>Ga0137415_10000659_pt1 | contig 33607 bp, 26 predicted proteins | sample CZODoug3_1_1_16f_FD_183082 | JGI IMG/M metagenome (GOLD analysis project Ga0137415, IMG submission 183082) | Vadose zone soil fungal communities from Angelo Coast Range Reserve, California, USA - CZODoug3_1_1_16fungal (Hybrid Assembly) | ecosystem: Environmental > Terrestrial > Soil > Vadose...
GATTTTTCCATTCCGGGCAGACGTAGAGAAACTGCCGCGGGTTCCCGGCGCAAAGTTCTTTCCGCTTGCGAACGTTTCCGCGCTGGCCATTTCCAATCTGACTCGCAAAATAGCTCGTGCCGTCCTGGGATTAAAGTAAGAACTTCTCTTTATCCTTAGGCGTCGGCGCAACCGTGCGCCTCCTCCCGAGTGTTATCCTGAAGACTCAACCGATGGCCTCTTCCGTCACCACCCCGGCGCAGCCACTTCCCGCGGAGCAATTCTTCCGCGCGGCCGTATTTTTTCTGGTTTTGACCTCGACGCTAACGCTCGTCAGCACGGGGAAACTCGACCTCCTGACCACTCTAGTGGCGCCCCTGGCGATTCTTTATAAAGGATTCCGCTGGTGGCGCGGTCATGGCGCCGAGTTGAAACAAACCACCGCAACGCGACTCGTCCTCGCCTACGTCTTCCTCTTCCCGCTCGATGCGCTTTTCCTCTCGCGCAACCTGGCCAGCGGCACGTCAAACAGCGCTCTCTACGCGGTCTTGCTCGCTGCCGTGCATTTTCTCCTGTTTGTCACCGTGCTGCGGCTGTATAGCGCCGTCACCGATCGCGACGCCATGTTCCTGGCCATGCTTTCGTTTGCGGCAATTCTCGCCTCCGCGATCTTCACCGTGGACCCCAATTTCTTCTTCCTGTTTGCCGTTTACCTGCTGTTCGGGGTTGCCACGTTCTTAAGCCTGGAAATCCGCCGCGGAGCGCGTGGAGCGGTCTTTCCACCGGTTCAAGGGACGCCTTCTCGGGAACGGCGATTCCACGGGGCGATGTCGCTCGCGGCGGTGAGCGTCACGGCTGGCGCGATCTTTTTCGGTTCCATGCTCTTTTTCTTCTTCCCGCGGTTCAGCGCCGGTTATTTCGCGCGCACCGGCTTCCAGCCTTCGCTGATGACGGGGTTCACGGACAGCGTGGAACTCGGGCGCATCGGCGAACTCAAGAAAGACTCTTCGGTGGTGATGCGGGTGAAGACCGGAACTCAGGTGAACTATCCGATGTTGCGTTGGCGCGGAATCGCTCTTTCCACCTTTGATGGAAGACGCTGGTACTCGCAGGAAAAACGGCCGGAGTTGCACGACGCGGGACAAGACGGCTGGATTCTGCTGGGTTCGCGGCTTGATGTGAAGGTACCGGTCGTCGCCGAACTCCAGTTTATTGTCTTGCTTCAACCACTCGCGAGCGACTCCCTGTTTGCGCCAGCGCAGGTGATGGGATTGCGGGGGAATTTCTCGAATGACGCCGGCACCTACTATGGATCGGCGCGGCGCAGCACGCTGAGGATGGATTTGGCCGGCTCCATTTACAACCCTGCCCGAAATTATTCGCAGGTTCGATACGAAGGATTTTCTCTTTTGCCGGAAGCGCGGCCGCTGAAAGCGCGAACAGCAGGCACGGAATATCCGGATGACATCCGAAAACTGTATTTGCAATTGCCGCCGAAACTGGATCCCCGCATCCCGCAGCTGGCGCAGAAAATCACTGCGGCGGCTGGGAATCCGTACGATAAGTCGGTTGTCCTCGAAAGTTACCTGCGCCGGAATTTCGGCTACACACTAAACCTCGCGGGAAAACCCGGCGCGGATCCTTTGGCGCAGTTTCTTTTTGTGACCAAGGCCGGGCACTGCGAATATTTCGCCTCGGCCATGGCGGTGATGCTCAGGACGCTGGGGATTCCTTCGCGCGAAGTGAACGGCTTCCTGCCCGGCGAGTTTAACGATGTCGCCGGCGACTACATCGTCCGCGCAAGCGACGCTCACAGCTGGGTGGAGGCGTACTTTCCCGGCAGCGGGTGGATTACGTTCGACCCAACGCCGGCGGCTAACGCTTCCGAAGGTGGCCTGTTTTCGCGGCTGAATCTCTATCTGGACTGGATGCAGTTGAACTGGAACGAATGGGTGATCAACTACGACTTTGCTCACCAGATCCAGATGGCGAAGAACGTCCGGCAGAATTCCACGGACTATTCCGAGTCCTTGCGACGCTGGTTCCGGCGCATGCAAGAGCGCGGAATGGCCGGGCTCACCGAGTGGCAGCGGGGGCACCGCTACTTGAGCTTGGTCTTTCCGGTGGCACTGGTGTTTCTGCTGGTCGTGCTTCGTTTCGACTGGATTCGCTCCTTTGCCCGTTGGCTGACCCTTGCGTTGCAGATAAGGCAGTCGAAGGCGCTCAGAAACAACCCGCAACTTGCTTCCCGGCTGTACGCGGAAATGTTGCGTGTACTCGAGAAGCGAGGGTACGCCCGCGCGGAAACCCAAACGCCGGGAGAATTTGCAGCGACACTCTCCCTCCAACCCAGCCTCCGTTCCGCAGTCAGCGAATTCACCTCCCTCTACGCCGAAGCGCGCTTCGGCGGAGCAATTTGCGACGCCTTTCGCCTGCGCGCCCTCCTCGAGCAGATCCGTTCCTCTACGTAGCGGCCACCTTCAGTGCCTGCCCTGACGAAGGAAGGGTGGACCCTCTTGCCTTTGTAGCGGCCGCCGTCTGCGGCGGGCGGGCCTTGTGGGGTCTCCAAGGTCCAAATGCACTGGCGTGGGACCGGACATGCTAAAATTGGAAGATTGGCGTAAAGGCGCCATTCTCCCTGTATGCCTAAAGTTGGTTTTATATCGCTCGGATGCCCCAAAAACCTCGTGGACAGCGAGGTCATGATGGGCATTCTCGCGCGCGAGGGCTACGAACTGACGCCGCGCGCCGATGACGCCGAAATCCTCGTGGTCAACACGTGCAGCTTCATCGAGCCTGCTCAAAAAGAATCCGTCGACGCTATCCTCGAAATGGCGGAGCACAAGAAATTCGGCTCGGCGAAAAAGCTTATCGTCGCCGGCTGCCTGGTGGAACGGTATCGCGACCAGATCCTCGAACAGATTCCAGAGGTGGATGCCGTTGTCGGCACGGGTGAAGTCGAGCGCATCATCGAAGCCGTCGAAGGCGACCTCAAGGTTCTGCCCGCGCAACCCCCGGCATTTCTCTATCACGATTTGACGCCGCGGATCGTCACCACGCCGAAGCATCAGGCCTACATCAAAATCGCCGAAGGCTGCGATCACCCCTGCACGTTCTGCATTATTCCGCAGCTCCGCGGTAAATTCCGCAGCCGCAGGTTTGAATCGGTGGTGCGCGAAGCGGAGAACCTGGCCGCATCCGGCGCGCGAGAAGTCACGCTGATCGGCCAAGACACCACCTCTTATGGCGAAGACCTCGGCTTGCGCGATGGCCTCGCGCAACTCCTCGAGCGCCTGGCGCAAGTGGAAGACCTGCTGTGGGTCCGTTTTCTCTACGCCTATCCGAACCGCGTAACCCAAAAAATGCTCGAGACCCTTGCGGCGCACGAACGGCTGGCGAAATACATTGATATGCCGCTGCAACATGCCAGCCGCAACGTGCTGGCGCGCATGAAGCGTGGGTCGCACGGCGATGCCTTCCTGAAACTGCTGGAACGGATGCGCGCGACAATTCCCGGCGTTGCATTGCGCACCAGCTTCATCGTCGGCTTCCCCGGCGAAACCGAAGTGGATTTTCAGGAACTCTACGATTTTGTCGCTGCTGCCAAACTCGACTGGATGGGCGTGTTCGAATATTCGGACGTGGACAACGCCGGAAGCTTCCCGCTGGACGGCAAGGTGGACGCCGAAACGATCAACGATCGCCGCAACCGCCTGATGGCGCTGCAAAAGAAAATTTCCCGTGAAAATCTCCGCAAGCTGAAAGGCCGCACGGAAACAGCCCTTGTAGAGGGTCCTTCGAAAGATAATCCTTTGGTCTGGGAAGCCCGCCTGGAATCGATGGCCCCGGACATCGACGGCAAGCTCTACCTGACCGACATCGAATTGCCGGACGGCGAAGTGGCAGCATCGGGCGACGTGGTAAGCGTTGAAATTACCAAGACGGACGCATACGACCTGATCGGCCGCGTCGTCGAAATTCAATCGCGAAAGCCGATCCGTCCGACGGCCACGCGCGAACCGGAAATCGCGCCGGAAAAATTAACCAGAATCGCGACCGGTGCGGCGCTGCGGGTAATCGGGTAGCGCCGGCATCTTGCCGGCAAGCATTCATCGCCTGGCAACAATGCGAGCCGGCTAGCGCTACAAGTCAAGCCGAAGAAGTGGTACAAATATTTCTTCACCATGAAACACCATTGCCCCATTTGCAAGAAAACCACTGACTCCGCCACGGATGCGGACTTTCCGTTCTGCTCCGAGCGCTGCCGATTGATGGACCTGGGCGCGTGGGCCGCGGAGAAGTACGTCGTGTCCGACCCCATCTTCGACGAAGAGGATATTCCCGAGGCCGATCGCCGCGTTCTGCGGGAGGACGGAAACAAAGACGATGACACCATCCACTGAGCCGGCGGCGCCTGCGCCTAAGGCTACCTTTGCCTATGCAATTGCGACGGTCTTCGGAACGGGCTTTCTGAAACCCGGTCCCGGGACATGGGGATCGTTGGTGGGTTTATTGATTGCCGTGGTGTCGCACCCCTTCACGTGGTTCTTGCTCCTGGGAAAAGGGATTGAAGTCGCAATAGGGAAGACCGCACCCTTGATAACCGGTTTTGGAGGGACGCTGCTGCTTCTCGTTCCTTCTATTGCCGTGTGGCTTTTTCTGGCCTTGCTCGGGGTGCGCACAAGCCGGCAGATATCAGAACTGGTCGGAGTGAAAGATCCGCAATACGTTGTGATCGACGAGGTTTCGGGCGTACATCTCACACTAATTCTTGCCCTGGCGCCGGTCGCGCCCATCCTCTTTCTGAGGCCGGAGGATGCGGCCACGTTCGCAATCTTTAGCGGCATGAGCATCCTGAACTGGAAATTCCTGCTGGCAGGTTTTCTACTCTTCCGGCTCTTCGACATCGCCAAGCCCTTCCCCTGCCGGCGCCTGGAAAAGCTGCCCGGCGGTTGGGGCATCATGGCCGACGACTGGATGGCCGGGGTCTACGCTGCCATTTGTTTGCGTCTCGCGTTACACTTTCATTGGCTATGAACCTTGGGCAATGGCAATGAAATTCGGGTTTGGCACCACACCAGAAAAGAACGGCATCCCTCACATTGAGCGAATTGCGCCCGCCGCCGCGATTCCCGGGGGCGAGATCGCAATTTATGGCAGCGGGTTCACGTCGCGGCACGGCGGCCGCCCGCTGGTCCGCTTTGGCGAAGCTGAAGCCGCGCTTTCGCTGGCCAGCAGCAACCGGCTGATCGCCCGCGTCCCCGAAAACGCCAACGGCAGCACGATTCAGATCGTGAATGCGCAAAGTGAAAGCCAGCCGTTCCCGGTGGCCCTCGGATTTCAGATTGCCGACAACCTGCATCCGGTAAGCAATCCAGCGGTAGACTCCCAGGGAAATATTTATGTGACGTTCAGCGGACCTCGTGGCCAGCGCGTCCCTGCGTCCCTCTACAAGATCAACTCCAGCTACACTGTGAAGCCCTTCGTTACTTCGCTCGTGAATCCCACCGGGCTTGCGCTGGGAGCAAAAGGCGATCTGTTTGTTTCCTGCCGCCATGACGGAACAATTTATCGCGTCACCCCCGACGGCCGCAGCGAACAATGGATCGAGGGCATGGGCATCGCCACCGGAATAGCTTTCGATTCGAAAGGCAATCTGTTTGTCGGCGACCGCAGCGGCACAATTTTCAAGATCAGCCCGGAGCGTGAAATTTTTGTGTTCGCCACGCTGGAGCCCTCTGTCGCCGCGTATCATCTCGCGTTTCACCCCAGCGGCGAACTCTACGTGAGCGGGCCGACCACCTCCAGCTACGACCGCGTCTATCGCATCACGCAAAACGGCGAAGTGCATGTGTTCTATCGCGGGCTGGGTCGTCCGCAGGGCCTGGCGTTTGACCAGGACGGGAATCTCTACGTCGTCGCATCGTTCGGCGGCCGCCGCGGTGTCGTGCGCATCTCTCCGCAAGGCCATGCCGAACATGTCCTCAGTGGCTCGGCGCTGGTGGGATTGGCTCTGCTCCCGAGCGGCCGCGGAATTCTTGCCGCCAACAGTTCCCTTTTTACGATTGACTGGAATGTCCGCGGTCTGCCGCTTCACGGCTAGCCCCTTTTGGAGTGCGGTGGCTCTGCCACCGCTTTGCCATCTCAACCCCTCCTCCCAGCCGAGTTCATGCCCCACCGTCGACAGAAGAGGCCACTTTCACTGACTGAGCTACAATAATCCCCATGAAAGCCGAAATCATCGCCGTTGGATCAGAACTCCTGACCCCAGACCGAGTGGACACCAACTCACTCTTCCTCACCGAAGAGCTGAACAAGCTGGGCATCGAAGTTTTGCGGAAGACAATCGTAGGCGACAACCGCGAGTTGCTCGCGGAGGCGTTTCGCGATGCCCTGAATCGTGTGCCGGTGGTGATCACCAGCGGCGGCCTGGGCCCAACGGAAGACGACCTGACTCGCGAGACCGTCGCTGAACTTCTCGGCCGCCGTCTGCAACGAAATGATGAAGTCGTACGCGCGATTGAGGCCAGATTCCGCAGCTTCAAGCGCGACATGCCGGCGGTGAATCTTCGCCAGGCCATGGTGCCGGAAGGCGCGGAAGTCCTCGAAAACCCCCGCGGCACCGCGCCCGGCTTGTGGATTGAAGACAAAGGCCGCATGGTGGCGCTGCTGCCCGGCCCGCCGCGAGAGTTGAAGCCGCTGTTTCTCGAACAGGTGCTTCCGCGCTTGCGCCGCCATGTTTCGGGCGTTCGTATGTTCCACCGCGAGCTCCGCGTGACCGGGCTCGGCGAATCACATGTCGAAGAGCGCATCCGCCCAATCTACACGCGCTATCCGCACGTCAACACAACGATTCTCGCCGCCCCCGGCGAAGTCCAGATTCACCTGCGCGTCTGGACCGACGACACGACCCAAGCCGAAACCACTTTGGATGAAATTGTTCGCAGCTTTGAGCTGGCACTCGGAGACCGCATTTTCGCCCACAAGGACGTGCCTCTCGAAGATGTCGTAGCGGAACTCCTGACCACCAATCGCGCCACGATTTCGACCGCGGAAAGCTGCACCGGCGGACTCCTCGCCGAACGCCTTACGCGAATCCCGGGAAGCTCTACCTATTTTCTGGGCGGCGTGGTTTCCTACAGCAACGAACGGAAAACCGTGTGGACGGAAGTGCCCGCCGAACTCATCGCTTCAAAGGGCGCGGTGAGCGCGGAAGTGGCCGTCGCGCTGGCCGAAGGCATTCGCCGCAGCGTCGGCAGCACATTTGGAGTCGGCATCACCGGCATCGCCGGCCCGGGTGGCGGCAGCGAGGAAAAACCGGTGGGCACGGTGCACATTGCGCTGGCGACTCCGACGGGAACAAAAGAGCGGCTGGTACATCTCCCCGGCGACCGGGAAATGATTCGCTTCCACGCATCGCAACTTGCGCTGGACATGGTGCGCGTGCACTACCTCTTCGACGGCAAACCGCAGCCGCGCCGCGTGAATCCGTCTGCCTGAAACAAGCGATCCTCGTGCGACTTTTCATCGCCATCGAAATTCCGCAATCCGTCCGGTCCACATTCGCGTCTCTTCTGAAAGATTTCAGCGCCATCGCTCCGCAAGTGAAGTGGGTTCGCGCCGAAAATCTGCACGTCACGCTGAAATTTCTGGGAGAAACGCAATCCGCGAAATTAGGCCCACTGCAAAACGCGCTCTCCGCCGTTCGTTCCGTCGATCCGGTGAATCTCGAATTTCGCGGCCTCGGCTTTTTCCCGCATGAGAAACGCCCTCGCGTCTTCTGGGCCGGCATGGAAGCGTCCGCGAACCTGAAAACGCTTGCCGAGGAAATCGATCAAGCCGCGCACCCCCTCGGCTTCCCCCTCGAAGAACGCCCCTTCACGCCGCACCTGACCCTGGCGAGGTTTCAGCCGCCGGGCATCCCTCCAAAATTGCTTCAAGCGATCCAGGAAAAGAGCGCTCAGGCATTCGGTTCCCTGCGCACGGGAGAGTTTCATCTCATCGAAAGCAAGCTGAAACCCACCGGAGCGGAGTACACTACCGTGCAAACGTTCCATTTCGCAACGGAGGCCTAGCGCTGCATGTCGTTTATCACGCCGACCACTGCCCTTCTCCTGGCCGCTGCGTATTTCCTCGGCTCGATTCCGTTTGGCCTGATTCTGGCAAAACTGTTTGCTGGCAGTGACATCCGGAAATCGGGCAGCGGCAATATCGGCGCCACCAACGTCGCGCGCGTCGCCGGTCCCGCCGCGGGAATCCTGACTCTGGCGCTCGATGTCGCCAAAGGAGCGGCCGCCGTCTGGCTTGCAGGGCGCTTCACCGAACAGAGTTCGACAGCAATGACGCTCGCCGCCGTCGCCGCGTTGATCGGCCACTGCTTTCCCGTGTGGCTGAAATTCAAAGGCGGGAAAGGCGTCGCCCCCGCGCTGGGAGTTTTCTTGATGCTTGCCCCGCTAGCAGCTTTGGGCGCGTTGCTCGTTTTTATCCTGGTGTGTTTGGCCTGGCGCTACGTTTCGCTCGGGTCCGTATCGGCAGCCGCGGCGATGCCCCTGCTGATGTACTTCTTATGGGCACCCGGCCACGCGCCGCCGCTCGTGGTCGACTTCGGCACCCTTTTCGCATCCGCGCTGGTAATTTTCAAACACGACGCCAACCTGCAGCGCCTGGCGGACGGCACCGAACCCAAATTCTCCTTTGGAAAATCCAAGGGTGACACCGCATGAGCCGCATCGCGATTCTTGGCGGGGGTAGCTGGGGCACCGGCCTCGCTGTCGTGTTTTCCAGCAGCCGTCGGCAGCACGATATCCGACTTTGGGTGCGCGACTCTTCCCTCGCGGAGTCACTCGAACAGGAACGTGAGAACAAGAAATACCTGCCCGGTGTGTCCATTCCGGCCTGTGTGAAAGCATCCACGAAGCTTGAGGAAGTCCTTCACGAAGCGCAGATCGTCGTTGGCGCTGTGCCATCCGCCCACACGCGTAGCATCTTTGCGCTGGCCCTTCCGAATGTCTCGCGAGATGCGGCCTTCCTCAGCGCCACAAAAGGGCTGGAACCGGCAACGCACCTGCGTATGAGCGAAGTCATCTCGCAAGTCATCAACGCGCGTTTCGTGCCCAGCGTCGCCGTGCTTTCCGGCCCTTCGTTTGCCGCGGAGGCCGCTCAGGGCCATCCGACGGCAGTCGTACTCGCCTCGCAAGATGCGGCACTGGGCGCGTTCTTACAGGAAGAGTTTTCCGGCCCGACGTTTCGCCTCTACACCAATGACGACGTCTTGGGTGTGGAGCTTGCCGGCGCCATGAAAAATGTCATGGCCATCGCCGCCGGGGCCTGCCAGGGGCTTGGTTTGGGTGCAAACTCGGTCGCCGCGCTCATCACCCGCGGGCTGGCGGAAATGGCCCGCCTCGTCATGGCCCTGGGTGGAAAACCCGAAACTCTAAGCGGCCTGGCCGGAATGGGCGACCTCATTCTCACATGCTACGGCACCCAAAGCCGCAACCGCCACGTGGGATTCGAATTGGGCCAGGGCCGCTCACTGACAGAAATCCTCGCCGGAATGACCATGGTCGCCGAAGGAGTGGGCACAACAGCGGCCCTGCTGGCACTGGCACGGGAAAACCGGATCGAACTCCCGATCACCCAACAGGTTCACAGCATCCTGCACCTGGGAAATTCCCCCCGCGAAGCCATCCGCGCCATCATGGAAAGGCCGCTCAAACGGGAGTAGGCGCTAGTCCATAACCAAGTGCCCCAGAGTCTTCCGAAGGCGCCATGCATGAACGCGATCGAGTCCAATTGACGAGGCCTCTCGCCTCCTGTTCTCTGTTATCTGATCGCTGTTATCCCCATTGCCGAAGCCACCGGCCACGGCATTGCCGGCAACCGCTCTTACCGATTACTGATTGCGAGCTACCGATTACTTCCCCTCTAGTACCTCCGGCCCAGTTGCACTTCCGCGTCGCCTGTCCTTTAGGCCAGCCGCTTTCCCCCGCGCCCCCTTCTAAAATCAATGTGTTGCGATGGCGGATAGTATTCCATCGATTTTGACGCGCCTCCGTTCCGGCCGGGTGCGCATCCTGTGGCTTGTGCTCGGTGCGCTCCTCCTCGTAAGCGCGCTCCCCATCGGCTTGTACCATCGCCAGGTTCTCCAACTCAGCCAGGAAAAGCTGGTGGATACCGAGCGCGTGCAGCAAACCGAACTGACCCGCTCGCTCGCCCAGGAAGTTCAATTCTTCGAATCCAACCTGACGCAGCAGCTCATCAGCCAACGCCAGATTCTCACCCTGACAGGACTCATCGACAACGTCACCGATCCGGTCGCCGAGCCCAAAGTCACCCGGCTCCTTGAAAATTTCGTCGATTCCAATCGCAACTCGTTCATCTATCTGACGGCCGTTGGTCGCGACGGCAAGGGCACCACTGCATCGCAGGGAAATTTTCGCGCGGAGCAGGATCCCTTCGTTGCCAAGGCCCTGCAGCGCGCCTTCGTAAGCTGCGTCCAGTCGGTTAAATTCCGCAGCGATCCTTTGGCCCTGGCACCGGATAATCGCCCCGCCTTCGTCATGGCAGTGCCGCTGAAGGACTCCCAGGACAACTTCACCGGCATGCTCGCGGCGGTGGTCTCGCTCGACCCCATTCTGCACCGCTTGCAGGATGCCAGCGTCCGCGGACGCGCGGTGTTCATCGTCGACCACTACGGTCACATCGTTGCCCATCCTGATACCCAGCATTTCGTGCCCGGCGAAGATTTGAGCGACAAGTCCCACATGGTGGCGCAGATCAAGGCGCTCCCCAAGGATTTGCGCAATACCGAAACCGTGCATTTCACGCAGAAAGATAATAACCGCCAGGTGGAGATGGTCGGCACCTACAGCACTTTCCCCGAAGTGAACTGGGCCGTGATCTCCGAGCGCAGCGTGGATGAAGCCCGTGCCGACGCCGGCGTGACGGAACTCAACCAGCAGGCGCTGGCCTTCGTCAGCGTCGTGGTTCTCGTGGCCATTCTGTTCGGTTATTTCTTCGCTGTCGGCATCAGCACGCCAATTCGTTCTCTCGCCGCTTCCACTCGCGCCATCAGCCGCGGCGAGTTTCACCAGCGTACTCCGGTGCGGGGCGCCACCGAAATCAGCGAACTGGCCGAAAACTTCAACCTGATGGCCAGCGACATCGAAGAGTACATCGAAAAGTTGAAGGAAGCCGCCGAGGAAAACCGCGAGCTGTTCATCGGCTCCATCCGCATGCTGGCGGCCGCGATCGACGAAAAGGACCCGTACACGCGAGGCCATTCGGGCCGCGTGGCAAAGTATTCGACGATAATCGCGCAGGAATTGATGCTCTCCCCTGAGGCTCTCGACAAGCTGAAAATCGCCGCGCTGCTGCACGACGTCGGAAAGATCGGCGTGGACGACCGCGTCCTCAAGAAGCCGGGCTCCCTGACGCCGGAAGAGTTCGAAATCATGAAGACGCATACGACCAAGGGCGCGAACATCATGCGTCCGGTCTCGCAACTCAAAGACATGCTGCCAGGCATCGAATTGCACCACGAACACATGGACGGCCGCGGCTATCCCTATGGCCTGACCGGTCCGCAGATTCCGCAGATGGCGCGAATCATAGGCGTGGCCGATACACTGGATGCCATGACCACCAATCGCCCCTATCAAACAGCAATGGATTTGGACTACGCCTTAGGGCGCATCAAGGCGCTAGCCGGCTCCAAGTTCGATGAATCGATTGTCATCGCGCTCGAATCCGTCGTAAAAGCCGGCAAACTCCGCCTGACCGCCGTCGAAGTCCAAGTCTAACTTTTGAGTGCGACAGCGAAGCTGCCGCTTTTACGGCCTAAACCCAAACTCCCAATCCCGCGGTTCACCAACCCCACCCCCGGTCTCCGCCCCATCCAATCTGTTACACTTTTCTTTCCCGCCTTTTCCCATCGCGGGCCACTCTTATGATCACCCTCTTTGGAAAACCCGAACCCACGCTCCTGGAGCGCCTGAAAGAATCCGTCGGCAAAACCAAGGAAGCCCTTGCGGACACGCTCGATACCATCACCCAGGGCGGCCGCCAGATTGATCCTTCCGTGCTCAAAGAAGTGGAAACCGCGCTGCTCTCCGCCGACCTCGGCGTGAAAACAACCAAAGAAATTCTCGACTCCGTAAAAGAACAGCTTTCCCGCAACGCCCTGAACAATGGCGAACAACTGAAACGCGAAATCAAAGCCCACGTCTTCCGCGCGCTCAATGTCTACGGCAACACGCCAAAACTCGCCGGCGCCGCCAACGGCAACGACCCCCGCGTCATCTTCATCGTCGGCGTGAACGGCGCCGGCAAAACCACCAGCATCGGCAAACTCGCCAATCGCCTCCGCCAGGACGGCCGCAGCGTCGTCCTCTGCGCCGCGGACACCTTCCGCGCCGCCGCAATCGAGCAACTCGAGATCTGGGCCCAGCGCAACGGCGTCGAAGTCATCAAGCAAAAATCCGGCTCCGATCCTGCAGCGGTCGTATTCGACGCGATGGCCGCGGCGAAAGCCCGTGGCGCGGACGCCGTGATCGTGGACACCGCAGGCCGCCTGCACACAAAATCCAACCTCATGCTCGAACTCGAAAAGATGAAGCGCACTGCCGCAAAGGTAATTCCCGGCGCACCGCACGACGTCTTGCTGGTAATGGACGCCACCACCGGGCAAAACGGCCTGGCGCAAGCCCGCGAGTTCACTTCCGCCGTCGGCGTTACCGGCATCATCCTGACGAAGCTCGATGGCACCGCAAAAGGCGGCATTGTCGTCGCCATCTCGCGCGAACTGGGCTTGCCGATCCGTTTCGTAGGCACCGGCGAGCAGATCAACGACCTCGTGCCTTTCGACGCCCAAACCTACGCCGACTCGCTTTTCAACTGACACCGTGAACTCCCACGACACCCATTTCATGGAGCACGCTCTGGACCTGGCGCGCAAAGGCGTTGGACTGGCCAGCCCGAACCCCACCGTGGGTTGCGTCATCGTGAAAGACGGCGCAATTCTGGGCGAAGGATTCCACCAGTACGACTGGAAAGATCACGCGGAAATTGTGGCGCTTAAACAGGCAGGCGAGCGGGCACGTGGCGCGACCCTTTACGTAACGCTCGAGCCATGCAACCACACCGGACGAACCGGACCGTGCACCGAAGCGATTATCGCCGCGGGGATTTCGCGCGTAGTAGCCGCGATGGAAGATCCGAATCCGAAAACGCACGGGAACGGATTTGGGCGTCTCCGCGCTGCCGGCATTGAAGTGGAAAGCGGCTTGCTCGAAGAGGAAGCCCAGAAACTCAACGAAGGATTCTCGCACTGGATCACCGCACGCAAGCCGTTCGTAACGCTGAAATCGGCTTTGACGCTTGATGGCCAGCTTGCCCTGCCCAAATCCCGCAAAAACAAAAAGCGTGAATGGATCACCAGCGAAGAGTCGCGCGCCGAAGTGCACCGCATGCGCCACGCTTCAGACGCTCTTCTTACCGGCATCGGCACCATCCTCGCCGACGATCCCCTGCTGACCGACCGCAGCGGACTCCCGCGCCGTCGCCGCTTGCTCCGCGTAATCCTGGACACGCATCTCCGTCTTTCGCCCAAAGCACGGATCGTGCAAACGGCCGACGACGATCTCCTCGTCTTCACCGCCGCCCAGCTCAAAACTCCGAAAGCCCGCAAACTGCAAAACGCCGGCGTCGAATTAATCGAAGTAAAGCGCAGCCGCAACGGTCTCGATCTAAGCGCAGTCTTCAAGGATCTCGGCCGCCGCGATATCCTCAGCGTCCTCCTCGAGGCCGGCCCTCACCTCAACGCCGCCGCCCTCTCCGCCAACCTCGTCAACAAACTCGTCCTCTTCTACGCCCCCAAAATTGCCGGCGATTCGCGCGTGCCCTTCGTAGCCGCTGGCGTCAACTCGATGTCTCCTATACGTATCCGCACCATCCGCCAAATCGGCCCCGACATCGCCATCGAAGCGCTTCCCTTTGGAGTGCGGTAGCTCTGCTACCGCTTTTTCGATCCAAACATCAACTCCCAACCTAAATCTGTCCTCTCTCGATCACGCAAACGTCAACCTCTCCGCAATCCCACCCAAAAAATACCGCCTCAACGCATCGGCCACTCTCGAGCACACCACCACAAGAATTCGCTACTCATTCCACCTGTTGTTTGCGACCATTTTCCTCGAACCACCCCTGCACCAATCCTCTGACGGAGGCCAACCCCGCGTGAGCGAACCACCGCGTTCCTGGCGTCTCGGCTTCTGGAGCCTGATCGCCACGCAATTTCAAGGCGCCTTCAACGACAACGCCCTGAAATACCTGGTGATCTTCCTGATCATCGGCACAAATCTCTCCTCCGACGAAGAAGAAGCCAAAGTCCTCCTGGTCGGCTCCCTCTTCGCCCTTCCCTTCATTCTCTTTTCCATGACCGGCGGCTATTTCGCCGACCGATTCAGCAAGCGCACGGTCACCATCTGGACGAAAGTCTTCGAAATTGCGGTAATGCTCTTCGCCATCGCGGGATTTGCGGCCCACAGCATGGCAATGTCCATGGCGGCGGTTTTCCTTGCAAGCACCCAGGGCGCTCTCTTCGGTCCATCAAAATATGGTTTGCTGCCGGAAATTTTGCCGGAAAAGCGCCTTTCCTGGGGCAACGGCGTCATTGAACTCGGCACCTTTCTCGCCGCAATCACCGGCACCGTCGTGGGAGCGAGGCTTTCGGAAGTGTTCGCAGGCCGCGAATACTATTCGGGCATCTTCTTTCTCGCGTGCTCAATAATCGGACTCGCAACCAGCTTTGGCATCTCGAAAATTCCGGCCGCCGACCCCGCGAAAAAGTTCCGCGCCAATTTCTTGGGCGATCTGTGGACGCAAGGCAAATTCATCGGCCAGGACCGCGTGCTGTTGCTGGCAGTCCTCGGAAATACCTACTTCTTCTTCCTCGGCGCGTTGTTGCAGTTCGACATCGTCTTCTACGCGCGCGACGTCCTCCGCGTCACCGCAACTCACGGCAGCCTGCTGCAAGCCGCAATCGCCATCGGCATCGGATTGGGCAGCCTCGCGGCAGGCTACCTCTCCGGCGGAAAAATTGAGTATGGCTTGATTCCCCTGGGCGCCGCGGGCATCACGCTGTTTGGCTTTCTGCTCTCCGCTCCCGGTCTTTCCTTCAACGCGGTGCTCGCTTTCCTGGCGGCACTCGGATTTTCCGGCGGCTTCTTCATCGTGCCGATCAGTGCATTGATCCAGCATCGCCCCGAAGAGCGGCACCGCGGCGGCGTGCTCGCAGCCGCAAATCTTTATTCGTTCATCGGCATCCTCGGCGCATCCGGCGCGTTCTACCTGCTGAAGCACTATCTGCGGCTCGGCCCGGCCGGAATCTTCTTCTGGGCCTCGATTCTGACGCTAGGAGCACTTGCCTATCTTCTGTGGCTACTGCCCGATTCCCTGCTGCGCCTGCTGCTTTGGATTGCGGCACACACGATTTACCGCCTCGATCTGAAGGGCCAGGAAAACATCCCCGCCCATGGCGGAGCGCTCCTAACCCCGAATCATTCCTCCTGGATTGACGCCGTGCTGCTCGTATGCTCCACCGACAGGCCCATCCGCTTCCTCATGTTCAAGGGCGTCTACGACCATCCCCTCATCAAGCCTTTCGCCAAAATTCTTAAATTCATTCCCATCGCCTCCGACCAGGGCCCGCGCGAAATGATCCATTCCTTGCGCGAAGCCTCCGACGCATTGCGCAATGGCGAAGTGGTCTGCATCTTCCCCGAAGGCGAAATCACGCGCATTGGCCAGATGCTTCCCTTCCGCCGCGGCTTCGAGCGCATCGTGAAAGGCATCGACGTTCCCATCATCCCCGTGAACATCGACGGCCTCTGGGGCTCGATTTTCAGTTTTTCCGGCGGCCGCTTTTTGTGGAAGCGCCCTCGTCAAATCCCCTATCCCGTGCGCGTGTCATTTGGTAAACCGTTGCCCTCCACAGCCAGCACGACGGACGTGCGTACCGCCGTGCAGGAGTTGAGCGTGGATGCGTTTCAACGCCGCCGCCGGTACATGAAGCCCCTCACGCGCTCATTCATCAAGATGGCCCGTCGTCATGCCAGACGCTTCGCAATGGCCGATGGCCGCACGCCAAAAGTCACCTTCGGCGAAGCCCTGACCAAAACAGTTTTCCTCGCGCGGCGCTTGCGACCGTTGTGGGAAGGCCAGCAGATGGTCGGCGTCCTTTTGCCGCCCTCGATTCCTGGCGCGCTCGTAAATTGGGCGGCAATGTTGCAAGGCAAAGTGCCGATCAACCTGAACTACACCACCTCCAACGAATCTCTGGCCTCCTGCGCGAAACAGTGCGATCTGCAAACGGTCGTGACTTCAAAACTCTTCCTCGAAAAAGTTCACATCGAGCCTCCAGGAAAAGTCATCTACGTGGAAGACCTGGCGGAAAAGCCCCGGCTCTCCGAAAAGCTCATGGCACTTCTATCCGCCAAGCTGCTTCCCGCCCGATTGCTCGAACGCTCGCTCGGCTTCACCCGAAAGCCTTCGCTCGACGACACCGCCACGATCATTTTTTCCAGCGGCTCCACAGGGGAACCCAAGGGCGTAGTACTCTCTCATTTCAATCTCGCCGCAAACGTCGAACAACTCGAGCAGGTCTTCCACCTGCACAAGGGCGACAGCATCCTCGGCATCCTCCCCTTCTTCCACTCCTTCGGCTTCACAGGCACCCTCTGCCTGCCAGCAATGGCCGGAATCGGCGCCGTCTTTCATCCCAGCCCCCTCGACGCCCAAGCCATCGCCGCGCTGGTGAGCAAATATTCCGTAAGCATGCTCCTTTCCACGCCAACGTTTCTGAACTCCTACACCCGCCGCTGCCCGCCCGAATCCTTCGGCAGCCTGCGCATCGTGATGGCCGGAGCGGAGAAATTGCCCGAACGCGTCGCACAAGCCTTCGAAGATCATTTCGGTATTCGCCCGCTCGAGGGCTACGGCTGCACGGAATGCTCACCGGTCGTCGCCGTCAACACCTACGATTTTCGCGCCGCCTATTTTCGCCAAGTGGGAGCCAAGCGCGGCACCATCGGCCATCCCCTTCCCGGTATCAGCATACGCATCGTCGATCCCGACTCCGGCGAAGCGCTTCCCGTGGATAAGCCAGGCCTTCTGCTGGTGCGCGGCCCGAACATCATGGTCGGCTATCTGAACCGTCCGGAAAAAACCGCCGAAGTTTTGAAAGATGGCTGGTACAACACCGGCGACATCGCCACGCAGGACGAAGACGGATTCCTGCGCATCACCGACCGCCTCAGCCGCTTCAGCAAAATCGGCGGCGAAATGGTGCCGCACATCAAAGTGGAAGAAAAGCTGCACGAACTGCTCGAAGCCGACGGCCAGGTCCTCGCGGTCACCGCAATTCCCGACGAAAAAAAGGGTGAACGGTTGGTAGTGGTGCACACGCTGAAGGAAGACACACTGAAGGATTGCCTGGAAAAACTTTCCAAGAGCGATCTCCCCGCGCTCTGGAAACCGCGCCCCGATCAATTCATCCACGTAGAACAATTGCCGTATCTCGGAACCGGAAAACTGGATTTGCGCCGTCTCCGCGAAATCGCCATGACGCAAGGAACCGTGACCAACTGAACTTGTAGGGGAGGGGCTTGCCCCTCCCTCTTATGTAGCGGCCCCCTTCAGAAAAACTACCGTTCTTTAGGAGGCCGGGGCTTCAGCCCCGGCGTGACGATTCCGAAAATAATGGGCTTTAGCCCCTGAAGAAAGCTTTTTCTGTGCCTTTCCACAACCTGTCGATCAAGTGACCGCAGTTCAGTCTGGGCGCCATTTGAACGTTGCCCACAGCTCAGCGTAGACTTCTCTCAGGAGCAGTTAAAATGTTTACCGGAATCATCGAACACCTCGGCACTGTGGAATCGCTGAAGGCCAACGCCGAAGGCGGCCGGCTGACGATTCACGCGCCGGGCGTCGCAAAGAATCTCGAAATCTCAAAAAGCATCGCGGTGAACGGCTGTTGCCTGACGGTTGTGGAAGTAGACCACGAGTACTTCTCCGCCGACCTCTCCGGCGAGACCCTGCGCAAGACCTCCATCGGTGAGTGGAAAACCGGAACCCGAGTGAACTTAGAGCAACCGCTGACGGCTGGTAAAGAATTCGGCGGCCACTTTGTCCTCGGCCACGTGGACACAATCGGCCGTGTAGCCCGCCTCGATCCGGAAGGCGAAAATTGGTGGTATGGCGTAGAGGTTCCCGAATCCTTCGCCCGCTACATCGTCCCGCAAGGCTCGATCACCATCGACGGCATCAGCCTGACCGTCGCGCGCTGGAACGCCCGCGTCGCCGAAGTCGCGGTGATTCCCTTCACCTACGAACACACCAACATCCGCGACAAAAAAATCGGCGACGCCGTAAACCTCGAAGGCGACGTCCTCGCCAAATACGTCGAGCGCTATCTGGAAGCGCGCAGCGGGGCGATGCCAACCAGCAAACTAAGACTAAATGTAGCGGATTTGGTAAGCCAGGGTTTCTGACGCCTGTAGCTCATCCCTTCAGGGATGAGGCTTTCCATAACCCAGGCAACCAAGTCACCGCGAAGCAGCCCCTCAGGCCCCAAGCCCCGGGCTACAAAATCATCCCGCCATTCTCTTATTCCGAACCCCGCGCCAGTACAGAATCAAACCCAGAAGAATAGATCCCGCCGTGCCAACCAACAGCTCCACTTCAAACAGAATCTTGTTTGTAGAATCTCCCGGCGGTACCAGGGAAACAAAAATTCCTGCAAGGACAACCAGAAATCCTAAACCGCCCGAAAGCCACAGCCCGGCCTTCCCGCCCGGAATTAGAATTGCGTGAGGGTTTTCCGCGCGATCCTTCCGCGCCGCCAGTTTGATGACGGCGGCGAACATATAAAGGAACGGAATGAAATACAAAATGATGGCTGCATCAATCAGGATCTGGTAGGCGCTGCGCGTGGAATTGTTGATCTGGCTGAGCAGCAAAATGGCCCCAGACACGACCGCCTGCACCAGAATCGAAACGTACGGCGTCTTCCATCGCGGATGTATTTTCCCGAACGCTGCCGGCAGATAGCGATCGATCCCCACCACGAACGGAACCCGCGCAATTCCAGCCACCGTGCTCCCCACGCCGCCCGCATTCCCCACCGTCACCAGAATCGCCGCGAGTATCCCGAGAAAACCCACCTTCAGCACCACCGACCCCGCCGTGATCGCGTGAAACACCCCGCTCTTCGGATCCAGATCACCCGCCGGCGCCAGCGTCAGAATCGCAAACGTCCCCACGACATACATGAACGCAATCATCGCCCCCGCGCCAAACACTGCCCGCGGCAGCGTGCGTCGCGGGTCGCGCACTTCTTCGCTCATGGCGGAAACGAGTTCCAGCCCCGTAAATGCAAACGCAATTTGCGACCAGAAATTCACCGTATCCCAATTCCAAGTCGGCATCATGTTGGCAAACGTAAAATGGGTAGCCGCTCCGCCGCGAAAATAAACCAGCAGCGCCACGCCCACCAGCACCAACAGCGGTACGTATGTCCCCACGCCACCCGCATTCTGCAGCCACTTCCCGATGTTCAATCCGATAATGTTCAGCAGCACCGCCACCAGCAGCAGTGCAATCGAAACCAGCAGCAGAAACGTGCGGTCCTGCGAAAGCGGCCCGCCTTTTTCCCCAATCACGTATGCGCTCATCGAAGCGCTGGCCAGCAGCAGCCCCGGAAAATAAAACACGGTGTAAATCCAGTACGTCCACCCGGCAATGAACCCATGAAAATCTCCAAACGCTTCCTTGGCCCACACATACAAGCCGCCCTCTTCCGGAAAACGCGAAGACAACTCGTTGATGACGAACGCCCCGGGCACAAAAAAGAACAGCGCTGCAATCACCCAAAGGCTGATGGAAGAAGTTCCATTGTGACCAGCGGCGGCGATCCAGCGCGGGCCCAGCACCGTGGCGATGTTGAAGAGCAGCACATCCCAAAAGCCCATCGTTTTGCGTAACTGTGATTTGGGATCGGTACTCGGCGCGGCGGAACTGCTCACAGAGTCACGTCCAGCGCGGGGATCAGTTCATCCTGCAACAGGAAATCCCGCAAAAACGGATCCGGGGAACTTTCGAATTCCGCCCACGAACCGAACACCTGCGCCCGGCCGTCCTGAAGGAAAACAACGTTGTCGGCAAGCCGCTTGGCCAGATGCGTGTCGTGCGTAACCACGATCGAGGTCTTGTGAAAGGCTTCCTTCAGCCGCAGGATCAGATCCCCCATGTGCCCCGCCATGATGGGATCCACCATCGTCGTGGGTTCGTCATACAGAATCGCCTCGGGATTTTGCGCCAGCGCCCGTGCGATGGCCACCGCCCGCTTCATTCCGGTGGAAAGTTCGCTGGGGAGCTTGTCGAGGACTTCTTCCACTTCCAGCATGTGCGCTAGTTTTGCGACGTAAGCGTCCACGTCTTCGGCGGTCAGCCCCGGCTGGTCCTCCAATGGAAACGCGATATTTTCCGCGACGCTCAGCGAATCGAACAACGCGCCGGATTGAAACACCATCGTGACCTTACGGCGAATCTCTTCAAATTGCCGCTCTGTAAAGTGCGTAACGTCCACGCCATCGATCAAAATCTGCCCGGAGTCGGCTTTCAGAAAACCCATGATGTGCTTCAGCGAAACCGATTTTCCCACGCCGCTGCGCCCCATGATCACGCACGTGTCGCCTCGCTTCACCTTGAAGCTGACGTTCTGCAGCACCACATGTTCATCGAACGCCTTGTTGACGCCGCGAAATTCAAAATAATATTCCGCGACGCTACCGGTGCCTTTATTGGTCAAACCACTATTGTTAAGGTCTTCGCTCATCGATTCGTCGGAGAAATCCCTATTGTAGGGGAGGGGCTTGCCCCTCCCTCTTATCCGCTAGCCCAGCCCGATCCTCCAGAATCCTACGCGCCTCTTCGTAATCCGCCGGCGTATTCATATTCCAAAACAATCGCCCATCCGTATCAAATCGTTTCCAGTCCCCCTCGTCAAGCACTTCCATGGAAACATGTTTCATGGCCTCGGTTACCTTACGGCTGCCGGCATCGAAGGCAGCCTGGATGGCCGCTGTAGAGGCCGAGCACCAGCAGGCGCAGAGGGGCTCAAGCCGGCCAGAGGCTTCTGGCACGATGATCGCAGCATCACTGGAGAGGGCGCGGTCAGTAAGAAAACGCAGAAACTCCGTCGTCAGGAAGGGCATGTCGCAACTCAGGATCAAGGCAAAAGAACACGGATCGCGCTCCACGTCCCTGGTCTGATCCGCCGAGTCTGTTTCGCTGAGACGATGGAGGGCCGTGAGGATTCCACCAAGGGGGCCTTGGCCGGGCCAGCGGTCGGCGATCACGGGCCACGGTGCGTCAGCGTACTTTCCCGCTGCAGCGACGATGGTAACGTCATGGCAGACACTCGCCAGCAATTCGCCGGTGCGTTGGAGCATCGTTTTCCCCTCCAGCCGCACAAGCGCCTTGTCGGTGCCAAAGCGCGTGCTGCCGCCGCCGGCCTGTACGAAACCGTGGAAGATCATTCTTCCTCCTCGGGAATTTCCTGGCCCGGGCGGCGAATACCCAGTTCGCGAAGCCGCTCCTGCAAACTCTGCCGGTGCAGTCCAATCGTCGCCGCCGTACGCGAAATATTCCACCGATGCACGCCAAGCTGTCGCAACAGGTACGCAATTTCAAACTTGCGCTTGGCTTCGCGAAAATCCTTCTCCTTCAGCCCCAGGTCTTCTCCGTCGGCAGCGCCCTTGGGCACAACGGGCGTGCCATGCAACACCTCTTCCGGCAAATCGTTCGCACCAATCTCTTCGCCACGCGAGAGCACCAGGCTACGCTCGATCGCATTCTTCAACTCGCGCACGTTCCCCGGCCAATCGTAGTTCTCCAGCGCCTTCACCGCTTCCTTCCCAAGCCGCGGCGTCCGCCCCAGCCGCGCCCCATGCAGCCGCACAAACGCTTCCGCAAGGATGGCAATGTCTTCTTTGTGTGCCCGCAGCGGCGGCAACTCAATCGTCACCACGCGCAACCTGTAAAAAAGATCCTCGCGGAATTTTCCGTCGCGGATCGCCAGCGGCAAATTCCGATGCGTCGCGCTGATCACCCGCACATCCACCGGAATCGTTTGCGTCCCGCCCAGTCGCTCCACGGTGCGATTTTCCAGCGCACGCAAGACTTTCGATTGTGTCACAGGATTCATATCCCCAATTTCGTCCAAAAACAATGTCCCGCCATGCGCCTGCTCAAAGCGCCCTTTTTTTTGCTGCGCCGCCCCAGTGAACGCCCCGCGCTCGTACCCAAAAAGTTCCGATTCAATCAGTGTCTCAGGTAGCGCCGCGCAATTCACGGCCACCCACGCTTTGCCGTTGCGCTGCGAACGTGCGTGAATTTCCTGCGCCAGCAGGTCCTTCCCTGTTCCGCTTTCGCCCAGAATCAGCACTGTGGTATCCGTTTGAGCCACGCGGTCGGCCAGCTCAAATGCCTTGCGCAACGCCGCCGAACGCCCAATCATCTGTCCAAAGTGTCCTTCGGTAGTCACGCGGCGGCGCAGCGTTTCGTTTTCCTGCTCCAGCCCGACAAGTTTCAAAAGATTCGCCACGCGCTGGCGAAGCTCCTCAAGCTCAAAACCTTTCACCAGATAGTCGGCCGCGCCAAGTTGCAACGCCTCGACCGCCGTCTTCGCCGTATCCAGCGCGGAAACCATCAGCACCGGCAGTTCGTACCCTTCCTGCCGCAACCATTTCAGGAAAGAAAGTCCATCCTCACCGGGAAGCACTACATCAAGCAGCAATAAATCCGGCTTCTCACTGAGCAGCGAAGAACGTCCGGCGGCAGCGGAATCCGCCTCGACGATGCGATAACGGCTTTCAAGCGCTCGCCGCAAAGCGTAACGCGACGCGGGCTCGTCATCCACAATCAGTACAGTTTTCATCCAGCTCGCTCCTTCACCACCAGGGGAAAGTTCAGGCGAATCTCCGTTCCGCGCCCTCCCCTCACTGGACTCTTGATCTGCATCGTGCCGCCCGCTTCCTGCAGTCGCCGGTCAACAATCGCCAGCCCCAGTCCTGTTCCGCGCGCTTTGGTTGTAAAAAATGGCTGCAACACTTTAGCCTGATCGGCGGCGGAAATCCCCGGCCCATTATCTTCCACAGAGACAGTGCAGACTTTTTCAGAGCAGCGTAGCGCGACGCATACGTGCCCGCCGTCAGCCACCGCCTCGATCGCATTCAGCACCACGTTCGTAAGAATGTCGTTGGCGGCCTCCTCGCCGACCGCGGCGCAGGCTTCGCCATTTGTATTAGCCACCTGCAGCGAAACACGCCGTTCATCCGCAGCGTGCCGAAGCATGCCGGCCACGGTTTCCGTCACCTGCGCGAGGTTGCAACTTTGCCCGCCGTTCCCCGCGCGAACACCGGGCCGGCTGAACTGCAGCAACTGGTTCAGCCGCGCCGATAGCCGGTTGATCTCCTCCAGCACCATTTGCGTTTCGCCGCGCAACGATCGCGGAAGCTCCGGGCTTTCCATCTGCACCTGCAGAATGGTCTTGATCGAGCCCAGCGGATTCTTCAGATTGTGCGAAATGCTCGCTGCCATCTGCCCAACCAACGCCAGTCGCTCGCGTTCCGCCAGTTCCCTTTCCAGTTGCAGCTTCTCCTCAATCAAGCGGCACAAATCAAATGCCGCCGGCAATTGCTCGCACAAAAACTCCAGCGCCGCATACGTTTCACCCGAAATCATTGCGCCAAAGGAACTCACCTGCAAGGTTCCCAAATGCTGTCCGCCCCGTTTGATTTCAATCGTCTCCGTCGCCCCGCCGTGGCTCGCAGCAGCAATCCGGGGCGGGGCGTCTGTGGAATCAAGTAGGAGCTTCACATCCGCCAGTTGCAACTGTTCGGCAATCCACTGTTCCGAAAAATTTCTGAGCTTTCCTTGATCCCCGAGCCGCGCGACTTCGTTGATCGGCCCCATCAGCTTCTGCGCCCGATCGACTTCCGTTTGCGCGGTTTGCCGCAGCAATCGCCTCATCAATCGCTGCAGTGGTTCAAAAAACACCACAGGCAAGAAAAGCAAAAGCGCTGCGGAAGCCTCCGGCGGCAGGTAAGGATCGAGCCACAAGCTCACCCGGCGCACGAAACTCAGGTACAAAAGCGCCAGAAAAACCGTCAGCACCGCATAGATCAGGTTTCGCTGCCTGCCAATCTGCAAAAAATTGAACCGCTGTACCCCCGTGAACAGCTTCCAGAGCGGATAAAGGACAAACACGAAAACCGTCAAGGAGTAGACGGGCGAAATCTTTGCCTCTGGATTGTGAGCCCACAAAAACAAGTTCAGCGTCCAAAGCGCCAGCACAACAAAGTCCCACTTCAACCCTTTATGGAATGCCCTCTGCTCGTCATCGGGCGCAGCTTGTGTGAAACGCTGCTGCCAGTAGGCGGCAGTAAGGATTGCGGTCATCAGCCAGACCTGAAAAAGTAATCCAATCTGCGCGGAAGGACTTTCGAATCGAAAATCGTTTTGCAATTTCAAAACAGCCAGTAATCTCGTCGCCAGCAGCACAGCCGGAAGCCACGCGAACAACAACCACGCAATTTTCACTTTTCTTGAGCGAATGATTTCGCGGATTGAACCGTACTCCGCGTGCAAGTGAATTAGGAGGGGCGGAACAAACCAGAGGCCGAGACACAGAAACGTCCAGGCAAACCTCAACAGCATTTCCGGAGGCAAGGTGTAAAAGAGTGCCGCGTTAAGCGCAAGCAGGCTGCTGCCAAAAAAACACGTCAGCGCCAGACACAGAAAGAAAAACAGCCGCTCAAAATTCCGTTGCCGGCGATGGCCAAGAATCACCACCATCCAGAAAAACGGCAGAAGCGTTCCTGCAGTCAGTACGATCAATCGGAGATACAATGTCCACGGCATCGTGTTCCTCGCCGAAGTCTATAGCCGGCCCAGTTGCAGGGCAATGGCCAAGTGCAAGGAAAATCTGGCAGCCACAACCCATTGTAAATAGGCATGTTAAATCGAATTTTGGGACGGAACATTCCGGACCGCGAACGCCCTCTCTGCCGGGATTTCGCTTGACTTGATGGGATTTATTGCTATATTAGCAGTCGGTGCCGAGGAGTGCTAATCGCCTTTCCTGCTCTCCTCAACCATCGTTTCTCAGACTTACCCTTAGTTCACCTATGGAGGTTTTTCAAAGATGGCAGTCAATCTGACACCGCTGCACGACCGTGTGATCGTGAAGCGCATTGAAGAGAAGGAAACCGTCAAGGGCGGCATCATCATCCCCGACTCCGCGAAGGAAAAGCCGCAAGAGGGCGAAGTGATCGCCGTCGGTGCCGGCAAGCGCGAGAAGGGCGAGCGTGTGCCCCTCGACGTTAACGTTGGCGACCGTGTGCTGTTCGGCAAGTACAGCGGCAGCGAAATCAAAATCGACGGCGAAGAACTGCTGATCCTGCGCGAGGAAGAAATTCTCGCCAAGCTCGGCGGCGCAGCCAAAGCAGCAAAGAGGTAAAGCGGATAACAGCTAGCAGATAACGGATAGCAGGAACCAACGCTTCCTGATCGCTGTTATCTGATCGCTGATCGCGAATTACCTTTCACAAGTTCCACGCAGCAAAACAGATTCTCGAATCGAACTACGCGAAGTACCAATTTCAGGAGGAACCAAGAAATGGCGAAGCAGATTGTTACCGGAGAGAATTCCCGCCAGGCAATCCTACGCGGCGTGAATGCCCTCGCGGACGCAGTAAAGATCACCCTCGGCCCCAAGGGCCGCAATGCGGTGATCGAAAAGAAGTTCGGCGCGCCCATCATCACCAAAGACGGCGTGACCGTTGCCAAGGAAATCGAACTCCGCGACCCCCTCGAGAACATGGGCGCGCAGATGGTTCGCGAAGTCGCCAGCAAGACCAGCGACGTCGCGGGTGACGGCACCACCACCGCCACCGTTCTGGCCCAGGCCATCTTCCGCGAAGGCGTGAAGACGGTTGCCGCCGGCGCCAGCCCCACTGCCCTCAAGCGCGGCATCGACAAGGCCGTCGAAGTCGCCGTCGAGGAAATCAAGAAGCTCCACAGAGACGTCAAGGGCGACATGATCGCCCAGGTTGGCACCATTTCCGCCAACAACGACAAGCAGATCGGCGGCATCATCGCCGAAGCCATGAAGAAGGTCGGCAAGGACGGCGTCATCACCGTGGAAGAATCCAAGACCATGGACACCACGCTCGAAGTCGTCGAAGGCATGCAGTTCGACCGCGGCTACCTTTCCCCCTACTTCATCACCGATATGGACCGCCAGGAAGTTGTCCTCGAAAACGCCCTGATCCTCATCCACGAAAAGAAGATCAGCTCGATGAAGGACCTGCTTCCCCTGCTCGAGCAGATTGCCAAGCTCGGCAAGCCGCTCCTCATCATTGCGGAGGACGTCGAAGGCGAAGCCCTCGCTACCCTCGTGGTGAACAAGCTGCGCGGCACCCTGCAGTGCGCCGCCGTCAAGGCCCCTGGCTTTGGCGATCGCCGCAAGGCCATGCTCGAGGACATCGCGGTTCTGACCGGCGGTAAGGCCATCACCGAAGACCTCGGCATCAAGCTCGAGAACGTCAAGATCGAGGACCTCGGCAAAGCCAAGAAGCTCACCATCGACAAGGACAACACCACCATCGTCGAAGGCGGCGGCAAAGCCGGCGAAATCGAAGGCCGCGTCAAGCAGATCCGCCTCCAGGTGGAAAACACCACCTCCGACTACGACCGCGAGAAGCTCCAGGAACGCCTGGCGAAACTCGTCGGTGGCGTTGCCGTCATCAAGGTTGGCGCTGCGACCGAAACCGAGCTGAAGGAAAAGAAGGCTCGTGTTGAGGACGCCATGCACGCAACCCGCGCGGCTGTCGAGGAAGGCATCGTTCCCGGCGGCGGCACGGCGCTGTTGCGCTGCCTGAACGCAATCGACAAGCTGAAGCTGCACGACGACGAAGCGGTGGGTGTTGGCATCGTAAAGCGCGCGCTCGAAGAGCCGTGCCGTCAGATCGCCCTCAACGCCGGCTTCGAAGGCGCCGTGGTCATCGGCAAAATCCGCGAGTCCAAGGATGATAACTTCGGCTTCAACGCGGACACCGGTGAATACGTTGACCTCGTCAAGGCTGGCGTCATTGACCCGGCCAAGGTCACTCGCCTCGCGCTGCAGAACGCCGCGTCCATCGCCGGCCTCATGCTCACCACCGAAGCGCTGGTGGCCGAGCTCAAGGAAGACGACAAGAAGGGCGCAGCTGCCGGCGGTCCAGGTGGACCGGGCGGCATGGGCGGCATGTACTAAACTTCACCAGCAAGCCCAGAAACTTAATCAAGATAAAGAGGCGGCCGAATCGGCCGCCTCTTTCGTTTGTGGAGACCATCTAACAGAATAGTCGCAAAATAAGTCGAAATCGTTCATTATTCCTACATAAAATGCGCGCTCTCGAAAAATTGACCATAAAGAATTTCAAATCCATCCGCGAGCAGACCCTTGCTCTGGGCAAGCTCAACGTCTTCCTGGGTGGCAATGGAGCGGGTAAGTCCAACCTCATTGAGGTATTCCGTTTTCTACGCGAGATTGTAAGTCAAAATTTGGCCGCTTACACCGGGATCAAGGGAGGTGCAAACACTCTCCTTTATTTCGGGAGGAAAAGGTCACCCGGAATGTCCTTTTCTCTGGAATTTGGTGAAGGAAATACCTCGAACGCTTATTCGGTCGAACTTCTCGGCACCGACGAGGATCGCTTCATCATTTCGAATGAGACAACTTTCTACCACGAACGGAATAAATACCAACGGCCATACAACCACACAGTTTCGTTTTCCGAGAAGGAATCTAAGCTAAAATCCGACAGTCACATTTCTGCCCGGCAAGTGATCGCCGATCTGGACAGTTACCGCGTTTATCACTTCCATGATACGAGCGATACTGCGGCCGTTAAGGGCACGGGGGACCTGGAGGACAACCGTTATCTCCGTCCACAAGCGGAGAACCTGGCAGCTTTTCTTTACTGGATGCAGCAGAAGCAGCCAGATCATTTCGCGAACATCCGGGACACCGTGCGTCAAATTGCGCCGTTCTTCGAGGAGTTTCGCCTCGCTCCCTCCAAGTTGAACGAGAGCAAAATCCGGCTGGAGTGGAAAGAGAAAGGCAGCGAAGCTTATTTCAATGCGTCTTCACTTTCGGACGGAACTCTGCGCTTTATCTGCCTGACCACGCTGCTGCTACAACCGCAATTGCCAGCGGTTGTTCTGCTCGACGAGCCAGAACTTGGATTGCATCCAGCGGCGATCACATTGCTCGCCGATTTGCTTTCCTCAGCGGCAACGCGCACACAGGTCATCGTGGCCACCCAGTCCGTCACCTTGGTTAATCAATTTGAACCGGATTCGATTTGGGCCGTGGACCGCCAGGACGGGCAGAGTGTTTTCCGCCATCTCGGCCAGCAAGACATGGCTGCGTGGCTGGACGACTATGGTTTGGGAGAACTGTGGGAGAAGAATGTTCTCGGCGCGCGTCCATGAGTAAGCGAGTCCTGATTTTGGTCGAAGGCCAAACCGAGGAACGCTTCACGAAAGATGTTCTTGGACCTGCCTTTTGGGAAAAACAGTTATTTTTTCAGCCGACGATTCTAGTGACGAAGAAAGTAAAGAGCGGCCCGAACTTCAAAGGGGGCGTGACCAATTTCGCTAAGTTTGAAAACGATCTTCGGAGGCTCTTAAACAGCGCGGGCGAAGCTTTAGTTACAACAATGCTGGACTATTACGGCTTGCCGTCCGATTTTCCAGGAATGAAAACCAGGCCGCCCAATGGGACTTCATTCCAACGTGTTCTCCACGTGGAGGCCGCGATTGGACAGCATTTTGGTGGCTTGCCGAACTTCTTGCCGTTTCTGGCACTCCATGAATTCGAGGCTTGGTTATTTTCGAGCACCACAGAGCTTCCTCGAATCATGAACGAGCCACAGAAGCATGCACTTATTGAAGCTGTCCGAGCGGCGGTGAATACACCGGAAGAAATCAACGAACGTCCCCAGCTTGCTCCCTCAAAACGGATCGAGTCGATGTTCCCCGGTTACAAAAAGACATTGCATGGACCGACTGTTATGGCTCGAATAGGCTTGGCACGGATTCGAGCGGAATGTCCCCACTTCGACGAATGGCTCACGAGGCTTGAAGAATTAGCGGCCAAGTGAGAGGCTCTGAAATACACTCGCTGTCTTTTCGCAGTTCCAGTAAATGTGTTGTCTCTATCTGTCCGGAGATTCCCGCGCCAAGGCATCCCGAATCGCCCGGCTCAGGCTGCTCATGCTGAAAGGTTTCTGCAAGACGGCTATTCCCTTTTGAATCGCCGACTTCAGCAACGCGTTTTCGGCTGTATAGCCGGATGCAAAAATCACTTTGGTCCCAGGGCGAATCGCACTGATTTGCGAGTACACCTCCGGCCCGCTGTGTGACGGCAACACCACATCCAGCAAAACCAGGTCAATCTGATCCGCATTTTTCTTGAACAGCTGGACCGCTTCGAATCCGTCCCGCGCGGCTATCACCTCATATCCCAGGGCAAGCAGCATTTCGCGGGTTGATTCCCGAATCCCCTCGTAATCATCCGCCAGCAAAATTGTTCCAGTGCCCTTCTGGGGTGGTTCCTCAATCTGAATCTCCCGTGGCTCCGCGGCCCCAACAAGCACAGGGAAATACAGCCGGAACACGGTTCCGCTCCCGGGTTCGCTGTACGCGTAAATAAAACCTTCGTGCTGTTTCACAGCCCCGTACACCGTCGCCAAGCCCAGCCCTGTCCCTCGTCCCATCTCCTTTGTGGTGAAAAACGGTTCGAAGACCCGGTCCAGCGTCTCCTTGTCCATCCCGACGCCGGTGTCTGAAACAGAAAGCATCACATATCGTCCCGGCTTTCCAGAAGGATGGTGACGGCAATACTCGTCTCCGATCTCAACGTTCTGCGTCTCGATGGTCAGAATCCCGCCTTCGGGCATGGCGTCTCTGGCGTTCAAGCAAAGATTCATCAGCGCCTGTTCCACCTGGGTAGGGTCCACCAATGTAAGTTCAAGGTTTGGATTCGTCAGAACCCGGACTTCCAGCTGTTCTCCAATAATCCTGTGAAGCAGCTTCATTCCTTCGTTGATCAAGGTGTTCAAATTAACTCCGCGCGGTTGCAGCACCTGGCGGCGAGCGAACGTCAGCAATTGGGAAGTCAGCTTTCCCGCCCACACCGCTTGATCGCGGATCTTCTCAAAGCGGTCATGCAGACGGCTTCCTGGCTGCGTCTCATCGCATCCCATTTCCGCCCAGCCCATCACGGCTCCAATGGTGTTATTGAAGTCATGCGCAATTCCGCCGGCTAACCTTCCGATCGCTTCGAACTTTTGCAGTTGTTGCACATGTTGTTCTAAACGCTTTCGCTCCCTGCGCTCCTCCACCTCTCGCAATTCGCGTTGGACGGCGGGCACCAGCCGTTTCAAATTGGTCTTAACCAGGTAATCCTGCGCTCCTTCTTTCAGGGCGGCGACGGCGGTTTCCTCCCCCATCGTCCCGGAGACGAAAATGAACGGCGCGTCCGATCCCATCGTCCTGACAAGTTTCAAGGCATCGGTGCCCGAAAACAGGGGCATCGAGAAATCGGAAATCACCAGGTCCCACTCCCCTGCCGCAAGCACTGCCTTAAGACTGTTCGGAGTGTCCACGCGTTTATAATCAGTTTCGTAACCCGCCCGCTTCAGTTCGCGCACAAGCAAAGCGGTATCGTCTTCCGAGTCTTCAATGAACAACACTCGAAGGGGCACGCCCATTCACGTCCTCCCTGGTGGAGGCGGTTCATTCAGAACCAGCCAATAAAGGCCCAATTGACGAGCCGCCTCAATAAACTGGTTGAAGTCCACCGGTTTGCGAACATAGCTGTTTGCACCAAGGCCATATCCGCTGATGCGATCTTGCTCTTCGTTCGACGACGTTAAGATCACCACCGGCAGAAGCTTCGTGCGTTCATGGGCCCGCAACCGGCGTAAGACCTCCAGACCGTCCAGTCTGGGCAACTTTAAATCGAGCAACACAACTTGTGGCAGAGGCTTCAAATTGTTCCCGCGATGAGACTCGTTTCCCAAAAGATAGTCGAGAGCCTCGACGCCATCATGCGCAACAACCACTTCATTGCTGATCTTGTTCTTTTGCAACGCGCGAAGTGTCAGCTTCTCGTCGTCGGGATTGTCTTCCACAAGTAGAATTATTTTGTCTGCCATGATTCAGCTCCCCGCTCGCTTGCATCCAGCAACGTAAAATAAAATGTCGCGCCCTTCCCTGGCACGCTCTCCGCCCAGATGCGGCCGCCATGCCTCTGGATGATTCGTTGGACGGTCGCTAATCCGACGCCAGTTCCCGGAAAATCATTCTTGTCATGGAAGCGCTGAAAAGCCCCAAAGAGCCGCGTTGCTCGGGCGCTGTCGAAACCCGCGCCGTCGTCGCGAACGAAATAGACGCGGCTTCCATTGTTATTTGTTTGTCCAAACTCGATACGGGCGGATTCACGTTTTGAGGTGAATTTCCACGCGTTCTCCAGGAGATTTTCCAGTGCGATCCGCATCAGGTTCGAGTCCGCGTGTGCTTCCAGTCCTTCCTGAATGTGGAACTCAGTTCGCCGTCCCGGCTGGCTATTCTTTAATTCAGCGGCAACAGCGCGTCCCATCGCGCTCAAGTCAACCTTTTGCACTTTCATTCCGGCCCGGGTCACTCGCGAAAGATCCAAGAGATCGTCGATGAGCACTCCCATTCGCTGGGTGGCTGCGCGCACCCGATGAAGGTTGTCCTTGCCCTCCGCGTCAAGCTTTTCCTCGTAGTCTTCCAGCAAGGCAAGGCTGAATCCGTCGATGCTGCGCAGGGGCGCCCGCAAGTCGTGCGATACAGAGTAACTGAACGCCTCCAATTCCTTGTTGGCCGCAATCAGTTCGGTATTCGACCGCGTCAGCTCGCTTCGCTGACGTTCGAGCTGCTCCTCGATCCGTTTCCGTTCGGTGATATCCCGCGTGACCTTTGCGAAGCCGCGCAGTTGACCTGTCCTGTCGCGCAGCGGCGTGACTACCACGCTGGCCCAAAAACGCGAACCGTCTTTCCGCACTCGCCAGCCTTCCTCCTCAAACCGTCCTTGTTCCGCGGCCTTCTTCAGTTCCAAGGCGGGTTTGCCCAGGGCTGCAGCCTCTGGTGTATAAAATTTTGAGAAGTGCTGGCCGATGATCTCTTCGGCGCGATACCCCTTGATTCGCTCTGCCCCTTCATTCCAGGTAGTTACACGGCCCTCCAGGTCAAGCATCAGGATGGCATACTCCTGGACACCCCCTACAAGTAGCCTCAGCTTTTCATCACTCTCTCGCAGCGCCTCTTCCATTTGCTTCCGTTGGGTGATGTTCGCGGCGATGGCTAGGCGCGCGTCCCGGTGATCGAACTGCACAACGCCGGTGGTGACCTCGACGTCTATGATCGCCCCGTCTTTCTTTCGATGCCGCCAGATGCCCGTAGTCCCCGCGGCATTCGGTGAATTCCGGATATGTTCCAGCAGCGCCGGGACGTCCTCGCTGGGTCGCAAGTCCTTGATCGTGAGCAATAAAAACTCTTTCCGCGAGTATCCATAGCTCGCGATGGCTGATTGATTCACATCTTTGATGGCCAGAGTTTCCCAGTCAAACACCCACACTGGATAGGGAATGGCGTCGAAGAAAGAGCGCTGCTGCTCCCGGGAGCGCAGCAACGCGCTGTTGGCGGATGCCAGTTCCGCGTTGGCTCGCGCCAACTCCTCCGTGCGGTCCATTAGCTTCTGGTTCGCTTCCTTCAGTACATCAGGGCTGGGCAGGGCCAACGCCTTGGGCACGAGTTGAAACAGCAGAATCGCGGTAATAATCGAAGCAATTGCCGTGATCAATTTGACGATTCCCGCCAACCAATAATCAGCGTGCCATAAATTCCATACTTCGATCACGTGCGTGCTGCCGCAGGCCACGATAAAAAGCCCGAACATCAGGAACATCCAGTGGAAAGGGAGGTCGCGCTTCTTGCGTACAAAATAGACGAGAGTGAGCGGTATCGAGAAGTACGCCAAAGCTATCAGAACATCGGAGACCACATGAAGCCAGATGAGATCGCGGTCCCACAAATAGCAAAAACCGTGTGGCATGAATTCTGGTGATGTAAGCAGGCTCGAAATGAAGGCCATAGGCACCCGAATACTAAGAGAGCTAATTACGTCCAGTTACATGTACACTGCTTTCTGCCGCGCGATACCGAGCGGTGGGGAGTCAACGCGTGCCGCAGAATGCAAGGCAAACCGGTATGCGCACATCGCTGTGATCAGAAAATCACAGTCGGCAGCTTTAGCTTACGTCACTACCAATGCTTGTCAACATCGAGCACGCCAATTGTGCGCAAAGTGCTTCCTCGAATTGTTGTCAGGAACTGTTTTGAGTGTCCTACCGTTTGGAAAATCATCCACTCATTTGACATGCCAGGAACTACTTCGAATCCGTTTACCAAGATTTCACGCCCTGAGACAGAATTA
>Ga0137415_10000660_pt1 | contig 33562 bp, 30 predicted proteins | sample CZODoug3_1_1_16f_FD_183082 | JGI IMG/M metagenome (GOLD analysis project Ga0137415, IMG submission 183082) | Vadose zone soil fungal communities from Angelo Coast Range Reserve, California, USA - CZODoug3_1_1_16fungal (Hybrid Assembly) | ecosystem: Environmental > Terrestrial > Soil > Vadose...
GGTCGGGAATTCAGTGTTTACGAAAAATAATGCAAAGCGCTTGTTCAGCCCCAGGGTGGCTTTGGCGTGGGATCCGTTCGGAAAAGGAAAGACAGCGATCCGCGCCGGATTTGGGACTTACTACACACTGATCGACAATCTCGCGTTTCTGCTCAACGCTCTTCCTCCATACAATGGCTCGGCTGCATATTCGGGCGCTTTGTCTTCGTTCACACCTATTGCGAAGGGCGTTTTGCCGCCGCGGTCTTGCGGCCCCGGTATTCCGCAGCCCTGCACGACGTTCGCGCCCCAGGGCGTGGAGGCCGCCGCGAAAACTCCGTCCGTCCAGGAGTGGAATCTTACAATCGAGCAGGAGTTCAGCTCCAACATGGCTCTTCGCGTCGGCTATGTGGGGTCCTTTGGATATCACGGATTGCTAAGCGTCGATCCGAACACCGTTCCAGCGCAGATCTGTTCCTCTGCCGGAGGTTGTACTTCAGGCGGCCAGGGTGCGGCGAGAGGTACTGTGCCTCAAAACGCGCAATATATTCCGGCCGTGCCGACTCGGCCGAATCCCTATCTCTCCGCCGGCTTCTTCTGGCTCACGGAAGGCAACAGCAGCTACAACGCGCTGCAGGTGGAAGTGAATCGCCGCTTGAGCAAGGGCCTGCAGTTCAGGGCGAACTATACGTGGGCGAAGAGCCTCGACATGAACTCGGGATTAACGGGCGCCCAAGCCAACAATCAGTCGCAAATGATACTGGATCGGAATGATCTGCGGCGAGACTGGGGGCCGTCTGCGCTGACTCCAACCAGTCAGTCCAGCATATCGGCGCACTACGAACTCCCGTTCGGCGATAGCAAAGGAGTAGGGTTTGCAAACAGGCTGATCAACGGCTGGCAGGTGAACGGAATCACCACGGTACTGAGCGGCTTCCCTTTCACGCCGACGGTTGGCTCGAACAGGTCGGGAGATGGAAACACTCGAAATCCGGACCGGCCGTCGCTGAATCCATCTTTTAGTGGTCCGGTGCTGCTGCGAAAACAAACACAGTGGTACGATCCCAACGCTTTCCTCCTGCCCGCGGTTGGAACCTGGGGGAGTTTAGGCAGGGGAACTTACCGCGGGCCCGGGCTGGCTAGCGTAGACTTGTCGCTGCTCAAAAACACTGCTATTTCCGAGCGGGTCGGCCTGCAGTTCCGAGCCGAGTTCTTCAATGCTCTCAATCACACGAACCTGGCGGCGCCAAACCCAATCGTATTCCAGGGTACTGCGATCAGCCCGTCGGCGGGATTGATCACCGCTACGACTACCACAGCGAGGCAGATTCAACTGGGGATGAAGCTGATCTTCTAGACATGGGCGTCAGCCGCGGCTGACTCCCATTTTTCACAGCAGGGACACGGGGTCCACATCCACGATAACGCGGGTGGGCCCGATCTTCCTTTCTTCCAGGTGGTCCTGGAGCCGCTCGAGCACGCGGTGAAGCATGCCGCGCGAAGACGACTTGATCAGAAGCTGGTGGCGATGCACTTGTTTGATCCGCTCCAGGGGCGCCGGAGCAGGGCCGAGGACTCGGATTGAATTGGATCGCAATGTATCGAGGAATTCGCCGACCTCGCGGGCTAACTTCGCCGCCCGTCCTCCGTCGCGATCCATCACCATGATTCCTGCCAGCGCTGTGAAAGGCGGATAGAACATTGCTTTCCGGTAGCGTGATTCGCGCGCGTAGAAATCCTCGAATCGCTGACTGCACGCAAGTTGAAACGTATAGTGATCTGGAAAGTAGCTTTGGATGACGACCTCCCCGGGCTGGTCTCCGCGGCCAGAACGGCCGGCCACCTGTGTGAGTAACTGAAACGTGCGTTCGGCCGCGCGGAAGTCGGGGAGCGAGAGGGCAGTGTCGGCTCCGATCACGCCGACGAGCGTGACCCGGGGAAAGTCGTGGCCTTTGGCGATCATCTGAGTGCCGACCAGAACGTCGAGGTCGCCGGAGGCAAATCCACCCAGAACGCGCTCGTAGTCCCGCAAATGGCGCATGGTGTCGCGATCGATGCGGCCGACCCGGGCATCCGGGAACAAGGTTTTCAACTCCGCCTCGAGGCGTTCGGTCCCCTCTCCTACGTAATGGATGTACTCGCTGTCACATTCGGAGCAGCGCTTGGGAGGACGCCGGGCAAAGCCGCAGTAATGGCAGAGGAGCTTGTCGATCGCACGGTGATAGGGCATCGCCACGCTGCACGAGTTGCACTGGAAGTTGAAGCCACAGTGGCGGCACAACAGAAAAGCCGCATAGCCGCGGCGATTGAGAAGGATCATCGTCTGCTCGCGGCGCTCGAGACGCTCGGCCACGGCCTGGAGGAGCCGCCGGGAGAAGACCACCTGCCTGCCTTCAGCGGCGTACTCGTCGCGCATGTTGACGATCTCAACGCCGGGCAGAGGCCGATCTTCCACGCGTGTCGTCAGCGCGACGTATTCGTACTTTTTGGATTCCGCGTTTCGGAAGGATTCCATGGAAGGAGTCGCAGATCCCAGCACGACCGCCGCCTCGGCCAACTTGCCGCGCATGACTGCCGTGTCGCGAGCGCTGTAGCGGGGAACCTCCTCCTGCTTGTAACTGGTCTCATGCTCTTCATCGACAACAATGAGGCCGAGGTTCTGAAGCGGCGCGAAAACCGCCGAACGTGTTCCGATGACAATGGGAACTGCACCATTGTAAATGCGCAGCCATTCGTCGATGCGTTGGCGGCGTGTGAGGGAGCTGTGGAGCACTGCCGTGCGGCCCGGAAATCGCTCGGCAAACCGGCTGGTGAGCTGCGGGGTTAGCCCGATTTCGGGAACCAGGATGAGCGAAGTTTTGCCAGCGGCCAGAAAGTGCTCCGCGGCCTGCATGTAGATTTCAGTCTTGCCGCTGCCCGTAATGCCGTGGAGCAGAATGGTGTGGAAACCATGAGCGGATTGAATAGCAGTGCAGCCTGCAATTTGGTCTTCAGTCAGAACGGGGCGCGGGCTAAAGCCCGCGACTACATTTTCGGAATCACGTTTGTCCCCGGATGTTTTGTTTTCAAATGTAGTCGCGGGCTTTAGCCCGCGCTCAACATGTTTCGCGGAAATCCCGGGCGGCAAGGCCGATTTCAGCACCTCCCCCGGCGGCGAGACGTAGTACTCCGAAATCCATCGGCACAATTCGAAGATTTCGGGCCGCACGAGCGGTGTACGGTCGATGATGCTCCCTATCGAATGCACCTCGATGTCGGCGGGCGGCTCCCCCCGAAGCCCAACGACAAATCCCTCCACCTCCCGTTTCCGGAACGGCACAAGCACCCGGCATCCGATCTGAACCGGTTCGTTGAGCCTGTACGCGAAAGTGCGAGTCAGCGGCAGGCAGACCGCGACATCCGCATACATGCCCTAAGAACGGAGACGGAAAAGCTCGGCGCGAATCTGTTTCATGTCTTCCCAGACTTCTCGCTTTTTCTCGGGCGATCGCAGCAGGTAAGCAGGATGGAACGTTGCTATGACACGCATCCCGTCCATGTCGAAAAACTTCCCGCGCAGCCTGGAAATAGGCGCAGCAGTTTGAAGGACCGTCTGCGCCGCAAACGTCCCGAGACAACAAACGACCTTCGGACGGATGGTCGCGAGTTGCCTTTTCAAGAATGGATTACAGGAAGCAACTTCATCCGGCTCCGGGTTGCGATTGTCGGGGGGCCGGCATTTCAGGACGTTGCAGATGTAAACGTCTTCGCGCTTGAGGCTGATGGATTCAATGATCTTCGTCAGAAGCTGACCCGCGCGGCCGACGAAGGGCAAACCTTGTTGATCTTCGTCGTAGCCCGGCGCTTCGCCGACAAAGACGAGTTCCGCATTGGGATTTCCGGATCCGAAGACGATGTTGGTGCGGGTTCGGGCCAGCTTACAACGCTGGCAGTCACCGATGTCCGCGCGAATGGAATCGAGGTCCTCCATGGGCTCCTGTAGCGGCGCTCTATGAGCGTCGGGGCGGTCACAGACAGCCTCTGCTGCTGGACTGACATCCAGAGACTCGACACCGATGTCGCGGAAAAATTCAAGCTGGCTGGTCAGTTCGTCAGAGTTCATTTCAGCAATTGCACCACGCGATCGAGAATTTTGTCCGCCATGACCTGTTTGCTTACCAGTGGAATCTCTTCGGTCTTGCCGGACTTGTCAATGATTGTCGCGTGATTCATATCGCTGTCGAAGGCCGAATCAGGACCACTTGCAGAATTCACAATAATCAGATCCAGATTCTTCGCCTTCAGTTTTTCGAGGCCGTTCTTGATATGAGCTTCGGTCTCGGCGGCAAAGCCGACGAGCACCTTGCCGTTCTTGTGATTGCCGAGCTCCAGGAGAATGTCCGTGGTCGGCTCGAGGTCGAGCACAAGGTCCGCGGTCTTCTTTTTGATCTTTTGGGTGGCAACCGATTTAGGACGGAAATCCAGCGGCGCTGCAGCCTTGATCACGACGTGCGCATCGGCCGCGTTTTCGATCACGGCGCGGCGCATCTCCTCGGTGGTTCGTACGCGGATCGTGTTCGGGAATTCAAGCTCCGTTGGACCGGATACCAGGACCACATCGGCTCCGCGGTTTCTTGCGGCCTGGGCGATCGCATAACCCATCTTTCCCGACGACCGGTTGGTGATGTACCGGATCGGATCGATATCCTCCACCGTAGGCCCTGCCGTGACGAGCACTTTTCGGCCTTGAAGGTCGTGTGAACGGTTCAGCAGCCCCATGACGTAGTCCACTATTTCTTCTACCGGCGCCAATCGCCCGGGGCCGTATGTCCGGCAGGCCATCTGGCCGACTTCGGGATCGATGACGTGGACGCCGCGGCTGACGAGAGTCTTGAGATTCGCCTGAACCGAGGCATGCTGCCACATTCGTGTGTTCATAGCGGGCGCGATGACGACGGGTGCCGTAACCGCCAGATGAAATGTGGTCAGGAAATCGCCGGCGAGCCCCGCCGCCAGACGTGCCATGCAGTCGGCGGTCGCGGGTGCGACCAGAAAGAGATCGATGGATTGGGCCACAAGAATATGATCGAAGGCGCCTTCGAAATCGCTGCCCGAGGTGGACCCCTCAAAGACATCGACGTAGACTTTATTGCCGGAGAGGGCTCGGAACGTGAGCGGTGTCACAAATTGGGTGGCGCCCTTCGTCATGAGAACGACAACATCCACCCCACGGTCCTGCAGTCTGCGGAGGATCTCCGCCGACTTGTAGCAGGCAATTCCACCGCTGACGCCAAGCGCTATTTTCATTTACTTGATGGCTGCGCCCTGTCGGGCTTGCATTCGCATCCGCTCATTTATTTGATGGCTGCGCCCTGTCGGGCTTGCATTCGCATCCGCTCATTCTTCCTGCTCTTCTTCTTCCTGCTGGTTGTTCTCGCTGTTCTGGTCGGGAATGCGGAATTTCACGAGCCCCTGCAGAATCTCCTTTTGGGCAATCTGCGTCGCTTTGTGACGGGGCTCCTTCAGCATGGGCATGCTCCCGCTCTGAATTTGCCTGGCACGCAATGCGGAAAGAATCACAAAGCGGTACTTACTGTCGATGTTATCAGGAATGGTTATCAAGCTATACCTCCGAAGGAAGCGATGATCTCTTCGATGCGGCCCTGCTGACGCCAGGGCGCGGCGGCACCGCTGCGCACGATGGACTCGAGGATACGGATGGAATTTTCGAGAACGTCATTGATGATGATGTAATCGTATTCATGATAAAAGGTGATCTCGCTCTTGGCGATCTCGAGCCGGCGCCGGATCACGTCGTCGGGTTCCAACCTTCGTGACTTCAAGCGGCGCTCCAGTTCGGCAAATGATGGCGGCAAGATGAAAATCGCGATAGCGTTCTTGATCTTCGACTTCACCTGCCGCGCGCCCTGGACATCAATGTCCAGAACCACGTCCCCGCCTGCACCAGCATGCTCTTCGACAAACGCCTGCGCTGTGCCGTAAAGCTCTCCGTTGAACTCGGCCCATTCCAGGAACTCGCCGCGGTCAACCATGCTCAAGAAGGTCGGCCGATCCGTGAAAAAATAATCGACGCCGTTCTGTTCGCCGTTCCGCGCCTGCCGGGTCGTGTACGAAACCGAAAACTTCAGTTCTTTGAAACTTCGAAGTAAGTGCTGGAGTAACGTGGTTTTCCCGGACCCCGAAGGTGCCGAGAGAATGTATAGGTTTCCGCGCATTCAGCGTCGCTTCTGAAAACTCCTAAGTCTATCATAGGGACAAAAATGGCGTCGTGGACCGGGCTACGACCCCATCTTTATTCGATGTTTTGGACTTGCTCGCGCAGTTTTTCGATTTCCACTTTGATTTCGATGGCCGCCTTGCCGATGCCGGCGCCGAGTTCATTCAGACCGGAGGTTTTGGAGAGGATCGTTGTGACCTCCCGGTTCATCTCCTGAAGAATGAAGTCCATGCGTTTGCCGGCTTCGTCCTGAAGGCTTTTCAGGCCGGCGAATTGGTCCAGGTGGCTGCGAAGGCGCGTTGTTTCTTCCGCAATGTCGCTACGCTCGGCATAAAGCAGAGCTTCGGTTTCCAGACGGTGGCCTGCGTCCGCGACAAGTTGGGGTGCCAGTTCCGTGACCCTGGCAATCAACTGTTGCCGATAATGCTCTACGAAGTCTTTGGCGCCGGCAAGAATCGTTTCCAAATGACGCCCGATGTTTGAAATTCGGCGGTCGATGTCCTCCATCAGGGACTGGCCTTCCGTCGCGCGCATCTGTCTGAGCTGGGCCAGCGCAATATCCGTGGCTTCGGCAAGCTTCATGCCGATCAGTTCGAGTTCTTCCGGCGCGAGATCGCTGGTGGACACCGTGACCAGACCGGGTAATCTCGTAACCATCTCCAGGGTCAGTTCGCCCTGGATGGGATACGCGGTCTTCAGGCCGGCTATCATCTCGGCGTAAGCCTTGATCAGATTGTGATTCACATCGAGTTTGATGTTCTCGCGCCTGTAATCGATCCGGACGAACGCATCCAGCCTTCCCCGCTTGAAGGCCGCCGACACCTTCTGGCGGATGACGTTCTCGAAATTCTGATATTCACCCGGAATCTTGACGTGAAAATCGAGGTACCGGTGGTTCACGCTCTTGATTTCCACAAGGACCGCCAGATTCGGCGCTTCCGCCCGCGCGGATCCAAAACCCGTCATGCTGTAGATCATGAGCTCACATCCTGGAACTGGAGATTATAAAGCTTCCAATAGAGGCCGCGCCGCACGACAAGCTCTTCGTGTGTGCCCGATTCCCTGATCCGGCCATCCTCCAGCACGATGATTCGATCCGCGCGCCGCACGGTGGACAGCCGATGGGCGATCACGATTGTCGTCCGGCCTTCCATCAGGTTCTGCAACGCCTGCTGGACAAGAGCCTCAGACTCGGCATCGAGCGAAGAAGTCGCTTCATCGAGAATCAGGATCGGGGCATTCTTCAAAATCGCTCTTGCGATGGAAATCCGCTGACGCTCTCCTCCGGAAAGACGCAGGCCACGTTCGCCAATCTGAGCGTCGTAGCTCACCACAAAATCATCCACAAGGGCGGCCTTCGCCGCGCGTGCGATCGCATCCTCGCCGGCTGCCGGATCGCCGTATGCGATGTTCGCGCGTATCGTGTCGTTAAAAAGGATGACGTCCTGCGTCACGATCGCAATCTGTTGCCGTAACGACTGGAGGTCGAACACGCGAATATCCCGGCCATCGATCAGGATGTGCCCTGCTGTAACGTCATAGAACCGCGGCAGCAAATTCACAAGCGTGCTTTTCCCGACGCCGCTCGGTCCGACAATCGCCAAAACCTCGCCTCGCGGAAGGGTGAACGAGATGCCGTCCAGAACGGCATCTCCCGGCTCGTACTCGAAATGAACGTTGTCGAACTCGATTCGATCGTCGAATCGCGTCAGCGTGGCACGTCCGCTGTTCCTTTCCGTCTCGAGCGACAGAATTTCAAAAACGCGGCCCGAAGCGCCGAAGGCCTGCTGGAACGAGTTGTTAATTCCACTCATGCGGCGAACGGGATCGTAGAGCTTGATGAGCGCAATAATGAACGCAATCAATACTCCGGACGTCATCCGCTGATTGATGATCTGAGCCCGCGCATAAAGCAGAAACGCCGCCACGACGAGAACGCCCAGGACTTCCATCAGCGGCGACGACAGCGAGTGTGTCATCTTCTGCTGAAGGTTGATTTTGAAGATCCGCTGCGTGGCCTTGCGAAACTTTCCCGCCTCTGCCTTCTCCATGGTAAATGCCTTCACGATACGGTTCCCCGCCAGGGTTTCGTAAAGGATGTTCGCCATGTCCGCCATTTCCTGCTGGTTGGATTTGCTGAGCAGACGAAGCCTCTGCCCGAACCAGACTGTCGGGTAAAACACCAGTGGTGCCAGGACCACTGATGCCGCCGCAAGTTTCCAATCGATCACGAAGATCGTAATAACGAGGAAGACCAGAATCGCTGCTTGCTTCAGAAAGTCAGCGAGCGTTTCGGAAGCGGCTGTCTGGATTCTTTCGACATCGGCTGAAACACGGGAGATCAACTCGCCGGTCGGGTTGAAGTGAAAGAAGCGAAGCGGCTGCAACAGGATTCGCTCGAACAGATCGTTCCGCAGGTCGCGAACGACCGACTGTCCGAGATAACCCGTAACATTGACCGAGCCGTATTCGGCGACGGCTTTGACTGCCGTTGCTATGACAAGGAGCACTAGAAAGATCGTGCCGTTTCCGCCGGAAAGATTGTCAAAAATACGGCCGATCAGAAACGGTGTGGCTGCTTCGAGGACCCCGACAATCGCGACGAGCGCCAGGGACACGGCGAGCACCCAGACATGGGGTTTGACGTATGACCACAAGCGCGTCGGCACCGTTGTCATGGACGATAGACCGTGGCGCGAACCTTTTCCTCGACGTCCCTGGGCTTTTGCATCTTGAGTATCTGCGCGGCCAAATCGCGCAATTGCGCGTATGAAACGGAACGGATCATTCTTTTAATTCTCGGATAAGCCGCCAGGCTGACCGAAAGGGAGGTGAAACCCAATCCCAGCAGAACCGCTGCAGAAGGCGGATCTGCGGCCATTTCACCACACACCGTAACGGGTTTGCCCGTCGGGTGCAGCAAAGTGTACACCTGATGCAGGCATCGGAGAATGGCGGGATGAAAAGGATTGTAGAGATGTACGACGGATCTGTCGGATCGATCCACCACAAGGTAGTACTGGATCAGATCGTTGGTTCCCAGACAGAAGAAGTCCACCCGTGAGGCCATGAGGTCGCAAGTCTGCGCCGCCGCAGGGGTCTCGATCATGACTCCTATCGGAACCCCGGGGTCATAACCAAGGCGCTTCAAGTCCAGTTCCTGGCGTACTTCGGCGATGATTTCATGCGCTGAGTCCAGATCGTCGACACTCGACACAAACGGCAGGAGAATCCGCATCGGACCAAACACGGAAGCGCGATACAGGCTTCGCAATTGTTTCTTGAACACATCCGTGTTTTCGAGACAGAACCGGAGACCTCGCACGCCGAGATTCATGTTCACGCCGTCCCAGCTCTTCTGGTCGATTCCCACGTCGATCGTTCGAAAGGTCACTGGCGCGCCCTTCGCCGACTTCAGTACAAGCGAATAGTCCGCAACGAGCGATTCCTCATCAGGCTGCTTGCCCTCGCGGAAGAAATCGAACTCGGTGCGGTACAGCCCGATCGACTCGCAGCCGATGGTAATGGCCGGTCTTACTTCTTCACTGAAATTGATGTTGGCTCCGAGTGAAATGCGGACGCGATCCTCGGTGACGGATGGCGCCGATGCCGCCGAGCGACCTTTCTTCTTCGGCGCCTTCTCGTCGCGCCTGCGGTTTTTGTATTCATCGAGCGTTGCGTCCGAAGGGGAGACGATCACCAGCGCGCGGTCTCCATCGACGATGAGCAGATCGCCTGAAGAAACTTCTGCCAGTTCGGGCGCTCCGACTACGGCGGGAATCTCCAGCGAGCGAGCCATGATCGCTGTATGTGAGAGCGGGCTGCCTGTCTCGGTGGCAAGTCCGACGACGCGTTGGGAACGCAGCTCGAACAGCGTGGATGGAGGAACCACTTTCCCTACCAGGATCGCGTCGTACGGCAGCTTCTTGAATGACGGCAGGGGGTTGGAGTGAAGATTGTGCAGGAGCCGCCGCACGATATCTTCAAGGTCCCCGCGGCGCTCTCGCAGATAGTCGTCATTCAGGCGGTCGTAAGCCTGGAAAAGATCTTCACTCACCTGCTGAATGGCCCACTCGGAGTTGATCTGTTCATTCTCGATCTTGTCGATGATTCGATCCACAAAGAGCCGATCCTGAAGCACGAGGAGGTGGGCATCGATAAGAAACGACGACTCGGGCCCGCTCTTGCGCTTCAACTGCGACTGCATGCGCTTGAGCTGTTCGCGCGATTTCTCGACCGAACCTCGAAAACGGTCCACTTCCTTGCGCACTTGTTCCGGCCGCAGTTTCAAATTGAACGAAACGAAAAGTGGATCAAAGCTTCGCAGAGCCCTGCCGATGGCAGCGCCGACGGAAGCCACGACACCATGTATGATTCGTTCGGAATCCTTCATCACTTCGGGAGCCAATGTAGGCGCCGGCTAAAGCCGGCCCCTACGTCATTCAATCATCCTGCGAGGTATTCGCAGATGCTTTCCAAAGCCTGATCCTCGTCCACACCGTCCGCGCGAACGCTGACTTTCGAGCCGAAAGCAGCCGACAACAACAGAACGCTCAGGATGCTGCGCGCGTCGGCTTCCACGGGGTTGTTGGAATCGGATCGAAACAAGACGATGTTGGACTGAAAGCTCGTCGAAAGTTGAACCAGTTTCGCAGCGGCGCGCGCATGCAGGCCCAGACGATGGCCAATCACGACCTCGCGCTCCTTCATCGCTGCTGCCGGGGCGCAAGCAGCTCGCTTGCGATGTAGATGCTGCTCTGTCCCTGCTCCTTTACCAGATTCGCAGCCGAAGCCAGCGTCGTGCCCTCGCCGATTTGTGCCAGCTTCATCAACATCGGCAGATTTACTCCGGTGACGACTTCGACCTTTCCCTGGTCGAGAAACGTCGATGCAATATTTGTCGGAGTGCCGCCAAACATATCTGTCAAAATCAAAACCCCGTCAGGGGTCTTCACGCGCTCCAGGGCTTTCTCAATCATGGTCGTCGCCATGGCCACGTCATCGTGCCAGCCCAGCGAAACCGCCGTGATGTGATGAATCTCGCCAACGATCATCTCCGCGGCGTTGTGAAGCTCGATGGCCAGACGGCCGTGTGTGACGATGAGTCCGCCAATCATAAGTTCATGTTAACAAAGAAAAATAATCCGGCGAGATTCCCGGATTATTTTCACCCCTTCTTCTCGACATCTCGATGTGACACTTTGACGCGGTAATTCAAGCCTTCAACGTGCTTGGCAATGGCGTTCGCGATCATGACGGAACGATGCCGGCCGCCGGTGCAGCCGACGGAAATGGTGACGTAGGACTTGCCTTCCCTTTTGTACTCCGGCAGCAGAAAGTCGATGAAGTCATAGACGTGCTTCAGGAATTTGCCGGTTGCTTCCTGGGAATTCATGTAGTCAATCACGTTCGTGTCCGAGCCGGTGTATGCCTTCAGATGCGGCACGAAGTTCGGGTTGGGAAGAAAGCGCACATCAAAGACGAGGTCGGAATCGATGGGAACGCCGTACTTGAAACCGAAACTCACAAGCGAGACGAGCAGATGCTGGTCTGTCCGTTCTTCGAACAGCCGCACCGCGTGCTGGCGCAGTTCGTGGATCGTGAACTGCGACGTGTCCAGCACATGATCGGCCACGTCCCGGATAGGCGCCAGCAGCTCGCGCTCGAGCGCAATAGCCTCCAGGACAGGGCGATTCGGATCGAGAGGATGCGGCCGCCGGGTTTCGCTGAAGCGGCGGACCAGCACCTCATCGGATGCCTCGAGAAACCACACGGAAATCTGCAGCGCGTGATCGTTCCTGAGCTCTTCGAGGATTGAAGGAAGCTCGCTCAATGTCTGGCCTTCGCGTACGTCGATCACAAGCGCGGCCTTGGCCGGCTCCTCGCTCGATTTCAGAACCAGTTCGTAAAATTTGCTTAGAAGGCCGACGGGGAGATTATCAACGCAGAAATAGCTCCGGTCTTCGAGCGCCCGGAGGAAGGTTCCCTTCCCGGAGCCGCTCAGACCGGTGATGATAGTGAAGGACGATGGTTGCACTTCAAGATCAGGCTTCAGGCTCGATCCATCCGATATTCCCATCTTTTCGCTTGTAGACGATGTTCAGCCTTTCGGTCGATGCATTCCGGAATACCAGGAATTCACGATCCGAATCGCCGATCTCAATCGCGGCATCATCGATGCTCATAGGCTTGGCCGCAACTTCGTTCGAGCGGATGATTCTTGGCAACCGCTCGCCGAGTATTTCCTCGACCTCGATGATGGAAGTTGTCGAAACGACTCCCGCGCCCTGGTGATTGTTGCGCTTGCGAGTCACATTGCGGCCCTTGTGCTTGAGGATCTGTTTCTCGACCTTGTCCAGAACGGCGGCGATAGAGGTGTACATATCGGTGGAAACTTCTTCGCCGTGGTAAAAATCATCCCGCGTTTTGATGTTCACTTCCGCGAGGTGGCGCTGATGTTTCTCAACCGTGAGGGTAAAATGCGCCTCGAGAACTTCCTCGATAACTCCTCTGAGTCGCTCGAGGCGATCCGTGGCGAACTTCCGAAGTGGCTCAGTGATTTCGATGTGGCGACCCGTAATATCCACACTCATAGGAGACCTCTTCTCAGGATCTGACGCGACGTTGATGTGTGCTTGGAATGCGTAAGTCTTCGCGATATTTCGTGATGCTGCGGCGGGTCACCGAGATGCCTTCTTCCTTGAGCATCTGGGCAATCTTTTCATCCGTCAGCGGACTTCGTGGATCTTCGGTCTCGATGTACTTCTTCACTTTGCGCTTAACGATCAGCAGTGAAGTTCCATTGCCCATCGGACCATTTACCGCTTCCGAGAAGAAAAATCGCAGTTCGAACACACCTTGCGCGGTGTGCGCAAATTTATTCGCGACTGCGCGGCTCACGGTAGACGGATGGACGCCCACTTCCTCGGCAACGTCCTTGATCATCATCGGCTTCAGCTGATCGATGCCTTTATCCAGGAAGTCGGTCTGGCGCCGGATAATGGCCTCGCAAACCTTCACGATGATGTGCTTCCGCTGCTCGATGTTTTTCAGCAGCTGGACGGCAGACTTGAAGCAATCCTTGACATAATTCTTTACGTCCTTGTTCAAGGCATCGCGCTCGAGCATATGGCGGTAGGTCGGGCTCAGACGAAGCTGTGGGACTTCATCTTCGTTCGTGACGACGGTGTACTGGCCGCCAACCTTGACGATGAACACGTCCGGTTCGATCAGCCGCGGCTGCGTCCTGTTGTGTTTCTGACCGGGCCTCGGATCGAGCTGTTGAATGATCTCGACCGCCTCCATGATGACGTTCAACGGCCGGTTGAGCGCCTTGGCGATCTCCTTGAACTGCTTGTTCTGAAGTTTGTGGAGATGATCGGCCACGACCTCGGCGACAATCGTGTCGTCCTCCTCCAGGATCCGCAGCTGGATCATCAGGCATTCCCGCAGATCGCGCGCCGCTACTCCAGGCGGATCGAAGCGTTGAACCACTTCCAGGGCCTGCTGCACTTCCTCCAGCGTGTGCTCTCCGCTTTCGGCGATTTCCTCGAGCGTGATAGGCACCTCGCGACCAGTCTCGTCAACGGCACAGAGGTAGCCGTCTTCGTTGAGATTTCCGATAATCGAGTGGCAGGCGAGCCGGATGTTTTCGTCAACAGTCGCCAGACCCAGTTGCCATTCCAGATGGTCTGTCAGTGAGGGTGGCTTTGCGAGGAAATTCTCGAAGGATGGTTTCTCGAAGATTTCCGTCTCGCGGGGGCGTGATGCCCCGTCGTTGAGGTAATTGTCGAAGCTCTGGAAGTCGATGTCCGCATATGGGTCATCCACGGGCTCGGGCTCGGCAGGCGCGGCCGTTTCCACGGCCCGTTCTGCGGTCGGTTCGGAGTCTCCCACACAGTGATCCCGCGCGGCAGCCTCCGACAGAGCCTGATACTCAGCGTCGGTGCCGTCGGTCTCGCCAGCCGGAGCACCCTGATCTATTTCAATCTCAGACGTCGGCTCCATGCTTTCGACGATCTCGGTGCCCTCTTCGAGCACCGGATTCTGCACCAGTTCCTGCTGAATCATTTCAGTGAGTTCGAGCTTGTTCAGGGTAAGCAGGCTCACCATTTGCACGAGACCGGGGGTAAGGACCTGCTTCTGCGCGAGTTTTGTGACTAACTTTGGTTCCAAATAAGCCATAGGGGCGATCTACTTCTAATTTAGACTGAAATGCTCGCCAAGATAAACCCTCTTAACTTCGGAGTCGTTTCCAAGCTCTTGGGGCGTTCCGGACCGAAAAATCGATCCATTGTTGATGATATAAGCGCGATCAGTGACCTGCAAGGTTTCTCTGACATTATGGTCCGTCACAAGAACCCCGATGCGCTTGGTTTTCAGATGGTTAATGATTTTTTGAATCTCGAGCACCGTAATTGGGTCGATACCGGAGAAGGGTTCGTCGAGGAGGATGAACTTCGGAGAGATGACCAGCGAGCGGGCAATTTCGACCCGGCGTCGTTCGCCGCCTGACAGCGTATCTGCCAGACTTTTCCTGACATGAGCTATGCCGAATTCCTCCAGCAAACTTTCCATCCTTTCCCGGCGCTCTTTGTTCGAAAGAGGCAGGGTTTCAAGTATCGCCATAATGTTGGCTTCGACAGTCAACTTACGGAAGACAGATGCCTCCTGCGGTAGATAGCTGATGCCATTCTTCGCCCGCAAATACATGGGCAGATCGGTAATGTCATGATCGCCCAGCAGGACTGCGCCTGAGTCCGGACGGGTCAGGCCGACGATCATGTAGAAAGTCGTGGTTTTGCCCGCCCCATTAGGTCCTAGCAATCCAACGACCTCTCCTTGACCGACAACGAGACTGACATCGCGAACGACCTTTCGGCCTTTGTAGGATTTCGACACGTCTACGGTGGTGAGTGAAATCATTTTATTGATGGCTGCGCCCTGTCGGGCTTGCATTCGCAGCCGCTCATCTCTTGACCGGATGCTTGGTCACGGCCCGGCCGCCATTTTCGCTTTCCACGGCCATGGTCTCGCTGGTCTTTTTCATGATGAGGCGGTCGCCTTGAGCGCTGCCGTGCTCTTTGTCGTGGACCTCCGCGGGTTTCCCCGTCAACGTAATGATGTCCGTTTGAGCGTTGTAAACGGCCTGATCGCCCTTTCCGCGCTGTTCGCCACGCGTCACGACCACGCCGCCGATGCCCACAATCTCTTCGATGTCCTTCGACGTCTCCCCGAGCTTCACTCGCATATCGCTCGTCTCCAGGGTCATATCCTGCTTTTTTGCAAGCACGTTGCCGGTGTAGTGGGCCTCTCCGCGGCTGTCGTCGTAATCGAGCCTGTCCGAAGACGCCCGAATTGCCTCAAACTTCGACTGCACCTTGCCGTCGGCCTTGAACCGGTTGTCTTTGGTTGAAATCTCGAGCCGCTGCGCCTTGATATTCGTGTCGTTCCCGCGCCAGAGCTGGACATTCTCCGTGTAAATGATCGTGTCGCCCATGCCCTGCGCGCGGGAGGACGTCACAAGAACGGGCTCGGCGGAGCCCTTCGATACGGTTTTCACATTCCTCGCGGCGCTGAACGAATTGTCTTTCTGATTCAGCCGAATCTGGCCCGCTTCCATGCGCATCTGGGCGTTCGTGACCACAGGCGAACCATCCAGCGTGGCCACGGCCCCGCCTTCCTCAAAGCGGGCGTTCTGAGCGCGTCCCTGGAACTGCGTGTCGCGAAACTGAAAATTGCCCGACTGGACTAACTCCACCAGACTGTTGGTCCGGCTATCGAACCGCGCCTCGGTTCGGTCGGCCCGGCTCTCGCGCTCACCCGATCGCATGTTCGCCCGCTCTGACGTGCTGAACGTCACAATGTCTCCCTGCTGGATCCTGAACTTGCCGCCTTCGATGACAGTGTCCGCCAGTTGCAGAACCGAGTTCTCCTCGGTCTCCACGGATCCTTCGATATTGCTCCAGATCGTGGTGGAGCGGAGCGTTCGATCGGACCCGAGAATCATGCGCGCACCTTCCCGGGTTTTGAGCAGGTTCACTTTTCCATTTGCATCCATAATGGCGTCCATTTCGCCGCCGGTGATTTGCTGCCGCTTATCGACCGCCACGTTCTCGACTTCAACATTCCGAAGCGCTTTCACGCGTTCCACATTGCCGGCCGGCGACATGGCCGCTTCAACCCACTCTGCACGCATTTTCCATGTACTCTGGTTTTGTTGGGATTGTGATTCGGCAGTGACACCGCCCTCGACGACAATTGTCTTCGGCTGGAAACTTTCTTCCATGAGCTCTGCGCGGCCCGATGCGCCCCGGATCCATGCGGTGGCGGATTTGACAAAAACACCGCCCGCAACGGTTGCCCAATTCTCCTTTTGATTAAAGACAGCCGAGCCCCCTTCGAGGGAAGTCTCATTCGCTGTGTGAACCTTGACGTCCCCTGTGAGCTTCAACAAACCGGTATCGATGGCGTATTCGAAATTGTTGGCCCGGGCGGTCGCAGAGCCAGGCTGCTCAAGGGTGGTTGCGACAGGCGAGGCAACAATGTGGTCGCGATGATTGTAGGTGAGTTCCTCGGAGCGGCCCCGGGTTTTGTCGTTGAGCTGGAATCGGACGTCACCGTTGCATTGAATGTCGTTGCTTTGCTGATCGACGCTGCAGCTTTTGCTCTGGATGCGCCGCGCCGGCTCCGCTTCGGTCTTGCCGAACACGGTAACATCCACGTCCTGGAGCATGTTTTTGCTGTCTTTGAAACCCAGATTGGACTTGGCGTGAATGGTGAACAGAGTCCGGCCGCCTTCGGTCTGTGAATAGGTGATGTCCCTGGTGAAAACCGCCGCATCCTGCGGCAACTGTTGAACTTGTTGCGGCGCTTTTTTCTCTTCGTGGCGCGAGATGTAATTGAACGTAGGAATGGCGATCAGTGCTGCCACGAGGATCGGCACAGCGACGCGCAGTATCCGTATCAGGCGATGTATGAAGATCCGCTCAAGAGGCACAATTCCACATCCAACTTATTAGACGGTTAGCATACAATACGTCCCCTCACCCAAGGAGAACCACGTATGCACGTGAAAATTAATATCAATGGAAAGCTCTATGAGAAGAACGTGGAGCCGCGCCTGTTGCTGGCTCATTTTATTAGAGACGTTGCCGGCCTGACGGGTACCCATATCGGATGCGAGACCAGCATCTGCGGCGCCTGCACGGTCCTGAGCAATGGTCTGGCAGTGAAGTCCTGCACGATGTTCGCGGTCCAGGCGGATGGCGCAGACCTCGTAACCATTGAAGGTATGGCCAAAGACGGCCAACTGCATCCGCTTCAGGAGAGTTTCTGGGAAGAGCATGGGCTGCAATGCGGGTACTGCACTCCCGGAATGATCATGTGCTCCCATCAACTGCTGTCGCGTAATGAATCACCTTCCGAGGCGGAAATCCGCGAAGCCCTCGACGGGAATCTCTGCCGCTGCACTGGATATCAAAATATTGTGAAAGCGGTCCAGTCCGCCGCGGGGAAGCTGAAACGAACAACCAAAGTGGCCGCAGGAGACTAAGTATGCCGCAACGTTACGTCGGTCTGGCTATGAAGAGAAAGGAAGATCCCCGTCTCGTGTCGGGAACCTCGACATACGTCGATGACGTCGTGCTGCCCGGCATGCTGCACATGGTTGTTGTGCGCAGCATCCATGGACACGCACGGATCAAGCGAATCGACACGTCGAGAGCGCAAAAGTTTCCGGGCGTGGTCGCCGTCGTCACCGGCGAAGAGGTGGCCGCTCATTGCGGTCCCGTGCCATGTGCCGCCTCGATCCCGAAAATGAAGAATGCACAGCGCCAGCTTCTGGCGGTAGGCAAGGTGCGATTCGTGGGTGAACCCATTGCAGCCGTCGTCGCGACCGACAAATACGTCGCCCGAGACGCTGCCGATCTGATCGCAATCGATTACGAGCCCCTTCCTGCCGTGGTCAATCCCGAGAAGGCAATGGAACCCGACAGCCCGCGCCTCTACGACGAATTCTCAGACAACATCGCTTTTAACTTCGGATTCGAAAGCGGAAACACCGAAGAGGCGTTCAAGAAAGCCGATGTGATCGTCAAAGAACGCTTTGTCAACCAGCGCCTCGCTCCGCTTTCCATGGAGCCACGCGGCGTAGTCGCCACCTACCAGATGCCGGATAACGAACTCGTCGTCTGGGCGTCCACGCAGGTCCCGCATCTTTTGAGAACGCAGCTCGCCGTTATGCTGAACGTTCCGGAAAACCGGACGCGCGTGATCGCACCCGAAGTCGGTGGGGGGTTCGGTTCCAAAATCGATGTGTACGCCGAGGATGGGCTTGTCGGCTACCTGGCCAAAAAGACGGGCCGTCCGGTGAAATGGATTGAAGGCCGCGGCGAGAATATCGCCGCTACGATTCACGGGCGCGATCAGATCGACGATGTCGAGCTCGCGTTGAAAAACGACGGCACGATCCTTGGCATGAGGGTAAAAGCCATTGCCGATCTCGGCGCCTTCTACTCGCTGTTCACGCCGATGATTCCGACGCTCACCGGACTGCTCGCGCCCGGTTGTTACAAAGTGCCGGCTCTCAAGTTCGCGCTTGTTGGCGTGCTCACCAACAAAATGGCGACGGATGCCTATCGCGGTGCAGGCCGTCCGGAAGCCACTTATATGATCGAGCGCATCATGGACGTGGCCGCCCAGAAGCTCAAGATGGACCCGGCGGAAATCCGGAGGAAAAACTTCCCCCAACCGAACGAATTTCCGTTCCAGACCTCGGGTGGCGTCGTTTATGACAGCGCGAACTACGAAGCAGCGCTCGATCGCGCGCTGGAACTGGCCGACTACAAAGGATTACGCCGGAAGCAGGCCGAGCTTCGCAGCCAGGGCAAATACATGGGCATCGGTCTTTCGTCGTATGTCGAGATTTGCGCCATGGGACCGTCCGCCGCAATGCCGGGCGGCGGTTGGGAAACCGGCAGCGTGCGCATCGAGCGCACCGGCAAGGTCACCATCCTTACCGGCGCGTCCCCACATGGCCAGGGGCAGGAAACCACGTTCGCACAGATTGCGGCCGACGAGTTCGGCCTCGAACCGGACGATATCGTTACCATCCATGGCGATACTGCGCGAATCCCCTCCGGCATCGGCACCTTTGGAAGCCGTGCCACAGCGGTCGGCGGAACGGCCATGTACTTTGCCGTGCAGGACCTGAAAGAAAAGATGAAGAAGATCGCGGCACACCTCCTCGAGACCACGCCGGACAAGATCGAATTCGGAGTAGGAAAACTCGTCGTGAAAGGGGACTCGGGCCGATCCATGAGCTTCATCGATGTTGTGGACGTGGCCTACAACGCGGTGAAACTGCCGCCGGGTCTCGAGCCCGGTCTGGACGCCACGCGGTTTTTCGAGCCCTCGAACTTCACGTTCCCATTCGGGACGCACGTGTGCGTTGTGGAGATCGACGCGGAAACCGGCGAGCCGAAGATTACAAAGTACGTTGCGGTGGATGACTGCGGGAACGTTATCAACCCGCTACTCGTTGAAGGTCAGGTGCACGGCGGACTCGTTCAAGGTATTGCGCAGGCGTTGCACGAAGAAGTGGTCTACGACGAGAACGGTCAACTTCTGACCGGTACGCTGATGGATTACGCGGTGCCCAGGGCGCATGATTTCCCCGAGTTCGAGCTGGACCGCACGATCACGCCTTCCCCTGTAAACCCGCTGGGCGTAAAAGGCGTGGGCGAAGCCGGGACGATTGGTTCGACCCCGGCGGTCGTGAATGCGGTGGTTGACGCTCTTGCTCCTTTTGGGATCTCGCACATCGACATGCCTCTGCGGTCCGAGAAAATCTGGAAGATTCTGAAAGGGAGGAAAGCATCATGATTGCGCAGAACTTCGAGTACACGGTTGCGACATCTCTTGCTGAAGCCGTCAACCTCCTCCAGAAACATGGAGGCCGCGCAAAGATCCTTGCGGGCGGACACAGCCTCATTCCGATGATGAAGCTCCGGCTTGCCACGCCGGAGGCTCTGATCGACATCGGCAGAATCCCCGAGCTCTCTTATGTGCGCCAGGATGGAGACATGGTGCGCATCGGAGCGCTGGCGACACATCATGTCGTCGAGACCTCCGACGTTGTGATGCGCCATTGCCAGGCGCTGGCCGACGGCGCCGGTCTCATTGGAGACATCCAGGTGCGGAATAAGGGCACGATCGGAGGCAGCATTGCGCACGCCGATCCCGCGGCGGATTATCCGGCAAGCATTCTCGCGTTCGATGCAACCATTGTCACGCTCGGGCCGAAAGGCGAGCGCCTGATTCCCGCTTCGAAGTTCTTCGTCGATATGCTGACCACGGCATTGGAAGCGAACGAGATCGTGCGCGAAATCCAGATTCCCGTGCAATCGGGCAAAACCGGGAGCGCGTACCTCAAGATGGCTCAGAAGGCTTCAGGCTTTGCGATCTGTGGCGCTGCGGCCGTGGTGGAACTGGACGGATCAGGCGCCCTGGCGAAGGTGGCCATCGGCATTACGGGTGTCGGGAACCGTGCGTTTCGGGCAACGGAAACCGAAAAGGCTTTGAAGGGACAAAAACCGACAACAGACCTTCTAAAGAAAGCTTGCGAGAAGGCTTCGTCCGGCGTGATTGCGCTGGAAGATATCCACGCATCCGCCGACTATCGGCTGGATCTCGCACGGATTTTTGCGCGCCGGGCCGTCGAAGCGGCAATCGAGCGCGCATAACCAATGCGGGTCGAGGGGCAGTTCCAGTTCGAAGGAATTTCATCCGAAGCGGTTTGGGATTTTCTAACCGATGCGAATCGAATTGCCGAATGCCTTCCCGGTTGCGAAAAGCTGGAAAAGACCGGGGAGGGAACATACGAGATGCAGATGAAGATCGGAGTCGGTGCCATTAGTGGGTCGTTCTCCGGTGGAATCCGCCTGCACAATCTTCAACCCACCTCGCAGTATGAGATGACCGTCAATGGGAATGGCGCGCCGGGTTTCGTCAAAGGCGAAGGCAAGGTCCAGCTCAGCCCCAAGGATTCCGGGACGCTGCTTCAGTACTCCGGCGACGTCAGCGCCGGCGGCGCCATCGCCAGCGTCGGCCAACGGATGATCGGCGGCGCGGCGCGTATGGTGATCGATCAATTCTTCAAATGCGTGGCCGGGAAACTGTAGCGGCGGTCTATGACCGCCGACGGTACGGCAACTTGCGAGATAGTCGGCGGTCATAGACCGCCGCTACAGTCCTTAGTCCGGCAGAATCGTACGGAGTTGCGGATAAAGGAGAACGGCAAATTTCGTGATTCGTTCCTTCGCCCGTTCAACGGACTCGTTTTCAGATACCAGCGAGTACGCTGAGGATGGTTACGGATAGGATGCCGCAAATCAGGCTCCCGATGGCTTTGCCATCAGTGCTGGGCTCGACTCGGGCAGGTTGGACCGCTGGACGCACCAGCTGTTCTCCACAGTAGTTGCAGAATGAGCTGCCTTCAGTAATCTGCTGACCGCATTTACTGCAGAACACTCTAACCTCCAACTCTGTGGGACGGCGGCGATGGGCGCCAACATAGCACGGTCAGAAAAACGTTTGAAGTGTAATTTCTAAAGCGCGAAGACCGCGCGGGACCGGGCAACTGCTTTATCGAACGGCCCTCGATACAGACAGCTTGAATGTCTCGATAAAGTCTCGGGCTTGAGGTGAAAGCGTCCGGTTTTCAGTTGAACGATTCCGTAGACGCGTTTGGGAAAGTACTTGTTTGCGGAGATCACCTCGAGGCGCTCGCGCCCGGTCAGGCAGACGTTCATGACGATTGAGATTCCCATACCGAGTTCGACGTAACGTTTGATGACTTCCCACCCGCCCATTTCGAGCCGGACCTCGTAAGGCAGACGGTGCTGCAGAAACACCATCTCCACCTGCCGCCATGTGCTGAGGTGGCGTGGAGGCAGTATCAGCGGATATTGGCTTATGTCGCGCAGCGAAACCTTCCGCCGAAGGGAAAGCGGATGCCCAAGCGGTGTGATCAGCACTGGATCAAAAGCGACCACAGGCTCGAACACAATGTCGGCAGGTGTGTCCAGAATCGGACCCACGCAAAAATCCACGAGCCGGTCGCGCAGCTGTTGCAAACCCTGCTGACCGGTGACGTTGTTCAGAGCCAGCGAGATTCTCGGATGCTCGGACGAAAACCGCTGCACGGCGCGAGGCAGGACGTAATGGATGGTGGATTCTCCGGCCGCAATCGCGAGCCTGCCCTGCTCGACATTATTCCGGCGGTCTTCGAAATTCTGGTCCAGCGCGGTGAGGCCTTCGACAAGAGGCCGGGCGAGCTCATACAAAAGTGCGCCCTCGAAAGTCAGCTCGATTTTCGGGCCGCGTCTTTCGAACAAGGTTGTCCGCAGGTCACGCTCGAGCGATTGCACCTGCAAAGAGACTGTCGGCTGGGTGAGACTCAACCGATCCGCCGCCTTCGAAACACTGTGGGCCTCGACTACGGCGCAGAATCCTTTCAGTTGCTGCAATCGATTCTGTTTATATCTGAACGTCCGCATTAAGACTCTCTGCCGGACTATTTATTTCATCAATACTCATGATTGCAACAATTAAGTGTGTCAATGATGTGGGGCGGCGTTATAACGGTTGCCGTGGAGGAATCGAAGCATGCCAAAAAGATGGCCGCCCTTCCTGTCGGAATTACCCTCAGCTCCCGAATACAGTCCCGTAGGCACCGCGATCGCAAAAACGAATGATTCGGAAATCGCGGCCGCCTTGCGCCTGTTTGCGAGCATGCCTCCTTCGACCGGTGTGCTGGCGAACCCCGTACGCCATCATCTCCCCATCGCGTGCAACGGAGTTGCTCTGGAGTTGAACATCCGATCGTTCGGAATACGCGGGTGTCTCCTGGAAGAGGACATCGTCACAGGTGCGGCGGATGCCACTCGAGTGATATTCGTCGGACTCTTCGGACGCTTCGCCAGTGCCGGCGAACGCAGATCGTTTCAGTTGTTGCTGTCGCAAGAGTTCAATCTGGCGGTGAAGCGGGTCCTTCCGTCGCTTGCGAAGTTCATGAAGTCCTTTCCCAATGCTCCGGCGGATGCATCGATGCAATACATGTCCTCGATTCGGAAAGCCACCGAGGCTTCGCAGGCGGTGAACGCGTCCAGGTCGAGCGCCGAACTGCTCCGGGACCTCATCATGGTTCATCTGGAAAACTCGGCTGTGGGTGCGTGCTCATCGTATATGCGTTTTCTGTTGCGTCGCCGGCCCACTGCGAGCGCAGGAGCACTGCTCCGGCAGACGAAACTATTCCTGGAATCCGCGGGAAGAGATCCATTTCGAGCCATATTCAGCCTGCTGTTACGTCGAAAGGCGAACTCGACTGAAGTCGGCATTCTGCAGAATCTCGGCACTATTCAGATTCACCATGGTTCTGCCGGGTCAAACATGGTCGCAAGATATTTTGCGGCGCTCTATACGAAATCTGCTTCCGACTTATTCACGGCCGGCCAGATGGCTCTCGACTGTGCGCGGCACTTTGGCGCTATCACCGATCTGACGGAATTCGTCGCGCAACTGGAACACGCATTGCCTGACCGGCGAGACGAACTGATTCGGCAGCGGGCCTTTGGCGGCAATCTGCCGTCCTTCGGCCATCCGGAAATCGCGGCTGCAGGCAGAACTGGTTGTATCGAGCTCGACCCTCGCCCGGCCATCTATCTGTCCCCACTATTCGAAGCCATTGATTCAGGCAGCGTGGATGTTTCCGAAACGCGAAGGAAGCGGGTGGAAATTGTTCAGCGAATGTATCAGCTCGCGTTCGTTGAAGGAATCGAAAAACCCGGCCGCAGCGGCCGGCTACGGATCGCGCCGAATACGGATTTCGGCGCCTGGATAGTTCAGGAAGTGCTCGGAATTGAGGAAATGGATCGGACGCTCCTTTCCTATGTGTTTCGCGGATTCGGATGGATGATGGATGTCCGCGAGCAGCTCCAGCAGCCGATCATCCGGCCAGTCATACCACCTGATCCGAGCATCGTTCCCCCGCCGGCCGGCGAAGGCGTAATTCCCGGTATCGTCGCTGCCATTCACAATCGCCTCTGCGGACCGAACGCGTTTTTCTCCTCCTCGCGGGCGAGCTAGGGTTTAGCCGCGGAATTGGCGTAATTCGCGGCTCAGTCCCCAAGTACAAAAGTATCGTTTGCCTCGCCGAGATCGCGCGCGGATGGCGTGACGATTGTTTTCTTTCCGATCGTTATCTTCGAATTGGTGAGGATGGCGGACCGAACGTCGTCTTCGCAGACAAAGCCTACGGGTTTGATTTCCTTCTTTTCCACTTTCGGCTGTGGCGGTTCCAGCTCTGTATAGGACGACAGCGGCGGAGCGATCGGAGCGCGGCCGCCGAGCCATTGATCGACAACGTGTTCGATGGTGGCCCGTTTGCCGGCAACAGTAGCGGTGGCGGCGACTGCCCTTGGCGGAGGACCGGCTGCGACATCGCGTACACCATACGCGACGCGTTTCAGGTTGATCAGGTGCAGCGGCGAGATGTTATCCGACGTGATGTTCCCACCTGCCGCACCGCATCCCAGCGTCATCGAGGGAAACAGATTCGTTGTGTAGCCAACGGCGCCGAGCGCTGCCGGCGTGTTTACGCAAATCCTGAATGCAGGCTTGTAGAGCGCAAACTGCCGGACGACCTCTTCATCACGCGTGTGGAGGCTGAGTGTGTGGCCGAGCCCGCCGAAGTTGAGGATCTCGATGCATTTCGCACAACCTTCCTTCCAATCCTTGACGACGTAGAAAGCCAGTATCGGCGAGAGCTTCTCCATCGAGATTGGATAGTCGGGCCCCACTCCATCCGCATGAGCAACGAGAGCGCGCGTCCCGGCGGACACACTGAAGCCGGCCATCTCGGCAATCTTTGTGGCCGCCTTGCCGACGATTTTCGTGTTCAACGTGCGCCGCGGCGTTTGAATGGTCCGCTCGAGCTGCGCCTTTTCCTGGTAGCTGCACACGTGCGCTCCCTGCTTCTGCAGCTCCTGCAGAACGGTGTCTTTGACAGCCTCATCGCAAATGATCGCCTGTTCCGATGAACACAGCGTTCCGTTATCGAAGCATTTCCCCGTGAGAATGTCGCGCACGGCCTTCGTCAAATCCGCGGTCTTTTCGACGTAAGAGGGAACGTTCCCCGGGCCGACGCCGAACGCCGGCTTTCCCGCGCTGTACGCCGCTTTCACCAGGCCGGTACCGCCGGTAGCCAGGATCAGCGCGGTCCGCTCGTTCTTCATCAATTCCTGCGTTCCTTCCATCGTTGGAACTTTCATGCAGGAGATCACGCCCTTCGGCGCCCCGGCCTGTTCCGCGGCCGCCGCAATGAGGCGAGAGGTTTCGCCGATGCATTTCGCCGCCGATGGATGCGGGCTGAAAACGATGGCATTCCGGCCCTTGAGCGCGATCAAGGCCTTGTAGATCGCGGTGGACGTTGGATTGGTGGAAGGAATAATCGCAGCAATCACTCCGATCGGGCTGGCAACCTCGAAGACTTTCTTCTCCTTGTCTTCGCTCACAATCCCAACCGTCTTCATCGGCCGGATCGCACGGTACACATCGTCCGCACAGAACAAATTCTTCAGCGTCTTGTGCTCGACGTTTCCGTAGCCGGTTTCTTCCACCGCAAGCCGCGCCAGCGGTTCCGCGTTGGCGATTCCGGCTTTCGAGATTTCCAGCAAAACGCGCTCAACCTGTTCCTCGGTAAAATTCTCGAACTTCAACCACGCGTCGTGCGCAGCCTGGAGCAGACTTCGCGCTTCCTGAATAGATTCGAGATCCTTATCCATAGACCGCGCCTACGTTTCAACCGGGAGTATTTTCGTTAGATTCGGTCCCAGATCCGGACCAGTGTTTCAGGATTTTTTCTGTATCGTCGAAAGGCCGGGGAATAACGTGCACGCTGATGAGTTCACCGACGCGGCGTGCCGCCATGGAGCCCGCTTCAGTCGCGGCTTTCACCGAGCCGACGTCGCCGCGAACGAGGACTACGACGTAGCCGTTGAGAAGGTACTCCTTGCCGATCAGGACAACATTTGCGGTCTTGACCATGGCGTCGGCCGCCTCGACCGCACCGACAAAGCCAAGCGTTTCAATCATCCCTAGAGCCTCATTTGACATAGGTCTGGCAGGGAACATATCATTCTGCGTAAGTAACAGCAAGACGGGGTTTTGTAGGTCTACATGACCGATTTTGGTGCAAGTTTCAAAAAAGCCCGGGAGTCTGCCGGAATTTCCCTCGATCAAATCGCGATCGAAACTCGAATCAGTACCCGATTCCTTGCGGCTATAGAAGCCGAAGAATTTCATTTGCTGCCGGGCGGCATTTTCAATCGCGGTTTTGTGCGCACGTATGCGGAGCGCATTGGACTCGATCCCGATCAGGCCGTGGCCGAGTACGAACGGCTCGTGCAGGTTCGGGAGCCCGGCGACACGCTGGCGCCGGCCGTTGCGGAGTCCCCCAAACCGCAACGGAATCTTTATCCGATCGTCATCGGCGCGTTGGTCCTGCTGATCATCGGTTTTTACATCGTAACAAGGCAGTCGGGGAATACGGTACAAACCGCAGGACAACCTTCACCGGCCGTTGCCGTTACCACATCAGTGCCTCCAGAGCCGCCTCCAACGGCGCCTGAAACGACCGCGGCCGCATCCGTCCCAACTCCTTCCGAGCCGGAGTCCGTACCTCCGGCCGCCACAACCGCCCCTGCCCCGGGACCCCCTGTTGCGCCTGCACCCCCTGCCGCTCCTGCTCCTCCTGCCGTGGCGACTGAACCAGCCATCGTTGCTGACCTGGAAATCACCGAGCCCAGCTGGATCCGAGTCCTGACGGACGGCAATCCAACCGAAATGATTCTGGAACCCGGCATGACGAAGAAATTTACCGCACGGAATTCAATGACCCTGACCATTGGCAATGCCGCGGGAGTAACTCTGAAGCTGAATGAAAAGCCAATGAAACCGCTTGGAGCAAGCGGCCAGGTTCGGGAATTCGTGATCACCCCCCAAAACGTCAAAGACATCGTCGCCAAAGGCCATTAAGAAAATGAACGCGGGCTAAAGCCCGCGACTACAATGGGATCAAGTCGGTTCCCAAAATGTACCCGCGGGCTGTAGCCCGCGTTTCCCTTTTTTTCCGGCGTTGTATAATGTGAAGTTTATGGTTGTAGCCGGGGACCTGACAGGGAGGGAGAGCATCGTTGTTCGGGGGGTTCGGGTTCATAACCTCAAGAACATCGATTTCGAGATCCCGCATAACGCGCTGACGATCGTTACCGGCGTGAGCGGGTCCGGAAAGTCCTCACTTGCCTTCGACACCATTTACGCCGAGGGGCAGCGGCGGTACATCGAGTCGCTTTCCGCGTACGCCCGTCAGTTCCTGGAACGCATCGAGAAGCCGGAAATCGACGAGGTCTACGGCATCGCTCCCGCGATTGCGATTCGCCAGCGGAATACGGCCCGAACTCCCCGCTCGACGGTCGGAACATCCACCGAGGTCTACGACTACATTCGTCTCCTGTTCGCCCGTATCGGCACAACGGTCTGCCGGAAGTGTGGTGAGATCGTTCAAAAAGATACGGTCGATCAGATCGCCGACGTCGTCATGCAGTGGCCGATCGACACGCGCTTCTACGTTCTCTATCCCCTGCCCAAAAACCAGAACCGGGAACAACTCGCCGCTCACCTGGCCGATCTCAAACGGCGCGGCTTCAGCCGGCTTTACCAGGACGGCAAAACCTTCGATTATTCCCAGCCCGAATCCCTGCTGGACGTGGATTTCAGCAAGACCACGTATGTCCTGGTCGATCGTCTGAAAATGGCGCCCGACATCCGGCAGCGCCTGATCGACTCGGTGGAGACCTGTTTCCGCGAGAACAACGGCGAAGTGATTCTCGAAGTCCTCGAGTGGCCCACGCAAAACGGAACCAGCCCGCAGGAGAAGCGTTTTCGGTTCAGCGAAGCATTCGAATGCAAGAAATGCGGCATCCGGTACGAAGACCCTGAGCCCAAACTTTTCTCATTCAACAATCCTTACGGCGCATGTCCGCGATGCCAGGGTTTCGGCAACACCATCGATCTGGATCTCGATCTTGTCATTCCGGACAAGAGCAAATCCCTGAGCCAGGGTGCAGTTGAGCCGTGGACGAAACCGCGCTATAAGACCTACCTGAACGATTTCAGGAAAGCAGCCCGCGGGCGAGGCATCCGGATGGACGTGCCTTTCCGCGACCTCACGCCGGAAGAGCGCACGTACACGATGAATGCGGTGCGCGAATTTTTCGATTATCTCGAGACGAAAAAATACAAGCTCCACGTTCGGGTTTTCCTGAGCCGCTATCGCGGATACACGGTTTGCCCCGAGTGCGACGGATCGAGATTGCGGCAGGCGGCTCGCGACATTTTCATCAACGGCAAAAACATCGCACACGTGTGCCGGATGACGATCCAGGAAAGCCACGAGTTTTTCGCGAAGCTCAAATTGAGTGCGATGCAGGCAAAAATTGCCGAGCGCATCCTTCTGGAGATCGAGTCGCGTCTTCGGTTCCTGAACGACGTCGGCCTGCAATATCTGACGCTGGACCGGCTCTCTTCGACGCTCTCGGGCGGCGAGGCACAGCGCATTCAGCTTGCGACGTCGCTGGGATCGTCGCTGGTCGGCGCTCTTTACGTTCTGGACGAGCCCTCCATCGGTTTGCATCCGCGCGACGGACAGCGGCTCATCGAAATCCTGCAACGCCTCCGCGACATTGGAAACACGGTCCTCGTTGTCGAGCATGATGCGGAAATGATGAAAGCTGCCGACCACATTCTCGATCTCGGTCCGGGCGCAGGTGAAAACGGCGGCAATCTCGTCTATCAGGGGACGCTCGAAGGTGTGAAGAACTGCACGGCCTCGCTCACCGGCAAGTACCTCATCGGCGAATTGAAGGTTCCGATTCCGAAGAAGCGGAGAACACCAGGCCCGAAGGTACTGAAGCTGAAAAATGCGGCTGTCCACAATCTCAAGAGCATCGATGTCGAGATTTTCCTCGGCCTGACGACGTGCATCACGGGTGTGTCGGGATCCGGCAAATCGACGCTGGTCCATGAGTGCCTCTTCGAAGCGATCAAAGCGGCACTGCACGGGGGTGACCCGGCTCTCGGGGCAGGCGTGATCGAAACCGGAACAAAGTGGATTTCGGAAGTCGTGCTCGTCGATCAGAGTCCTATCGGCAGAACACCGCGTTCCAACCCGGTCACCTACATCAAGGCCTTCGACCACATCCGGGACGTCTTCGCGTCCACGCGCGAGGCGCAGGCGCGCGGCTACAACTCGGGCAGCTTTTCTTTCAACATTCCAGGCGGACGCTGTGAGGTCTGCCAGGGCGACGGAACCGTCACCGTCGAGATGCAGTTCCTCGCCGATGTCGAACTGATCTGCGAAGAATGCAAGGGCACACGCTACAAGAGCGGCGTTCTCGAAATCCTCTACAAGGGCAGGAACATCTACCAGGTGCTCCAGATGACCGTGCGCGAGGCCTTGCTGTTTTTCACAAACGTGCCGAAGATCACCAGGAAGCTCAAGGTGCTGGATGAGGTCGGCCTGGGTTACCTGAGGCTGGGGCAGTCCGCGACGACGCTGTCCGGCGGCGAGGCGCAGCGCATCAAACTGGCGTCATACCTGGCACGCGAGACCAGTGAAAAGACGTTATTCATTTTCGACGAGCCCACCACCGGCTTACACTTTGACGACATCAACAAGCTGCTAGTCGCTTTCAGACGTCTGATTGAGGCAGGGGGAACGGTTTTGATCATCGAGCACAATCTGGATGTGATCAAGTCCGCGGATTGGCTCATCGACCTCGGTCCGGAAGGCGGAAATGCCGGCGGCTACATCGTTGCGGTGGGCACACCCGAGGAGGTTGCAGCCAACAACAAGTCCATCACCGGACAGTTTTTGAAGAAAGTGCTTTAGCTCTTTGTGCCTTTGTGTCTTTGTGGTTCATAACCATCAACCACAAAGGCACAAAGACACAAAGGTGTGGTCCCAATGAAAACGATCATTCTCATATTCGCCTTACTCCAGTCGATCGAAGATACCTACAAGGCCGCAAACGCGGATTTCGATGCGGGCCGCTGGACGGAGGCGGCTGTGAAATACGGGTTGGTGCTGAAGGAAGACCCGTCGCACATTCCTTCTCGATTCAATCTAGCGGTCTGCTTCACCAAGACAGGAAAACCCGAAGAAGCGATTGCGGAATACCGGAAAATCGTCGAACAGGATGGAACCATCTACGAAGTTCGGACCAATCTCGGTATTCTCCTGGAGCAGAACGGAAAGCGACCCGAAGCTGCCGCGCAGTTCGAAAAGGCTGTGGAACTACGTCCCGATGACGCACAGGCCCATCTCAACCTGGGAATACTTTATGCGCGCGACGACCAGCTCGAAAAGGCCTACCCTCATCTTGTCGCCGCCGAACAAAAAGGCCTGAACTCGCCCGACCTTTACATTGCACTGAGCGAAGCGGAGCACCAGCGAAAGGATGAGCCGAAATCACTGGCATATCTTGAAAAGGCCGGCCAGCTCGACTCCTCCAACAAAAACGTCCGCACCCAGCTTGCTATCGCATACTTCGACATCAAGGACTATGCGAAAGCGGTGCCGCTGCTCGAGGAGATCACCAGGGCGGGGCCTGTCAATGTGGACTACGTTTACATGCTGGGGAAGTCGTACCAGGAGATGAAGGAGCTTCCTCGAGCCATTGCCACGTTGCAGCAGATCGTGCGAGCGAAGCCCGATTACGTCGAGGCCTGGGCGACGCTGGGTTCGATCTACTACGGCCAGGAAAACTGGCCGGTTGCGGCAGAGGCGATGACGCACGTTGTGGCGCTGCGGCCCCAGCAGGCGGTCGGTCACTTTGTGTTGGCCACATGTTTCGACAAATTAGGAAACTGGAAGGAAGCGGCCCTGCACTATAATAAGTTCCTGGAACTCGATGATGGCTCCAACGATGCACGGTCTTTCCAGGCGCGCCAGCGGGTCCAGACCCTCGAACGCCGTTTGAAGAGGTAGAACGCACGAAATAGCGATGCGGCAAATAACTCGATCCCTGGTTTTGCTGATCCTTTTAAATATCAGCGGCTGCGCCGTTCGGTATTTGCCCCTCACGGGCCAATCATTGGACAAGCGCCTCGTTCAGCTCGACAAGGAAAGAGAGAAGCTCAGGCGGACGCTCGATCCTGTCGATCGCGCCAAGACGGAAATCAAAGTCTCGGAAATTCTTTTGACGCTCGTCAGCGATGCGGTGAAAAACGGTGACCTGGAAAGAATGGAACAGCGCCTCGACGAATACGTCGCCGCGATCCAGGATGCGCATCAGTCGATGGTCAAGACCGGCCGGGACGCGCACAGGAAGCCCAAGGGTTTTAAGGATCTCGAGATCGCCCTGCGCCGGCAGGTCCGGCAACTGGACGACATCGGCGCGGGATTGACTTTCGATCAACGCGAACCGGTGGTGAAAGCCAGAGAGCAAGCCTCCAGCATTCGTGACGACCTTCTGAAGGCGCTCTTCGGAGAACAAAATGCGCCAAATCGCAAAGGCTAGCCGCCTCTTCCACGTCAAGGCCAGTCGCCTCTTCCAGGTCGCATTTGTGTCCACGGTTCTGGTTGCCGTTGTGGGCGCCTTTGTAGTCGCTGGCTTTAGCCAGCGTTCGCGTTCATCCGCCGCGAAAAAGGAATACTTCACCGAAGACGAACTCGACCTCATCCGCGACGCCCAGGAGCTTCGTTATCGCGTCCCGACTTACTTCAAACTCGCCGAGCGCCGGCTCATATTTATCGGTTTGAAACAGCAGAGCGACAAGGAGAAGGAAAAGGAAAAGAAGGAAGAACAACAGCGGCTGAAAGACGCGCAGAAGGCGGGCACCGCGCCGGCCGGCAAGAAGGCCCCCGAAGATCCATTGGGCTATCTCGACGATTTCACCCGCTCCGAGCTTCTACGCGGATACGCTCAGGCGGTCGACGAAGTGATGAGCAACATCGATGACTCCTATAACCGCAAGCTCGACGTTCGCGATTCGCTCGAAGATCTCGAAAAATTCCTGCGCGAAACCATTCCGCTCGTCGAAAAATTCCAGCCCAAAAACGATAGCGAGCGGTCCGCCATGAACGATGCCCTCGTTAAGGCCAGGGAGGCAATGACCGGAGCGAAGGAAGCGTTGAGCATCGTGCCGAAGACAGAGAAAAAGCGAAAGCAGTGATGGATCTGGAATACATCTTCCGGACCGCCCACCGCGAGCTCCGGCCGCGGACGCCCATTCCCGAAATCACAGTGGAGTTCTTTCCTTTTGCCGGCCTCAACCACACCGCCCGTCTGAACAACTCGCGTCTTGCCATCCGCCTGAGCGACATCTTCACCGACGCCCCGGCGGACGTGTATTACTCGCTGGCTCTCATTCTTCTGGCCAAGCTCTATCGCAAGAAAATCGACAACTCGTATCACCGGACATATCGGACTTTCATCCTCACCGGCGAAATCCGGGAGCGCACTCGGATCGCGCGCAACGAGCGCTGCCGGCTGGTACGGCCCGGCGCATCCCGCGGCAAGTACATTGACCTTGAAGAGCTATTCAACCGGCTGAACGCGGAATACTTCGCCTCCTCGCTGGATAAACCCCGGCTGTCCTGGTCCGCGAAGAAAACCCGCTACGTTCTCGGACGCTACGACCTCACGCATCAGACCATCTTCATCAGCCGTCTCTTCGATTCACCCAGAGTCCCGCCTCATGTCGTCGAATACGTCATGTTCCACGAAATGCTCCACCTGAAACACCAATCCCGCGTCAACGACTCCCGTCTCATGGTCCACACCCCGGAATTCAAAGCGGAAGAGCGCAGCTTCCACCAATACGACGAAGCGAAACAGTGGCTGAAGAACGACCGTCTGTGAACTGACGGTTCCGGCGCCAAACTCCGCTGGCAGTGCGATTCCACAGATGCTGTGGATAACCCTGTGGAAAAGCGCGGGAGTGGACCAGATAAGCCCGCGTAAAACTGAGGTGTTATAGCGCTTTGCACCTTTTTCGGTCATGGGCGGAGCTGTTGAAAACTGGCGAAAAAAATTTGGATTAGGATGCAATTCTTACGTGTCGGGTTCACATTCTTTGAAAAGGTCGCGCCGGGATTTGAACGTGGCGAGGGCGCTGCGTTCGTGGCGTGTTTCGCGGCGGTCTCATCCAATAGCCAAAAAGCACTTATAGTCCACAACGTGTTGGTTTTATTAAGCTGAAGCTCTGTTTGTACCCACGGCTTCGCCGTGGGGCTGCATTCTA
>Ga0137415_10000661_pt1 | contig 33441 bp, 21 predicted proteins | sample CZODoug3_1_1_16f_FD_183082 | JGI IMG/M metagenome (GOLD analysis project Ga0137415, IMG submission 183082) | Vadose zone soil fungal communities from Angelo Coast Range Reserve, California, USA - CZODoug3_1_1_16fungal (Hybrid Assembly) | ecosystem: Environmental > Terrestrial > Soil > Vadose...
AGATAACTTCTTCGATGACGGGGCCGATCGTGATGCCATAGAGCAACTCAGTTGTCGGGGCCGAGCTCACAGACAAGCCAGTACCGTGCAAAATCAAAAGTGCGCCAACCGTGCCTGCCGCTCCCGCTAGAACCGCATAAAGCCAATACACCGGACGACGTGGTGCAACCCAGCCTGCCGCGAGCACGGGCGTACAGGTGCAAAACCAGGTCTTCCCCTATTACACATGGTGATACTATGCCCCGTGGATCCAGGACGATTGGAAGGTCACTCCGAAGCTGACCTTGAATCTTGGGTTCCGCTATGACCTGAATAGGCCGCCCACCGTGCGCCATAGTTGGCTGAACACTGGCTTCGACTTCAATGCTGTATTCTGGCGAATCTAGTTACACAGATAATTGTCGAGAGGCTTAAGTGGGAAAGGATCGGTACAAGAACAAGAGGATGAGTTGCAGGTTCTTCGACTTTGCTCCGCTCAGGGTCCCAATTTTTTTGGACACTACAGTAATTGTAAAAGTGCTATAGCCGCTCAGAAATCTTTATAGAGAATAACCAGTTGACAAGCGAAAGCGCGATGGTATCAAATGCTGGCGACATTTTTAAAACATTAACAAGAGTTGCTAATCAATCGTTTTACCAAATCTATTCAAAGATCTGCGATCAACCTTAAGGGAGCGTATATGAGAGGTGCGCGGTATTTATTACTTACGACATTAAGTGCCCTGCTTTCGACTGGAATAGCTATATCGCAAGAAAATTCAGAAACTACAGGAGCCATAACCGATTCAACCCGGTCCGCTAAAGTCCAGTTTGCATCACTGGGGAGACCTTAAGCATGTCGATAAACATCAAGGAGGGAGTGTCTTTTGATCTCCCTTCGAGCCCCATCGGCAGCAAGCTATTTACCACATTCCTTGTTTGCCCATCTCTCAGAAGAATTCTTCATTCACTTACCTCAGTTACTCACTCTTCGACTCCAGTACAGGCTTCGCCGGCGTCGCGGTTTCGGGCACCTTTCCAGACTGACACTTTAGCGCGGGTCATTCGTGGAACTCGCCGATGGTCTTACAACCATCTACTCGGTGTGGTCGCGTTGGCCTTGATTCTGGCTGGGTCTGCATTCGGCCAGACGACGACGGGATCAATCTTCGGCACGGTTACGGATTTGAACGATAGTGTTATCGCGGGTTCCACTATTACAGCGACTGACATCAAGACTGGGATCACTCGCACGACCCAAAGCAACGACTCCGGTAACTATCTCTTCCCATCGATACCGGCCGGTGACTATATGGTCTCTGCACAGGCGAAAGGATTCGGCACGGCAATCCAGAAGGGATTGCACGTCGACGTCAATCAAAGTGCAAATGCCACCTTCAAACTTTCAGTCGGAGGCACCACGCAGAGCATCACCGTTACATCGGGGTCGACACTGGTCGACACCCGCGAATCGCAACTCGGTGAGACTGTGGATCAGAAGCGCATCGAGGATCTGCCGCTCAACGGACGCGATGTATACAGTCTGGTGCAACTGATTCCTGGGGTCACTAGCTATGGGGCGCAGTCAGCCGGCGGAAACCAGTACGGCACGACGTTCAGCGTAAACGGGACACGGACCAACCAGGACTCGTTCTATCTCGATGGCGCCTTCGATACCTCTCTCTTCATTACCGGTGGCAATCTTATCCCAAATCCCGACGCGCTTCAGGAGTTTCGTCTTCTCACGAACAACTTCGATGCGGCGTACGGACGCTTTCCTGGAGGGGTAGTCAACGTAATCACGCGCTCTGGCGGCAATGCCTTTCATGGCTCTTTGTACGACTACTTCAGGAACAGCGCTCTCAATCTGAAGAACTACTTCAACACAACCATCACGCCGCTCAAACAAAACCAGTTCGGTGCAACGATCGGCGGCCCTATTGTTCACGACAAGGCCTTTTTTTTCGGTTCGTATGAAGGATTGCGCATCGTAACCCCGACGATTATCGCCTCCAACAGCTTGGTCACGCCGACTCCTGCCGAAGCAGTTGGCAACTTCTCGGCACTCAGTCCCAGTCAGCAGCCCATGGTAAGTCCGGGCGTATCGTATAGTTGCAACGGTGTGCAAGGCGTCATCTGTCCGAACCTGCTCGATCCTGTGGCGCAGAACATTCTCAAGTCGGTTCCGCTGGCAAACCCAAACACAGGCCTCACTCCGCAGCAATCCGCTTCGGGCAACACTACTGCGAATCAGTATCTGGTCCGAATCGACTACCAGCTTGCGAACAGCCATCAGATATCCGGAACGTTCTTCCAGTCAAAGAGCAACAATGCCAACCCAAATCAGGGGGGTAATCAGATTCTGAGCTATAGCGGAGGAAAGAACACTGATAATCAGACAAACGTCGCCATCAGTGATGTCTGGACGATTTCGCCTAACAAGCTGAACACTTTCAGATCCTTCTACACACTGAACCATCTCAATCTCACCAATCTTTACAGCGGTAATACGTGGGGCGACTTGGGAAGTCAGGTAGGATTGGGAGCTCTTCCGGCAACCCAGCCTCAGATCGCAATCAATGGCTACTGGACTATGGGAATGGGTTCAGGCGGTCCTGACAATCTGCATCAGCAATCGTTCGGTGCTGAAGACACCTTTGACTGGAGCCTGGGGAATCACTCGATCAAACTCGGGGGGTCTTTCTTCTGGAACCGTTATGCGGAGCAGGGAGAGTATCTCGGCACTGGTGAGGCGACGTTTACCGGATTCGCTACCGGCAATGCTCTTGCGGATTTTCTGCTAGGTCGTGTAAACAGTTTCCGGCAGAATAATGGCGCGAGTCATAGCCTCCACAATCCGGCACCGGCCCTCTTTGCTCAGGATGATTGGAGAATCAGCCATCGCCTGACACTCAATCTTGGTCTGCGCTGGGAGATATTCGCTCCTTTTTCCGGTCAAAACAACTTCGGAACCTTCGTTCCTTTCGCGAAGTCCAGCCGCTTCCCAACAGCTCCCCTTGGTCTCCTCACAGCCGGAGATCCTGGTGTGCCTGACGGCATTATGAAAACGCAGTGGAGGGCCTTTTCGCCTCGTGTCGGTTTTGCTTACGACGTCTTCGGCAACGGGCTGACCTCACTGCGTGGCGGTTATGGCATCTTCTATGCGTCGAGAGCAGTCAGTCTCACAACCAATCCAGAGCAGCAGCCCTTTATTTTGGATAACACCATCGCGCATACGCCCAACTTAGTCACACCCTACGCGCCTAATGCCGATCCATTTCCGTACGTCGTCAATCTTCAAAATCCAACATTCCATTCAGGCGGCACGATCAGCGGATTGCCCCCGAACGCGAGCTCTCCCTATGTGCAGGAGTATAACCTCACTTTAGAGCAGCAGTTTGGCCAAGCTTGGGGATTGCGACTCGCCTATGTGGGCAGCGTTTCCCGTAAGTTCTATCTGTCGCGTGATGAGAATGCGCCCGCCTACGTTCCCGGTGCCAGCACCTCTACCGACGGTCTCAATTCACGGCGTCCCTATCAACCCGCACCTGCGTCTTATGTCTTCGGGGCTATCGTAGAAAATGATCCTGCGGGTAATGCTTCCTATAATGCCCTGCAAGTGACTTTGACTCGAAGGTTCTCCAATGGCTTCTCCCTTCTCGCAAGCTATGTGTGGGCAAAATCCATGGATGTCAGTTCAGTCGATCCCTCAAACATTACCCTTACCCTTTCGAACCAGACCAATATCTCTGCAGATCGCGCACGATCTAACTACGACGTCCCACAACGCTTCGTAGCATCCTATCTCTGGAACACTCCGGCAGTGAGGCGCTTTGGGTTCGTAGGTAAGGACATCCTAAGTAACTGGCAATTCAATGGCATCGCGACACTAAGCACCGGATCCCCATTCACAGTTACTTCCGGTGTCGACTCCAACCTGGACAGCATTCTCACTGACCGCCCCAACACGATAGCAAATCCGTCGCTCGGTGGAGGAAGAAGCCGAACAGACAAGATTCATGAGTTCTTCAACACTGCGGCCTTCGCTCAGGTGCCTGCAAACGTGCCCTATGGCAATACTCGCAGAAACTCAATCGTCGGCCCAGGGTTAGTCAACACGGACTTCTCCGGCTTCAAAAATATTCCGGTGTGGAAGGAGTCCTCCGTACAGTTTCGTGCGGAGTTTTTCAATCTGTTCAACAACGTCAACCTAACCAATCCAAACGCGGTGCTGACAAGCCCACTCTTTGGACGTATCAGCGGATCAGCGAACGCACGCATCATCCAATTCGCGTTGAAGTACAACTTCTAGATAGGCGCTTACCTGCTTGCTTTGCTGCTTCGACAGCTAGTCGAATTGTAAGCGCTAACCTATATCAAGCTCGCCGGACTGCTAAGTCTATCTGCAGCCAGCAAAAGCAGTTCACGCCGAAGTTGCGTGGGAGGACACATTGAATCGTCAACGTTTCTTAGGGCAAGCTCTTCTGCTCTTCGCTATCGCCGGTTCCGCCGCCGTAACGCTGCAGGCACAGACACCTGTAGTGCCGGATTGGGCACAACCGAGTTCTCCGACGCATGTTCAGGTGCCACCTCCAGCGGATTTTCACCGGCCGAGCAGGAACTTCGATACCCCTATCGGCATATTTCAGAGCCAATCTGATATTGGCGCAGCGGTCGTACCGGGCAGTGCAAGCTATGATGCCAGCACGAAGTCATATACCATCAACTCCGCAGGCTATAACATCTGGTACTCGCGCGACGAGTTTCGTTATCTGTGGAAGAAGATGTCCGGCGACGTTTCGCTCGCTGCCGACGTCAGCTTTCCAGACGCGAAGGGCTATGGCGACCGCAAGGCGGTCCTTGTCATTCGCCAGAGTCTCGAGGATGATTCCAAGGAGGCAGTCGTCGCCGCGCACGGTGCGGGCTTAATTCACCTGGCGCAACGTCCGGAGCGAGGGGCTAGCATGACCGACGCACAGTTTCGCTTTGGAGGTACCCTTGCCGGAATTAAGGCGAAGCGAATCGGTATCGAGAAGAAGGGCGATGCTGTTGCGATCTTCATCAGTCTGACTGGCGAGCCGATGCACCAGTTTGGTCCTCCTATTATGCTGCACTTCGATGAACCCTTCTATGTGGGCATAGGTTTTTGCTCGCATCTGCCGGACAAATCAGATACGGCTGTGCTCTCAAATGTTCTTCTCGATAATTCGGCGGGTAAGGTGAATTAAGAGGGAACGACGCTTGCACTGTGATGTGCTCTCCTGTGCACACTGTTAGCTGGGCATTGAAAGGATCGGTTGCTGTCAGTCACAAACGGTCTGTGATTTTCAACTTTAGGAGGAGCCACAAACATGAAGGTTCTCGCGATCCAATTACGATTCTGCTGCAAGGTCACGACGATCGCATTCTCTCTGATCTCGCCGGCCCTCCACGCGCAAACCTCCCCGGTCCGCGCAGGAGGAGCCTCGTCCGAGGAGCATCTGCGCAGCCGTGTCTACATCTACGATATGCACGATGGCTCCTCGAAGCTGGTCTATACGGCGGACACGATCTGGGAGGCGCCCAACTGGTCGCCCGATGGGAGCTACCTTATCGCCAACTCAGGCGGGGAGATCTACAAGTTCGTTCTCAAGCAGGACGGCACAGCCGAACCGCAAAAGCTCTCAATTCCGGCCGACTATCGGTGCAACAATGACAAGGCGCTTTCGCCCGATGGCAAGAAGCTCGCCTTCTCAGCCTCAACTGCTGCAAACAAGGGATCGCAGGTGTTCCTGGCGAACGCTGACGGCAACAATGTGAAGTTGATGGCTTCAGAGCCGCCCAGTTATTTCCACGGGTGGTCTCCGGATAACAAGACTCTTGCCTTCGTGGCTCAGCGCTACGGCAGCGGCCAGTATGATATCTACAGTATGCCTGCCGCGGGTGGAGCGGAAAAGCAGCTCACCTCTAATATCCATCAGGACGACGGCCCCGACTACTCGCCGGATGGCAAGTGGATATACATCAATTCCGACCGCTCAGGCAAGGAAGCCGTATGGCGATTCCCCGCCGAAGGTGCAGGGCACGACGATAAGAAGGCCGAGATGGTCGTCAACGACGGACTTGAAGACTGGTTCCCCCACATCTCGCCAGACGGTAAGAAGATGGTGTATATCGGTTATCCTGCCGGTACACCCACTCACAACCCGCGGAATGTCTCTATCGCGGTCAAGCTAGTCGCGATCAACCACGGCAAGGTGGATGCATCCCAGAAGCCCCTGGTGGAAGCCACCGGTGGACAGGGAAGCATGAACGTCAACTCCTGGGCTCCCGACTCCATGCGTTTTGCTTATGTCACCTATGAGGCTCTGCCTAAGAAGCCATAAAATTGAAGGTATGATCCGACCTGCAACAACTGACGATGCCGCACATGCCTGTGATATCTACAATTACTATGTCACGCAAACTGCGATTACGTTCGAGGAACGGCCTGTCGCAGCTGACGACATGACGGAACGAATGGCGGAAATTCTGGACACGCTGCCCTGGCTTGTTTGCGGAGAAGACGGAAAAGTTCAGGGTTTCGCCTATGCTAGCAAATGGAAAGGACGGTGCGCCTACCGCTATTCAGTCAGATTGGAACGTCTATGCTAAACCGACGCAACTTTCTTAAGACTGGCCTTACAGCCGGAGCCGGAGTCATTCCGCTGACTTCCGCATTGAATGGTCTCGATGCCGTGCCGGCTTCATTGGCTGCGCACGCCGCCACCTTGGATACAGACGGGTCAGGGGTAGAAGTCGTCTCGCTCCCTCGGCGCTTGCCTCCCCGGAACCAATTGACTGTGCCCTGGCAACAGAAGATCCGACGCGTGGGACAGACCAACATGACGGAGTACGATCCCGCCGTCATGAACGTCGATGAATGGGCCGACTACTGGCACTCCGCCGAGACAGACATGGTCTTTGTCAGCGTCACCGGAATCCTTGCCTTCTATCCTTCCAGGGTGCAATTCCACCGTCATGGGAAATTCCTGCATGGCCGTGACCTTTTCGGCGAGTGTGTGACGGCAGCGAAGAAGCGCGGTATGCGCGTAGTAGCGCGCATGAGTCCTGATCTCAACTGGGGGGACGCGCTCGACGCCTATCCAGAGTGGGCCATGCGACACCAGGATGGATCGGTGCAGCTCAGCAGCGAAGAACCGCGCCTCTTCAAGACTTGTATGTTTTCGACGTATATGGACAACTACGTTCCCGCTATCATGCGCGAGGTCAACTCGCTTTATGATGTGGACTGCCTTTATACCAATGGCTGGCCTCCGCTTGGCAGTCTGCCTGATTGCCACTGCTCTGCCTGTAGCAAACTCCCCGCAACCGGAACGCCAGCTTACTGGCGCGTATTCACTGATCGAGTCCTGGAGTTATGGCAGAAATATGACGCGATTGCCAAGGAGAAGAAGCACGACAGCTTCTTCTTTGCCAATTCCGGCGGCAACGTGCGCGGCGGACCCAATCTCGACCGGCTCGGCAAAGTTGCCGCGTGGTTCCAGGCGGACAATCAGGGCCGCACATACGACGATGCAGCCATTTGGGGATGCAGCCTACAAGGCCGTGTTTGCAATGCGGTGCTTGATGGTAAAGTTGCCGCCAATGTCACGGCCGCCTACTCAACCGGCACTCCGGGATGGCGCAACGTCTCGAAGAATCCTTTTGAAGCCAGGATGTGGCTCAACGAGACGCTTGCCAGCGGCATGGTGCCCTACTTTCACTTTGTCGGCGCCGAGAACGGATTTGGCGAAGACCGCCGTTGGCAGGAGGTCGGCGGCGACTATTTTCGTTGGACTGCGCAGCATGATGCTCACTTCACTACCCGACGCTCTATCGCCAACATCGGAGTGGTGATCGGGCAGAGCACACAGCTTCTTTATCCGGGCCCCGCTCCTGCGCGCTCTCATGCCTACATGCACGAAACCATACAGGGCATGTACGATGCGCTCCTCCAAGGCCGCTTCGCCTTCGACTTTGTCCACGAAGACCGCCTCGAGGCGGAACGCTTGGCCAAGTATCGCGCACTGCTGCTGCCCAACATTGCGATCCTCAGCGATCGCCAATGTGAGCAATTGCGCGAGTACGTGCACTTGGGCGGATCGCTGATGGCCACCTTCGAAACCAGTCTGTATGACGAGGACCTGAAGCCGCGCTCCGATTTTGGCCTCGCAGATCTGATGGGAGTGAACAAGGCCGGCGATGCCGTCGGCACTAACGGAAATGCGTATTCGGCGCGCATCGAACCAGCGAACGCAGGCCAGCCGCACGCTATCCTTGATGGCTTTAGCAAGACAAACTGGATTGCCGGCGCTCAGAATCGAGTTCCTCTCAAGCCCATTGAGAGCCCCTTGCTCACGGTCATTCCGGGCTTCGTGCGCTATCCTCCAGAATTGGCGTACCCGTCGCACCCCCATACCAATGAGCCAGCTGTGGTTCTACGCGGGTCCGGACCGAGCCGTATGGCGTGGTTCCCAGGAGACATTGAGCGCACTTATTGGCTTACCGGCCACGGGGATCTTCTGCGTCTGCTGCATAATGCCATCCGTTGGGTTAGCCATGATGAGTGCATTGTCAAAGTGGAGGGTGCAGGGTTTATCGAGATGTTTTGTTGGGAAACGACTCCGGGCTACGCCATTCACTTGCTAAACTACACTAATTCCAGCGCACAACATGGCTGGTTGCGGTCGGTTAACCCGCTTGGGCCGCAGAAGGTGACGATGAGACTGCCATCCGGAATCGATGTGAAGTCGGTTGAACTTCTCAAAGCGGGACAAAAGCTTTCATTCAGGTTCCGGAACCTGATGTTGCAGTTCACTGTTGCCTCCGTGGAAGATTACGAAGTGGCAGCCATTACGGTTGGATGAATCAGGGCGGCTGAAAATTCACAGTGCCATCATGACGCGCTAGCCGTTGCGTGAAGTAGTCTTTCATGGGCGGCTCATTGGGATACCAGAATTTATGCGATTCTGCGTATGCCGCCGCAGCATGCATCTCCGTTGTACTTCCTTTCTTAAACAGAAGAATGCGTCTTAAACAGAAGAATGCGCGGTTTCAGGATTCCGACAAGTTTTACGCCCTGGTTGAGCATTTGCTGGGCAAATACACCGGATGCTCCATCGGGATATTTATCAGGGTCGTAATTTCCGGGAGATGCGGTGCTGTTCCAACGCCACTCTCCGTAGTCGTCCTCGCCCCATGCTTTCCAATCGAAATCTAAGATGAAGGCATCAAGCGGCATGTGCTTTTCCCGGTAAGTTTCTACAATGCTCTTGACCATTGTTTCTGTAGTGCCCCATTGTCCATTCATAAAGCCAAGAGCCCACTTTGGAGGCATGGACGGGCGGCCTGTGATCATAGAAAGTGAGGAAATGACTTCCATTGGCTGGCCGAGCATCACGAAGTATTCAATATCCTTGCGCGAATCCCCGGCAAATCTCACGGTATTGCCATTGACGTCGAATCTCCCACCGTTCGAATCGATCAAAACCCCATAGTTTTTGGTAAAGAAAAATGGTGCTCCTCCATTTCCTTGGGCTCCAGCTTCCACAACGGCGCCAGCATTGCGCAGCAAGCTCGCGTTGCTCTGTTCTCTTTCAATTCCGCTCATGCCATACAAGTCCTCATCGAAAGAATGAGAGAATGTGACCGCGTGATTGTGGGCATCACTGATTGGATCTGCCTACTCAATGAGCCGTTCGCCGTTAGACTTCGTTATCGAGATCCGTACTCGAGACTGAAGAACCGAAACTGTCATCTGCGTCGTGGAGAAGGTGGACGTAGCGGTATTGCTTTGTATCCTTGTACCTGAAGCTTTGAGCCCGGGATCAATGACGAGTGTTCGCGGACTCGTCTGACCATCCGGTTGTATGTGGACGTGAAGAATATTTGGAGCGATTTCTTCGACATCCAGGACGTCGGCACCTGAGGTGATATGGACACCACTCACTGGTGTTGTAATCGTAGCGTTTTGAGCGCATGCCGATTGGAATATCATGCCCAGGCTTAGCGCCAGGGAAATAAATGTTGCGATAACTTTCTCTTCGGTTGCCATAGGATTCATATTCGGATTTGAAATGTTTTTCTAGCGCTTACTTGGTGCACGTGAGGAAGTCTTCGGCCACCGGATTTCTACGCCCTGAGCTTGAATCAAAGTTTGGAATTCTGTGAGTAATGCGCTATTGGCACGAACTTGTCGGGGAAGAATTTGCTTCTCCAGGCAAAATGCTGCGAGTGCGCCCGCAGTTTCTCCGATATTCCACTCAATGGGATGTTCGCGATAGCAGGCATTAGAAAGGTGTGTAGTCCCAATGTTCTTACACGCGGGAAGCAGATTATCTACCCGCTGCGGGATGAGTGCCCCCAATGGAATTTCGTGAGGGAGTGAGGCAAGATCAATGTAGTTGTTACCGCCGGTCGATGGATGCAGGTCCAGCCGATAACTACCGACTCCAATGGAATCGACGAACGATTCTGCGGATACGTCCTGCTCGCTCTTTCCAGTGAGTTTCATCCGTTGCTCTGTTCCGACATGTGCTTCGGTAACGGTAAATTCAGCTCGAATACGGCGTGCTTCGCGGATATAGGGATACTTGGCAAGACCATCTTCCGTTCCCACAAGGTCTTTGCGCAATCGAAGACCAGGCCATCCTGCGCCGCCGTCTGGACGATGCGCCTCTGTCTGCAGCCAATATAAGAGAGACAGGCTCAACTGCTTTGCGCGACTTAAATGTCGCGCTGCTTCATCAGCGGGTACTTCAATCAGATTGCCAAGCCAGTAGTCGTTTTGCGGCCAGTTCACTAACGTAGTACTTCCAGAATAGGAGCTAGGAATAAAGTTGTGTTGATTCACAAGACGCCGATAGGTCCAAAGATTCTCTATGTGGCGGGAAGAACTCTGCGCCTCTCCATTCGGGCCGGCATAATGGCCTGTAGTTGGAGGATCAAGAGCTGGATTCAATGAAAATGGGCGTTCACCGAGATCATACGGCGACGCCGCAACCAGTCCAAATAGCTTTTGAACATACGGCGGTGTCAAATTTGGAACGTAGTTTTTCCAAAAGGCATATTCCGCCGGCTTATCGATCGTGTAATCGTGCTGTGGGACGTAATCCACTGCGAAACAAACCGTGAAGGATTGCATGTTGAGTGGATTCGCTTCAGTTGGTGCATGTAGCTCCCCGGTCTGCTTTTGCGACTCTGCGCCGGTGACATATTCGGTCTTTGTGAGCGGAAGCAAATCTCCTAATTCGGTCGCATCCAGAAAATACGGAGCGTGAAGCGTCGTCTTACTTCCAGTAGAAACATGTTGAACCGTAATAGCTCTTACTTGATCGCCCTGTGTGTCCGCCGCAATTGCCGTGGAGCTTAAAAGAATGACAAGTCTTCCGTTGCTCAGATAAGGTGCAAGCATTTGATAAAAAACCTGGAGAGCCACGGTTGGTTCGTGACATAACGCAGAGACCCATCCGTCGCCAGGGTTGAGATCCCTGCGTGCGCGGGCGTTGCCAGTCAGAGGGTAATGGTTCCGATAATAGTCTCGAACTAGATTGCGATAGGTTGCATAGGATCGGGTGCGCCCATGAGATTCGATGAATGCATGCTCGTCAGGAGCAGCGAGTCCCTGGGCTGTAAATTGCCCGCCAATCCAGTCTGTTTCTTCGGTCATGATGACCCGCTTCCCGTTACGGGCCGCCGCGAGTGCTGCAGCACAACCACCAACACCGCCGCCAATGATTACGATATCCGCAGACATCTCATGAGGGCTCTTGGATGATTCCTCCGCGAGGAAGGACCATTTGCCAGCAGATGATTTTGGAAATGCAGCGGGTATCAGGGCTGCAACAGATTTCGCAAATTGTCTTCGATTCAATTCCTCTCCTTACAGCCGACTATCGCATCCGTCTATGTTCAACATAGGTACGTACTAACAGTTCTAGCTTCCACTTAGATCCACTCTGCTTACGGACAATTAGAGGGAACTAGTGGTTTGCCATCTGAATATGCTTTGCATATTCATCGATTGTGGCGTGCTTGCCATCGTATAGTTCGTCATCGAAGGCCCATTGGAGTCCTGTCAACTGGCATTGCTCCATTAAACGCACTGCATTCTGCATTGCGTTTTCATCATCACTCCCAGGATTCTCGCCAATTGTAGGGAAGCCGTTCCGCCGCGCATTGAAGCTGATCCACCGCGTCGATGACCATTTTTCTACTTCCGGATCATGCAGGTAATCGACCTTGTCATCGCCTGGCTCACAGCCGTTACCTCGAGGCTGGCCGCTGTTGTCGTAAACAGAGGAGATGTCAATCATGAGGTTTTGTCGTTCTCTCAGACGATCCAGAAAGAGATACCAGACTGCTCCAACATTCATCAGGTGGTATTGATCGTTAACATCAAAGGCCAATCCATTTTGAAGACGGCGCTGCAACTCTAAAGGCCGTATAGCAGGTCCCGGCACCACAACTTGAACGGGTCCACTGAATCCTGCTGCACGGATCGAATGAATCTCCCAATCGTGTGCATCGACCAGTGCGTCAAAGTACCAGCTCCACCAGCGCAGAAGCTCTCCTTGTGTCGCTTGCCGGTTTTCCAGTGGCATACCTGGGACCCAATGCTTAAAAGGTGGATCAAGTATCGTGGACGGCCTGCCTGGAATATCACCTTGCGCCATGGGGTCCATCGCCCACCATTCGCCTCTTTTGGCGACGGGATAGACGGTCTCTCCGTGGTGGCTCAACCCCACGCGATAGTAGTTCACTAGACCTGCATGAGCGACCACATCCGCGATGAAGCGCGCTGCCTCACTCCGCAAAGGGCCATTGAACACAAGATTGGCCATGCCGGAGGTATCGCCGAGAAACTGGCTCCAGTGCTGCAATGCAGGATCTGCTTTGACCCATTGAGGCGTGTATTGTGTGGCTGTAGCGACTGAAATTTCATAACCAGCTCTCTTGTATTCTTCAATCTCTTTCATCATCCGGTCACGATATTCCGTATCGAATTCTCCTCGGCGTGGTTCATATAAGTCCCAGTGAATGCCAATCTCGGCTAGCCGTATACCTGCGGCGTAGTCAGTTTTGCGATGCGTGGGATCGGCCTTCAGCACACCAAAGAGATATCTGCCCTTAGGTTCAGAGCGACCGGCAGCGATGAGAAGCATCGCAAAGACCGCACATATCAGCCAGGGGAGAACAGGCCGCAATGTTGATTTGGAAATCTTCATATTTTCTTTTCAATCCACCGGTCAATAGAACAAACGCAGGCCAAGCTGAATCTGCCTTGGTGCGTTTGCCTGTCCCGAGATCACGCCGAAGGTGCTCGATCCATAGCTGGTGCCGGGCGCGCCAAATTGCACGCGATTAAACAGATTGAAGGCCTCTGCGCTGAGCACGAGCCGAGTGTCGTCCGAGATGCGAAAACTTTTCAGCCCGGAGGCATCCGTGTTGATGACTCCTGGTGCTCGGGTGTCCGATACAAGGCGCGGCACATTGCCCAACTGAAAAGATAGTGGATACGCGAATGCAGACGCATTGAGATACGGCTTTGCTCCGCCGCTTCCAATGCGATCAATAGTTGCACCTTTGGTGGCGTGCGGCTGGCTGGGGACATAGTTCGGTCGTGACCCAGCAAAAGGCGGCGCGCCGGTATTGGTGATGTTCAGCGGCAGCCCAGACTGGAGAGTCTCAATCGTCGTTAATTGCCACCCGCCGATGATTTCCTCTAACCATCGCGGAGCATTGGTAAAAAATCTTTCCCCGTGTCCAAAGGGTAGTTGATATATCGCAGAGGCAACAAAGCGTTGCGGAATGTCCGTTGTATTTATTGATTTCTCGATACCTAATACATAGCTATTCTGGAATCCTGGCGACCCGATGCCATCTGTGCCGTCTGTGATGTCATTGTTTGCAATACCGAGTGTTTTGGCCCAGGTATATGAGGCAGTCAGTGTCAGGTCGTGAAGACGCTGCACCAGGGATGCCTGTAGCGCGTTATAGTGATTGGAGCCAATTGGATACGCTTGCAACCCAACGGATGAGTATTGCGGATATCGAGCAAGAAGCTGTTGCTTGGAGATCTTTGCTGACGAAAGCGTTCCCGAGCTGACATAAGGCGCAAATGGGTTCGGCTGTGTCGACTGCAGGAACGCGATTTGTGATTGGCTCCCCGGAGTTCCAAAGTATTTGGGGTTCAAATTATTCGGGAACAGAGACACTGGCAACTTCACGCCATGGGTGCCTACATATGCGAGCTTAAAAATTGTCGATGGACCGATGTTCTGCTCAACACCAAAGGTGTACTGCTGTATGTAAGCCGGATTAGTGTCATAGAGAATTGAAGAGATGGACGTTCCCGCAAGACCTCCAGGCCCAGCCGCCGCGCCAAGAGGATACTGAATGCCATTGGGGAATGGATTCGAAAGTGAACCAACGGGCGTGAAGCTGTCCACCGTTGCTAGGAAGGGTGTAGTAACGCTGTATGCGGGATTGCCTCCATTGAGGAGTCTTTGCGTAGCAGGCAGCCAAAGCAATCCATAACCGGCGCGAAAAAGGGTTGATGGCCCGAACTGATATTCGAGTCCCGCGCGCGGTCCGAATTGCATGAATACAGTCTTCCAGGCAGCACGCGATTGACTGTCAATGCCGGCAAAGCGCAGACCTCCTGTAAATGAGACCCCCGTGAGCGCCGATAGCGGGTTCGACTCCGACGGATCAAGCAAACTCAGTTTGTAGTGGCGTTCTGTGGGTCCGCCTTCAATCTCATACCGCAACCCGAGATTCAAAGTCAGCGCCGGTGTCACTCGCCAATCGTCCTGCAGATATACGGCATTGTAGAACTGGCGCTGCGCAAAGGTCGCTGTCTGGGTGATAGATCCTGATGTTGGCAAACCAAGTAGAAATGCAGCCATAGAATCGAACTGTGCTTGTCCTGATGCTGGGCTGCTACTTGTATAAGGTCCAACCGTGAATGTCGTGCTGTAACTGAAACTGCCACCTGGATTCGCGTTCGTTCCGATCATGTTGTATAGCAGTCTTCCGTCATACCCGTAGGTCAACGCATGCTTTCCCAATTGGGAGATGACGCTTGCCCCTAAGTTATGGGTATAGTGGTCGAGCAAAAGACCACCCTGACTCCCGATCGACGCGTAACCGGAGATCGACTGTGTTGGCAGTGCTCTACGCTCCTGCACCGCCACAAAATTTTGAGGGAAACCAAAATCCGCTGGGTTATAGTTCAGCGCAGCTCCTGGATTGAGATTGCGCTGCCAGGCAAATCCATAATGGAATTCGATCAAGGTATTCGGTGACAGGGTGTAGCTGTTGCCTTCGGAGATCACTGCGGAACGAATACGTTGTGTCTGTGCATTGATGCTGGTGAAATCCGGGCTAATAGAGCCGGACCGCGCGTCATAGCTTGTTCCGTTGGTCACACGGAGAAATGAAGTCAATCTCTCACTGAAATGTTCGTCAATTCGCAGACTGAACTGCCAGTCGGTGTCGTAAGACTTCGAGATGGTATCAAGGTTATTGACCGTACCCGAAAGGTTTGGCAATGGGAAGAGTTTCAAATAGGCAAGTGCGATCGGATTAAGGAGTTCTTGCGGAATGGTGTTGTTGGGGAAGGGCGTTCGGTCATGAAGGCTCGGATTCGTGGGGTCCTGCTTAACGCTATTGGGGTCGTAAATTTTAGATGGAGCTTCGGCGAAAATGCCTTGTCGCTGCAACGCGGTGGGGGTTGTCGTCAGGCTGTTGCTGGCATTTGCGGCCTGGCCTGACTCGAATCCGAAGAAAAAGAATGCTTTGTCGCGACCTAACAGATTGTGCGGCAGATTCAATGGTCCGCCGATCGTGCCTCCGAATTGGTTGAAGTTGTAAGGAAGCCTGTAGTCAGAACGGCCTGGGATGGGCGGTTTACCCACTCTCTTAGTGAAAAACTGAGCTGCATTCAATATCGCATTGCCGTTGAATTCAAACAAATCACCGTGAATGCGAGTATTACCACTCTTCGTGATGAAGTTGAGAACGCCCCCGCTTGTACGGCCAAAGTTGGCTGGCGGTACCCCAGTCTGCACTTTGAACTGATCGATGATATCGGTGGTAGGCAGGAGAGCAGGTTGTCCCTGACAGCAAACCGTCATCGGAATGCCGTCGAGCAGAATCTCGTTATATCCAGTTAATCCGCCATTGGCCTGAAAATCGTTGGAGCCTGCAGCGAGCAATGCTCCACGAGAGTTGGAGATGCCTCCGCCAAAACCGCCAAAGCTGGTGACGCCTGGGTCCAGATTTGCCAGCGCAAAGGGATTTTGCCCGTTCATCGGCAATCCTTCGAGTTGATTACGCTCAACAACAGAGCCCAGAGTCGGGCTCTGTGAATCGAGTGCCGTCTGTCCGGTAGATACCCTTACCTGCTCTGTCATCTGGCCGACCGATAATACGGCATCAAATTGCACGGTCTGGGTGACGTTGACCTGGAGACCTGTGCTGACTGTTGAATAACCATCTTTATGGATCGAAAGCGTATAGCGGCCCGGCATAACCGCTGAAAAGCGATATATTCCTTCACCATTCGTTACTGTGTGGTTCGACGTGGTGTTTTCCGTGTTCGTAAGATCCACATCGGCACCAACCACAATGCCTTTTGAGGTATCAGTCACAGTCCCGGTCACTGCCCCATTTGCAGTCTGGGCGACCGATGGTAATTCACTTAACACGGCCATGCCGAATAAAACGGCCCATACAAATGTGGACCGACTGACCGGTAGCCGATGTACAAATTTCACTCTTATCATGTTCAACACAACGTACCCTTAAAACGTGCCGAGTCTTTCAGCTCACAATAGGGCTGTCCAGTTTCCGGGTGTTCTGTTAACGCTGTTACGCTGTGCTATCAATGACATACGCAGCCTGCTATAATTCCTCGCTGTTGTGAGGTGTGTGTGTCTTCGGTTGACCAATCGCTCGACGGTTTGCAATGTGTTCTTCAGAGCAAAACGTTTGAGCGCTCCCATACGCTCCGCACCCTGCTTCTCTACTTGTGGGAACACCGTGATCACGACGTTAGCGAATATGCAATTGCCATTGATGCGCTCGGACGCAAGACGGATTTTGAGCCAAAGAGCGATGCGACGGTACGTGTTCAACTCTCCAGGCTTAGGAAGAGACTGAGGGAGTTCTATGAAACTGAAGGCTCGCACCTGAGGTTCCAAATCGAAATTCCATTAGGAACCCACAACGTTCAGATTGTTGAAATGAGCAACCTGAGTCAGGAGCTTCCACCCGAAGCTGTTCCGATCTCGACGCCATCGATATCGGTTGTGCAATACCTCCGGTCAGTTCCGAATCTCGTTCTCGGTTTTATTGTCTTCCTTTTACTTATCGGTGCTGGATGGATCATTTGGAGTCAATGGGTTCATAGGCAGAATGCCAAAATATTGACAGCGACCCAGGTCTCTCCGTTTTGGAGAGGGGTACTGGATAATGGAAAGCCGACCCGGATTGTAGTACCGACGCCTACCTTCTTTTTATGGGGGAATAGTTCGACCTCTCAACTGATGGCGCGCGATCCAGAGGTCAATACTTTTTCAAAACTGGATGATTCAACCCGGTTAGCAGCTTTGAAAGCTCAGTATGGCAGTCCCGAGCTTGCCGAAGCGTATACCGCTGCACCGGATACCTTTGCTCTCCTTCAACTAACCCGTTACTTTGACTTGCGCGGGGTGCAAATACCCGTCTCCGGAACAAACGATTTCTCTTTTGAATCACTTGATCACGAGAACATGATTGTGCTGGGCACAGGCCGGACGCTGGCTCCGTTCCACGCGTACATCAAGCGCTTGAGCTTTCAACTGGATGCTCATGAAGAAGCGGTCATTGATCAGAAGCCAGTTTCCGGAAAGCCTGCCCGTTTCGAAAAAATCCGGGAATCGCCCACCCGCCAAGTGTCACCCGGAATCGTCGCTGTTCTACCCGGCAGCGATTCCGGAACACGCATCATCGTAATCATGGCTGGCTTTAACACATCGTCGCTGGTTGCCTATCTCACTTCAGAAGATGGCTTGCGGGAATTGGAGAAAGCTCGCAAGGCAAATGGTGGTGGTCCATTTTTTGAGGCGGTTATTCTTTCTGAGCTAAACGGCACTACTCCTCTGAAAAGTTGGCTGGCCGAGCTGAAGCCCTATGACCCAAAGGGTTGAACCACCAATGGCGTTTGACGTCGTCCTAGATAACTACCCCAAGCGAGCTACAAGTTAGGATGACAGATGTTTAGAGTACCTGCTCGTCAAGGCTAGTTTTGCTTCCTCTAATCTGCTCATTTCGCTGCGTAACTCAGTTACAAAAACACCCTGAAACTACCCAAATTCGGACTGTTCTGAGAGTTTAGCGGGGCTATTTGAAAGGCTGCCAATCAATCTGGATTCGATTCGGCAGCTTTTCAAAATCAGTCTGGAAATTCTTACCTCTACTAAGAGGACCGCAGTGGGAAGGAGTTCACAATGCTAGACAGTATCTGTTTTTCGAAACGCAACATGGCGAAAAAAGTCTTGTCCTACAGGTTCAAAACTGTCGCATGTCTGTTTGCTTTGCTGTCGTATCCCATAGCAGTAGCCTCGGCACAGACTCCAATATGGGGAGTACTCAACATCTCCGGGGCTGCCAGTTCTACCTATAACGGCTATACGACCTCTGCTGATGGTTGGATCGTCAAAGCTGAATCTGCTGCTGGCGATTCGGGCGGAAGTTGCACCAGCACTGCACTCATCTTTGAACAACAGGCGGAGAATGCTTTTTTGCAATGGAAGAATACAGATGCAGGCAATGGTGTCGGATTGGTCGAGATTGCGGCCAGATGGCAGTACTATCAACCAAATTGGAACAGTGGTAGTCCGTCCAGTGATCCCTGCTACCAGCTGTTCTTGACGAATGTGATCAAGAGCTTTAAGTCCGCGGGATACCAAATCGCCTTCACCGTTGCGCTGGCCAATGGTCCTGCCTGGCTGAATTCAACGGCCAACTGCCCGAACTGCCTCTACGCCTCTCAAGGTGGCTATCATCCGGAAAACTCTAGCGGGACCACTTTGAACTTGCCAAACATCGTATTCGACGAGCAAGTGAGATTATTGGCTGGGAGCTTCATCGATTCCGCATTTGCGGTTGCAACCGGCGCAGTACAAGCAGTCAGTCCTGGAGCTTCGCTGGATTACATCAGGATAGGCATTAGTGAAAACAGCGAAACGATGTACCCGGCTGCCATTCTGCATAATACAGGCGGCGGAATGATCTATAGCCATCAGTGGTGGGCACTGGATGGCGCGGCGCAGGCCTATTCGACATCAGGTATTCGTGCACCCAGCGTGTCCAACCCGCCGGACTGCCTTTTTGGCTGGTATCCAGGAGCAGGAGTTCCGAGCACGACAGCGCCATCGTCGCAGTGCACTATTCCCATCGGACTGACAGCGTTGCAGGCGACCGAGGATTGGTGGGGATGGTATTTCAATGCCCTGGCAGACGCGCATGCGTGGCTCTATCATCGCTTTCGTAGCGACAACAACTATAGTGGCCCCCTCGTCTTCGTCACGCCGGGTGCTGGGGTGGCTCCCGATAAGCTCATCACTTATCTAACCTACATTGCCAACCAGGACTGGACGGATTACGACATCTCCAACCCATACGAAACCCTCAACGAGGCGGCAGCATGGTGGGTGTTCTACGACCAGATCATATATCAGCTGCACAATCAGTATGGCATTCCCTATATTGGGGACATGCGGATCGATATCTCGTCCGTGCAAGCCGACTCCGCCCCTTCCTACACTGGCTCCGGTACCAGCGCGACAATGAATCCTGTAAGCAAATGCAACGAGAGTGGGGCAGATAGCTCTGGGAGTATCTCGCCGGCGCCGAGCTATAACACCTCATTTACAGTCAACCCTGGCGGATACACCTATAGTTCATTTCCCTCCCCATTTGACAAATGGTCGTCGGTCCGAAAACTTACCTACATCGCCAGCATTTCGGGTTCAGGAGGTTTGCCAACAATGGGAGAGAATCCTGGAAACAATCCTTACACCGGTTCCCTGAGCGGAACTACATATACTACGGGCATGAAAGATGTTATTACGCTAGTTCATTCGTGCAATGTTGGTGCTCTCATGTGGGCCTTCGACCATCAACTCAACTCTGGAAGTTCCTCCTATGCTTCCGGAAGCCAGTACAAGGGCTGCATTGCAAACTATCCAGCTTGCCCATAGTTGTGACATTTGAGGGATTCTACATGGCCGCATAGTTGGCTTCGAAATCATCCAGGAAAATCGTGCCCTGTTGCAAGAAATGGAAAGGAAAAATGCGACTATGGCAATGACGGGTAAAGCTTGACCTTGTAAGGTGAAGTGTGATGAGGCATGAGTTCAAAGGGCGGCATTTGGGGGGAGAAATCATCTTCTGGGCAGTGCGCTGGTATTGCAAATACGGTATCAGCTATCGCGAACTGGAAGAAATGATGAAGGAACGTGGAGTTCCTCTCGACCACACAACGGTCTACCGCAGGGTGCAACGCTAGGCTCCAGAAGTCGAAAATTGTCTGTGCTGGGCCTGGCGCCGCTTCGGATGGCGAGGAAGCTGGCATGTCGACGAGACCTACATTTAAAGCTGCCACTTATGGAAAGGTGATCGCGGCGCTCAAACGCGAGGGCAAGTTTCCGGGCAGAATGGAGCATCGACAGATCAAATATCGCAACAATGTAATCGAGGCCGACCACAACAAGCTCAAACGTCTGATCTAGCCCACACTCGGATTCAAATCGATGAAAACGGCTTACGCTACGATCCGAGAATTCGAAGTTATGCACGCCTTGCGAAAAGGCCAAGCTAAACTTTGGATGCTATCTTCTGGAGTCCGAGGGGAGGCCCGACTTGTAGAACGCGCCTTTGGACTCGGACCATCCATCATGACTGACATGATGCGACACCTGGAAACAACACTGGCCTAAAAGATCGCGGCGAAATACCATCAGCTCCCTGACATTCTTTCTCTCTCCCCATTTTTGCAACAGAGTTCTCTTACCTAAGCCGAGCATGTGGGCCCCAAGCCTGCTCGACCGCAATGCGTGACCCACAGCGTTAAGTTGACAATGCCCGATTACTGCTTGTTGTTATGCCAGATGTAGCCATCATATCCGTGCAGACTAACGGTACGGATGCTTACCATAAATTATCGATTAGAGTGGTAGTGAACGTGCTGGGGGAGTCATTCTGATAAGCACTCTGCTGATCGATCCGGTGGCGATCAGCCCCAAAGGATCGCCTCTCGTTCAAGCGGCCAAGGAGCATGAGGAGGTTTTCGCAAACTTGCCGGCCTACGTGCACGAAGCGATTTTGCGGGCATACATCAACGGCGCCGTTACCAATACGCTCCGCGAAGAGGAGATGCAGCTTTATCTTGAGCCTTGGCTTGGCGGCGAAGGGCAGAAAGCATTCTGGCGCCAAGTCGCTCAGATGAGCGACAAGTACACTGAAGAGATTGAGTGGCGCTACAGTGAGATTCGATGTCCGGTTAGCATTCTGCGGGGAGAGCAAGACGAGTGGATATCACTCGAACACGGGCGCCAGCTTGCCAGCCGCATTCCTAGCTCGACCTTCCAAATAGCGCCAAACGCCATGCACCTCGTGCAGGAAGATGCGCCTGAAGCGACCATGGCAACCGTTCTCAATTTCTGGAGCAACATCGAGGGCCAATGAAGGCGGAGATCCTGCACCAGGTCTTCGGCTTCTTCAGGGGTTCCCTGAGTATGTTGTCGAGCCCAATCCAGGAGCCAGTCATAGTGATTCAGAAAGATGGTTTCATGGTCGCGGGATTTCTTCTCGAACTTCAATGGTCTCGGCGATGTCAAAGCTCCTCCTGTCAGCGCTACAACTCGCCGGAGAGGGGTCTTCGCAGATGCACGAAAATGTGCGAATGAACGAAAAAAAGGCGAGAGGAGGCGCGGGAACGATTGAGGGTGGAATTGGGAGAAATCGAAGAGTTCGGGTCTCTTACAGGAATGCATCCATCGGGAAGAGCAGCGAGGGACAAACGCTTCACGACCTTACACTTGTCTAGATAGAAGGGCCGAAAGAGTTAGGAGGTCATTGGCATAAGTCTTTTTGAAAGGGGCGTTACAGACGATTGAGGGCTAACGAGGGTTACAGAAATATCGTTGAAAACGGGGCGCAACGCTTTCGCATCAAAATTTGATAGGTTGCGAATCCTTCGCGCCGCGCTTGGGCCCGACGCGAAGAAAATGTTGAGGTATGTGTGGCACAATCGTTGATTCTTTCCATCGGTGCGGACGGGCGCTTCGCAAGTTTGGTAATACCTGAGCTTGTTCGCCGTGGTGCGCATGTGCGCGGCTTCGTACAGAAGGCAGAAAAGGCCGATATAGCCAAGGCAAAAGGTGCGTCTGAGATTGCCTTCGGCGATCTGAGTGACCTCGCGAGTCTGGATACTGCTCTCAAAGGCGTGGAAGCCCGGACCGATCTGGCACGAGCACATCACCTGGCGCCTTCTGAGGCACTGGGGAGCGACGCAACTGGTCGACGGAGGCACGCACCTCAAAGTAGTCCAACAGCGTCTGGGGCACTCTCGTTCCTCAACGACGGCGAACTACTACGTCCATGTTCTCGATTCTCGGGCGGACGACGCGGCAGAGTTGATCAGCGGTCATCTCCGGTACGAGATTCCGGCTGAGTTTTCCAGTAACCCGGCGGACGTATAAGGAGGCTTTAAGCAGGGAATTCGCCCAATGAGGGCCCAGTTCAGGGCCCGGCGAATTCTGGATATTTCATAAGTTGTTGAGGAGATTTGGAGGCGCGGGTCGGGATCGAACCGACGCATAAAGGTTTTGCAGACCTCTTATGGCCCATGCTTATTCGTCGACAGGCTTGGACACACTAGCTCCAGTAGGTTTCGCCAGACAACAGGTTCTTTCGTAGAAAGTCTTCAGACAAATCAAGCCCGAGACCGGGCCCGCTTGGCACCGCTAGCATTCCGCCTCGCACAACCGGCGGATTCGTCGCTGCCATTCCTTCGAGATGATGACCTTCACGCCCAAGTGAGCTTTCGGACTTGTAGAAGTTTTGAATTGATGCCGCAAAGTGCGCATTCGCGTACGTCAGGACCAGCGACCCAACGTTATGTAATGCAACCGGAGTCCTGCTCAATGCCGCGAAGTCCGCGACCTTCTTTGTGCCGGTGATACCGCCCGCAAACGCAAGGTCGGGATGGATAATGTCGACTACCTGGCTATCGAGGAAGGGCCGGAAACCACGAACGAGTTCAACTTTTTCGCCAGTCAGCAGAGTCAAGTTGGTCGACTTTCGCAGCGCCACCCAGCCCTCCGAAAATACGGGAGGCATTGGGTCTTCCACCCACAACGGATTCATCGGCGCAACGGCTTTTGCAAGGCCAATCGAACTTAGTGTGTCAAACTCGCCGTGACAATGCACGGCTATATCGATGTCATCGCCCACAGCTTCACGCGCATTCTCGTATGCAGTGCGCATGTCGCGGAGCTGACTGGTAGTCAGCGTGTTTGCGTACACCCCTGACGGCAATCGAACCACGTTATGTGCGTCGCATTTGAACACGGTAAATCCTTCTGGCATGCTCCGAATACGTTGCGCCCACGCGCGACAAGATGCCTTGTCCAGAAGGTCCACTCCGATACCGTGGGAGTACATCGCAATCTCGTCGCGAAAACCGCCACCCAACAGCTCTCTTACTGACCGGTCCAGAATCTTGCCCGCAAGGTCCCACAAGGCAATATCGATACCGCTCACAGTTGGGATGTGAGCCAAGTAGTTGTACATCATCGAACTCATCTGCTGAAAATGAACCTCGATCTCAAGCGGATCCTTTCCAAGCAGCAGTGGTTTTATGGTCTCGATGCGCGCTCGCGCCATTGGTCCTGTTGCGCCAGCCTCACCGTAGCCAGTCAGGCCGCTATCGGTGTCGACGCGAATCAGGCAATTCCCGGCGATATTGTTGAGCGCCATCGCGGAAATGCGAGTAATTTTTACTTTTTTCGCCTGGGTTTGAGCGAGGAGGCGAAAGTGGGCCAAACTTGCGCTGACAGGCAGCATAACCGCCAGCTTGATGAATCTCCTGCGACTCCAGTCACGGTAAGACGATTCGATCACTTCCATCTCCTTGCTTCGCGGCTAACAGGATATTTACGTTCGACAGAAGATAACAGCTAAGCAAGCCCTGGGTAAACTCGCCTATTTTGTTAAGGCACAAGGATTGATGCTTCGCGCATGATCGGCACTCAATGCGCGAATCTTTATCCATTTTGGCCGCGGTACAAGTAGCCAGACCGATGTCTACCGCAAAACGTTGAAAGCGACTCGGCAATTAAAGTCAGTTTCCGTAAAACGTTTCAGAAATAGAGACAGTTTCAATTTCTTTTGACAGAAGTACATTCTGCGCCTATAAGTTTTCGCGTCGATTTTTTCACGCGCGGACCGATTCATGAAAGGAACTCCAAAGGGCCTGAGTTCCAGCCATTCGATGTTTCGGAGGTTATTGATCCATGCCTATGAACAAAATTAATATCTTCGCATCCGCACTTATTGCATCGTTCCTCTTCCTGTCTCTCGTCAGCACGGCTGCCAGCGCACAAGTTACGACAGGAAGCATCCTGGGCACTGTACATGACTCCACGGGGGCCGTCATACCCAATGCCACTGTCACGATTACGGATACAGCCAAAGGAACTATCTCTACTAAGCAAACCGATGCCAGTGGCGACTATAACGTCCCCTTTCTCATCCCTGGGACTTACACGGTGTCGGTTGAAATGCCGGGTTTCAAGCGCAGCGTTTCAAGCAATGTGGTGTTGGATATCGACCAGAAAGCCCGTGTGGACTTCGATCTTGAAGCCGGTGGAGCCACCGAAACTGTTCAAGTCAACACCGCTCCCCCTTTACTCCGCCTCGATAGTTCAGAACTTGGCGAGGTCGTAGGCAAGCAACAGGTGCAAAACCTACCCCTGAACGGACGTAACTTTGCATCGCTCGTCTACCTGGTTCCTGGCGTCACCGCCGGACAGGCAGGCGAGAATCTCTCCGGATCGAGCTCCTTCAATCCCCGCGCGGCTTCGAATTTCAACGCGCTTGGCAGTCAAGCAAATACCAACGCATGGCTGGTCGACGGCATCGTCGATAACGAGTGGACCTTCAATACCGTCATGGTGCAACCGTCCGTCCAGTCGATAGCCGAATTCAAGGTTCTCACAGGATCGTACTCGGCGGACTTCGGTGGTGGCGCGGGCGTTGTCTCCGTATCAACCCGCTCTGGCGCGAACGGCCTCCACGGTGAAGTTTTCGGCTACATCCGCAACAGCGCCGTCGATGCGCGCAACTATTTCGCCCGCGTGGGCTCCAACGTCCAAAAACCTGCCCTCCGTCGCGGTCAGTTCGGCGGAGCGGTTTCAGGAGCGATCAAGAAAGACAAGCTTTTCTACTTCTCCGACTACTACGGTCAACGCTCGTTGAAGGGGATCACCAACCTGAACAGCGTTCCCACTGCCGCCGAGCGCACGGGTGACTTCAGCGCTTACACGAACGCGGCGGGTGCGTTGATTCCAATCTATGACCCTTTGACCACTGTGCAGACCGGTTCGGTTGTCACCAGAACGCAATTCATGGGCTGCGACGGTCTGCATCCGAACGTAATTTGCTCCAACCGTCTTACGCAGGTGGGGCTCAACGTTGCCAGCATCTACCCCCTGCCTCAAACCGCTGGCAGCTTCAACAATTACACCTCGACCGCAAACCAGATCATCAATGACAACGGCGGCAACGCGCGTATCGATTATCACTTGAGCAGCAACGATTCGCTCTTCGGCCGCTTCAGCTACGAAAAATTCATCCAGACCTCTCCGAACCCGCTCACCGGCGGCCAGGGAACCTGTTGCCTCCCGACGCCGCCCTCGGCAGCATCCAAATTCGATCTCGGACCCTACGTGGCGGGTATTCAAAACACTTCACTGGCCGCACAGGGCCTATCGTTCGATGAGACACACCTCTTCAGCCCGACCTTTCTTAATGAGTTCCGTATGGGGTATGCCCGCACCAATCCCTTCACTACTCAATCAGACTTCGGCCACAATTCCTCCACGTCACTCGGCATCGCGGGGCTCAACGTCTCTCAGTTCACTACCGGTCTGCCAAACTTCACGATCGGAAGCGCGTGTGGTAACGAGTTCACCTGCCTTCAGGGTGGCACCGCCTTCCTGCCGGCACATCCAGTGCAGACCAACATCCAGTTCGAGGATACGGTATCTCTAACCAGAGGGCACCACCAACTGAAGACCGGCTTCCATTTTGTCAAAGTTTATGCTTCGCCGTTCACGAACACGACCACGCGGGGTGGGCTGACTTTCAATGATAACTTCACCAACAGCGGGACCGCAGCCGTCGGAGGTGCCGGTCTGGCATCCATTCTGTTGGGTTTCCCCAACGCTGGAAGCCGCAATTTCTTGATAGTCCCTTACTACATTACCAACATGCAATACGCGGGCTTCTTTCAGGATGACTGGAAGACCACCTCTCGCCTGACCCTCAATCTCGGCCTTCGCTACGAGGTCTTCACCCCCGACGTGGAAAAGAACAACAAGCTGGCCAACTTCGATTACACCAAACTCGCCTTCGTCTTTGCTGGTCAGAATGGCGTGAGTCGGGGCGCGGGCATCCAGACTCGTTACGGCAACGTTGGACCTCGTGTCGGGCTGGCCTATGACGTTTCGGGGAAGGGTACGACGGTGCTCCGTGCCGGCTTCGGCATCTCCTACTTCCTGGATCCCTTCTCGGCGTCGGACGAGTTGGGACAGAACCCGCCCTTCACCATCTCACAGACCTTCGCAAGCCCCTCTACCTTCCCGCTTCCCGCTTCCTTTGCACCAGCGAACCAGTGCACCACGACAAATATCTCAGCAACATGCCAGCCTGTGCTCTCAAACCCCTTCCCTCAGGGAGCGGTACCGCTCTCCATCGCTACTCTAACGAATACGGCGTTGCTCAACTCGGCTGCCCCTGCCATCGTTGCTCACTCCATGCATAACGCGACGCCGAACATGCAAACCTACACCTTTGGTATTGAGCGCCAGACCCTTGGCGGCATCGTGGAACTAGCCTATGCCGGCAGCCACAGCGTCCATCTCGTCTATGCCTACAACCCGAATGAGATCGGTCTGATCCAGCCTGGCGGTCCCACCTCCACAACGCTTCGGCGGCTCATTCAGCCCCTCAACAACATCTCCACCTGGGTGCAGGAAGACCCGATCAACGCATCGAACTATAACAGCTTCCAGGGAAAGTACAACAAGCGCTACTCGCATGGCCTGACAGCGCTCATCAGCTATACCTACGGCAAATCGCTGGACTACGGCGGCTCGGCTGCATCGGGCGGTGGGTCGGCAGGCAATCCCCAGACGGTCACCAATCTTCGCGCGGGCTACGGTGCCTCGGGCTTCGATCAGAAGCACCGTCTCGTCGCCAGCGCGTCGTACGAACTCCCGTTCGGTGGAGGCAGGAAATTTATTAACCAGGGTTTCGTCTCGCACATTGTTGGTGGGTTTGAGGTCGATGTAATCATCGTCTACGGTTCCGGCCCTCCCTTCACCCCCACTTTGAACAGCGGTGTTAATAGTGGTGCGCCAAGCTGGCCGAATCGCATCGGATCGCGCGGCAAGATCGATCATGGGAACCCGGTGCGGTTTTTTGATACGAGCCTCTGCCCTGTCAACACCACGACCCTGGCAGACGGTACCCCTTGTGCTTTCCAAATCCCTGTCGCAAACATCTACGGCAACTCCGGTCGTTCGTTCCTCTACGGCCCCAGCACCAAGAACTGGGACCTGGGACTTCAACGCAAGTTAGAGCTGTACGAGAACATGAGCATCAGCCTCAGGTTTGATGCCTTCAATGCTTTCAATACTCCAAACTTCGCTACCCCGAACGCTGCACTCGGCTCGTCGTCGGCCGGCCAGATCACCGGAACGGTCAACGACAACCGCGACCTGCAGCTTTCGGCAACCCTAACTTTCTAGCTAACGGTGGGCATCTGAAGATGGAAGACCCACCACCACCTACCGAATCTCCGGATTTCGGTTCGCGCCCTGCCTCATTCACCTTCCGACGAAGCGGAGTGTAACATGCCGAGTAACCGCAGGAACTTCCTCAAGCATCTCGCCGCTGGCGCCTGTTTGTTCGCCGAACCTTACCGTACGCTCGCGCAATCTCTTCGCAAGAAGGTCAAGATCACCGACGTCAAGTGTATGACCGTGCGCGGAACGTGGGACTGGAACCTCATCAAGATCGAGACCGACGCAGGCATCTCCGGAATCGGCGAAGCATACTGGGGCCCGGGGGTTAAAGACCTCGTCCTAACGCAATTGAAGCCGCTCGTCATCGGTGAAGACCCGCTGAACGTCGATAAGCTGTACCACAAGATGCTCTTGATGAGCGGAGGCGCCGGCGCGATCGGCGGGGTGACCATCACCGCGGCAAGTGGAATCGAAATCGCACTTTGGGATCTCGCTGGACACATCCTTCAGACCCCGGTCTGCAATCTCCTCGGAGGGCGCTTCCGCGATCGCGTCCGCTTCTATCGCACCCTGCAGGCCCCCTCCAATCCAAAGGAAATTTCATCCTGGCGCGACCAGGCCGCGGAGGCAAAGACAAACAACAAATACGGTTTTACTGCCTTCAAATTTCAAGGCGACAACATCCCAGTCAGTGCCGACCCGACATACTCCGAGCCGGGGCATGACTTCTACAACAAGGCTCTGACCAATCGCGACATCAACCGCATCGTCACCAAGATGGAAGCCGTGCGTAACGAATTGGGCCCCGTGATCGACTTCGCTATCGAGAATCACTGGAAATACAACACCAGCGACGCCATCATTTTGCTGAACGCCCTCGAGCATCTTCAGCCCATGTGGGTCGAAGACCCGCTTCCCCCGGAAAATACGGATGCTATGGCAAGGCTGGCCCGCGCCACACGAACGCCTATCTGCACCGGGGAAAACCTCTACGGCGTGCATGGCTTCAGGACGCTGATCGAGAGCCAGGCCTGCGCAGGCGTTCACATTGACATACCGAAGTCAGGCGGCCTGCTCGAGTCGAAACGCATTTCGGATCTTGCAGATATGTGGGAGATCTGGACAGCAGCTCACAATCCGGCAAGCCCCGTCGGTACGATCGCATCGGCCCATGCTGCAGCTTCCATGCGCGGCTTCCGCATCCACGAACTCGCAAAATGGATTGATTGGTGGCCCGATCTCGTCACCCATGAAGGCCCGTTCTGGGAGGATGGCTACTTCACGATCGAAGACAAGCCCGGCCTGGGCGTCGAGATCAACCCCGACATAGCCAAGGCTCATTTAGCCCCAGGAGAGATCTGGTGGGGATGAGCAAGCAATCGATCCGCGTCGAAGAGATTTGCCAATTATCACACGGCGCCCGCAAATGCAGGCAGAACAACGAGACGAAAGATATCTAACGCACAAGGAGAACCAAGAATGTATGACATCAAAAACTCCAGGTACAACCGCCGCGGCGTCCTGAAGTCTACACTTGGCCTTCTCGCCGGTGGTCTCATCGGACCGCTGGCCGAGAAGGCCGAAGCCCAGCCCGCATTGCAACATGTAAACCGAAACGGCAACCCTTCCCAGTTGAAGATCACTGACATGCGCTACACCGTCGTCAAAAAACCCGGACCAAGTCCTTGCCCCATCATTCGCATTGATACCAATCAAGGCGTGTACGGTCTGGGAGAGGTCCGCGATGTAGCCAACTATCAGTACGCCATGGTTCTCAAGAGCCGCATCGTTGGCGAGAACCCGCTCAACGTCGATTACCTCTTTGAGAAAATTGCGCAGTTCGGCGGCATTTCGCGTCAGGCCGGCGGCGTCGTCGCGGTAGAGATGGCGCTCTGGGACATCGTTGGAAAGGTCTATAACATCCCTGTCTACCAACTGCTCGGCGGCAAATGGCGCGACAAGATCCGTATCTACGCGGACACGCCCGAAGCAGACACGCCACAGGAGTTTGCGGCCATCGCCAAGCAGCGCAAGGACCGCGGTCTCACATGGATCAAGGTAGATGTCGGCACCGATCTGCTTAAGGGCAAGCCAGGCACCTTCATGGAACCGGCCGACCAGCATTCCATCGAGTACGACAAGCGCCTGCCACACCCGTTCACCGGAAACGAGTTAACCGACAGGGGCATTGCCGTCTACTGCGAATACATCGCAGCTATCCGCGAGGCCATCGGGTATGACACCCCGCTCTCGACGGATCATCTCGGCCACATCGGGGTAAAGTCGATTATCCGTCTCGGTCGAGCATACGAAAAATATAACCTCGAGTGGATGGAGGATGTCATCCCCTGGTGGTACACCGACCTGCTAAAGGAGATCACGGACGCAAGCCCGACACCTACCCTCACCGGGGAAGACATCTACGAGATCGCCGACTTTGAAAAGCTCTGCAGCACGCATGCGGTTGATAAGATTCACCCGGACTTGTCGACCTCGGGCGGCATTCTGCGCACACACAAGATCGGCGATATGGCTTATAAGTATGGTGTGCCCATGGCTATGCACTTCGCCGGTACACCTGTCGCCTGCATGGCCAACGTGCACTGTGCGGCCGCCACACGAAACTTCCTTGCACTTGAAAACCACTCGCTCGATGTGCCGTGGTGGCAGGACCTTGTCAATGAAGTCGATAAACCCATTATCGACCGAGGCTACATCGCAGTTCCTGACACCCCGGGTCTTGGCGTCACACTCAACGATGATGTAATGAGACAGCACCTCGCACCCGGTGTGGGGTACTTCGAACCAACCCCGATGTGGGACACCAAGCAATCCTTCGACGATCAACTGTTCAGCTAACCTTGCCGGGCCGGGAAGGCTCATATAGTCCCGCCGGCTCTTCCCACGTTCGCGCAATTCTTCTGGAGACACTACCTATGAGAAAACTGATCGGCGCGACCATCCTGGTCTGCGCATTTGCAACCGCCGTTCCCTCTCCGTCGCAAGTCAAGATGACGAAGGAACAGATCCTGTTCTACACGTCCGATTGGAAAGGGGAACGCTTCCCTGATGGCCGCCCGAAGATTCCCGACGACCTCCTCAAGCGAGCCCTCGATGTCTCAATCGAAGATGTCTGGGAGTACCTTGGCAAGCTCGGCTACAAGAGCCAGTTCGACGGTGGCTTCCAGGCCTTGCATCCGGAGAAACCCTTCGCCGGCCGCGCCCTTACAGCGCAATACATGCCTTTACGTCCCGACATGTTTCGAGCCATCTCCGCCGAGGGCAAAGCGGAAGGCCGTGTCAGCGGGAATAACAGCTGGCCGATTAACGAGCTTCAGATTGGCGACGTCTACGTGGCCGACGGCTACGGCAAGATCGTCGAAGGAACCCTGATTGGTTCGAACCTCGGCAACGGCATCGCGGCTCATACCCAAACCGGCTTTGTCTTCGACGCGGGCATTCGCGACGCCGAAGAGAACCGCGAAATCCCCAACTTCAACGGCTTCTATCGCGGCTATGATCCCTCCGCATGGGCCCAGATGACGCTCACCTCCATCAACGCTCCCATTCGCATCGGCCGCGCCACAGTACTTCCAGGCGACCTCGTCCTCGCCAAAACCGACGGTGTCATTTTTATTCCAGCGATCCTCGCAGAACCCGCGATCGTCTCGGCCGAATTCACCAATCTCGAAGATGCCTTCAACTTCGAGCTCAATCGCCTGGGGAAGAATGGCGCCGAATTCGAAGGAGGTTGGACGCCAGCCAAGTATGATGCCCTAGCCAAATGGATCAACGAACATCCGGACAAGTTGAAGATGTCCCGTTCGGAATTCAATTCGATCCTCGAAAAAAAGAAGCAACCGAGAAACCACCACTCTACCGACGGCGCGCCGACACCCTGAACTGCCGCACACTCTATCGATACCTCCGTGCAAACCCGGACAGCCTCTTCGCTCTGAGGGCGAGGCTCGTGGAAGAGAGAGGGGACTGTTCCTCACGCGAGGTGTTCGCACGATGTATGGTTTCCGCATCAGGGAGAAGCTATGTCCCTAAGGAATGATCTTTTAGGCAGCTTGCTCGTAAAACGGCACGTACTGCTTTTGCGTGACCCAGAGGTGATGCAGCAAGATCGCCAGCTTCCGCGCTACAGCGACCACTGCCTTATTCCTGGCCTGCTTGCCTCCTCGGGAAGCCAGTTGTAAGCCCCACCGTCGTAGCGAGGAGTCCTTTCCGTGCGGGCGGAGGATGTGGTTGGCACACTCGATCAGCAGACTTCGGAGATAAGTGTTGCCCGCCTTGGTGATGCCGAGCTGCGGGTCCCGATCGCCGGACTGGCTGCGTCGCGGTCGAAGGCCGAGGTAGCAGCCAACATCGCGACTCTGCTTGAAGCGCTCCTTACTGCCCAGGGTCAAGACGAACGTCGTTGCCGTGATAGGACCAACACCATGGACCTTCAACAGAGCCTGTGTCTCTGGATACTCTGTTTGCCCAAGCTGCTGGATCTGGCGGTCGTACTCCTTGATGTTGGCCGTCATCTGTGCGATCTGCCCGAGCACAGGGCCGAGCGCTTGAGCCAGTCCCGGAGGCATCACCGACAAGCTTCGCTTCGCAAAGGTGCCTGTCGTCGACGCTGGCATGCGATGGCCGCAAGACTTCGTTAGCCCACGTACGGCGTTCACTGCCGCCGCACGCAACCGAACGATGAGGTTCCGGGCACGGATCAACGTCAGGGCTTCCTGCTGTTCGACGGTCCTGTGCGCGATCGGCCGGAGTATCTCCGGGTCAAGCCGGGCGTATCGGGCCAACTTCTCTGCATCCACCTGGTCGCTCTTGCGGTCACTGTGCGAGATGGCTCGTAACTCGCGAACGTTCGCCACGATCACCTCATGGCCGAACTCCTGCAGCTGTTCGCTGATCCAGATCGAATGAGTGCCCGCCTCCATGGCGACGCGTGCCGGAGGAACATCGGTAAACCACTTGTCGATGGCCTTCGATGTGGTCCGGAAGCGGCCTCGGTCCACAACCTCACCATCTTGGTTGAGCTTGCAGTAATGGCTCCAGACATCGCCAAGATCGATCCCAATCGTCATCTCGAACTTGGTCTGCCTGCGTGGAACTTCAGCAATGAGGTGCTGCGCTGGCTTCTTCATGGGAATAGTCTCTCTCCGTTTCGAAAGACCTGCTCATCCCATTTCTCGTCAGTCAATTTCCGAATAGCCGTAATCCGCCCAGAATCCAGAAATCTGGAAAGTCTTGTCTCCGCACTGTTCAGTGAGTGAGTTGGCGATAATGCGCTCATTGAGAATGGGCCCTAGTCCGAACCATCGAGTGGCCGTGCGGATGTGGATCCTCGAGCATG
>Ga0137415_10000662_pt1 | contig 33394 bp, 33 predicted proteins | sample CZODoug3_1_1_16f_FD_183082 | JGI IMG/M metagenome (GOLD analysis project Ga0137415, IMG submission 183082) | Vadose zone soil fungal communities from Angelo Coast Range Reserve, California, USA - CZODoug3_1_1_16fungal (Hybrid Assembly) | ecosystem: Environmental > Terrestrial > Soil > Vadose...
AGAAAATGCCGAGTGTGACATAAACGCTAAGCATCATCGCCAAGGCAGGTTCTTGCCGCACAAACACCGTCAAAGGATAAACTAAGGCGCAAAAGATCAAGCCCACCACGACCAACACAACCTTCAGCGCACGTTCTCGGCGCATAGTGTCCCCCTGCTAAATCACATACGCGGAAAAGCTTGTACAGCCTTAATAGACCACACCCATGCCGCCGCCGAGATTCTCGATGACACGACAGTGCGAAATGGTTTGGCCGATCATTCGGGGCGAATCTTACGTGGGCGAAACGGGCAAGTCAATGGAGGTCATGGGTTTGGCGGTGTCTCGGAAGGATAACTGTCGATCGCGGTGGGGACACCCGTTGCCTGGTGCCCCCGCACAGACCCGGACGGAGGCTCATTAGCGCATCCGGTTCTTATCTCGGATGAATGGCGGCCAAGCGTAAGGCTTGTCCGCACACTCGCCCACTCGTGGGATACGCACAGTCCCGAGTCTGGGTGTGGTCTCCCGATCTCGGTGAGCGCACACTGTACGAAACCGATTCTCGCAAGATCACATATTGGCAGAAATAGCTGGCGGAACCGTCTCGAAGACTTGAGCGGGAACAGGAAACAGAACCAGGCCAAACCGGACTGAGGGGGCGAGGCGAAAGCCAGGTCTAATAACCACCGGGCGACTCGAGTCACTGCGCCTTCTCGACTCTACTCCCCATTGCGCTCACGACCGGGTCAATGCTAACGCGATTTCGACAACCATGATGTGAGGATGGGCGGACCTACTCCGTTTCCGCAATCAAGCAAAGCTCCTCATGACCTCATGATCCTTGAGTCCGACATCAGCATTGCGGATTCCCGCACGGACAAGTCGAAAAATTCATCAAATGTCTTCCTGGTTACGGCGTGGCCGAAATCCTCTGGAGTTGCCATAAAACGCTGTAACTCCACCCGAAGCAACCTAGGTTTCATCCTTTCGACAAACTGGTCGAATTGTCCCGGCATGGAAAACCTGTCAACCTTGGGGACTACGACAGCCAGATTTCCTTCCGGCTAATAAAGTCGATACCTTTCCCGCCGTGTCTTTTTCTTGAAGCTTTCAACCCAATCCGCCATCTTTGGTTTGGGGTCGACGAGCAGCAGCGAGAAGTCGTGTCTTGCGAGATCAATTGTGTTCGCTAGCGACCGTCCGTCCAAGGTAGGCCTCCTGTTAACTGCGATTCTATCCTCCAAGACGTTCCTCAGTCGGCGTAACAGTGCGCCGTGAAGGGCGCTGGACTTCGTCGGCTCCTGCAATTGTTTTTTCGAAGGCCTGCCCAGCGTTCACTCACGTTATGGCCTGCACGCTCGCCGAGTCACTAGACGAGTCCCTACACCGAAAGCTCCGACGGCTTCGTTGCCTCTGCTGCCGCTTCGATCCCTACCGAGGGGAGCGAACCAGTTCCCGGGCGGGAGTTGCACCCGCTATGCAGGCGTGACGTTAGGTTTTGGCTAGTCGTCGGGACCTTCAGGACGCCGAAGACGCTCCGTCATCCAAGATTGCACCCCCGCCAAGGAAGGCCCCAAAATCTTACCAGCCGCTGTTGTTCGTTCGTCGTCCTCGCTTGTACGCAGCTCGCGGCGCGGCCCCTTCAGGTCAAAATCGGAAAGCTGCCAGGAAGGGGGAGGGAAGCATTTTGCCGTCGCTATACACCACCCCAGTCTGTCATTGACGGGGTAGTGGGGCGCACGGGAAAAATTGGGCCACCCCGTAACGAACGGGTTAACAGCATTAACTGATCGGTAATCGTGCGATTGGGGTGTGAGCGACGAGCGGACGGTGCGGCGTGCGGGGCGGGCGGACAAGCGCTATTAACGCATGATTATTTCCGACGTTTCCGGACCAGACCGCCGGAGGAGTACTTCCAGTTTGCTGACTAGACACCGCCCTATGAGCTAGCGAATCCCACGCGTTCCAGAAGTTTCTGAAACTCCGCGTGCGATCGCATTTCGTCCCACTTGTGATCAAGAAGAAAGGGCATATGCACATCGCGTTCTTCCAATGCTTGGCCAAGCCAATGCAGTGCTCTTTCGGTTTCACCAAGGCCAGCGAACACTAATGCAACGTTATACGGCGGGACGTAACGCTCATTTCTTCGCTCTAGCATCTGATGAATGTACTCTTCCGCTTTGGCACTGTCGCCGGCAACTGCATGTACATAGCCCGCCAGCGAGAGCGCTTCGGAGTTGCCTCCGGAGAATTGCCAGGCGAGGTCGCACGCCACGAGAGCCTCGGAATGCAAGCCTAGCTTCTCGTAGACCTTCGCCGCACAAATCTGCCCTATCCAGAATCGCGACTCCATCCCCAAAATCGCCTTGAATTGCTCGACCGACTCTAAGTCTCGCCCGGCGTGGTATAGAAATTGACCGCGCATAGCGCCAACGAACAGAGAGAGTGGATCGAGCACCATCGCCTGTTGAATGGTCGACAGGGCCTCATCGTATCGACCGGTATTCGAGAACACGTGAGCCAGATGGACGTGAGCAAGGGAATAGTTTGCGTTCAGTTGGATGGCCCGACGAGCTGCCAACTCGCATCCCTTGAAATCCCAGTCAAGCCATAATTTCACAGCTGAATCGGACGTATGGGCTTCCGCGGATTCAGGATCCAGGCGAAGCGCCTGCGCAATCGCGCTCTTTGCTTCAGAGGATACCTCATTCGCCGCGACGTCGCCCGAGAGCACGAATATCATGAGGGCATCGATCAGCCCCGACTGCGCTAGGCTAAACGAGGGATCACGCTCTATTGCCTGATGGAAATACCCCACGGCTTTTTGCGCATCGAACAGATTGAATTTCGCATAATGATAACGCCCACGCAGATAAAGATCGTGCGCCTCTGGGTTCCGAGGAGCATTCCTGACGAGTTGCCGCCTCTCTTCTGACATCAACTCCAACTTCACTTGATTCGCAATAGCGGCCCCGATTTCGCCATGGATCTCGAGGAATCCAGGCAACTGCCGGTCGTAATTCTCCGCCCACAAATGAGTCTGGTCTTGCACGCGAATCAACTGGGCCGTGATGCGCACATGTGCCCCATCCCGCCTCACGCTCCCCTCAAGCACATAGTCCACGCCCAATTCCCGCCCAATCTGCGCGACCGATTTGTTCGCCTGTTTGTAGACCATGGACGAAGTCCGAGCGATTACTCCCATCTGACGCGGAGACATTTGGCCCAATCGCATGATGGTTTCCTCACTTAGACCATCGCTGAAATAGTCCTGTCCTGGATCGCCGCTCAGATTCTCGAATGGAAGAACGGCAAGCATGACCCGAGACCGTCCTGCCTCGACCTGCACGGTCTCGACGCTAGAAGCAATTACAGCATGGCCCTTGAAACGATAGCCTTTCCCGAGTACGGTCTCGACATACTGCGGATTTCCGGCGTCGTCCCCTAAAGAATTCCGGATCTTTCGAACCGCGGTGTTAATACCGTTATCCGAGTCGAAGTAGAGGTTCTTCCCCCACAGGCGCTCAATAATTTCCTCGCGGCTCACCAGCCTTCCCTTTTCCCGCACGAGCAGGATGAGAAGATCCATGGGAATGCGTTCCATCCGCACCGGTTTCCCGGCGTGGGTAAGTTCGTATCGGTCTACATCCAGCACGAATGTTCCGAACTGCATTATTTCTGAAGGCATGTCTATCGCTAAGGCTAGCCTGCGCTATTTTACGGCCAGCCGTAGACTCTTGTTTGTCCAACCCTACAGACAATCTACAGGCGCTCTCCATTGTGTCGCGCAACCCTCGGCCTCATGATACTCAACACTTGGGGTGGGGACCGACACACCCTCCAAGAAAAATCTGGAGGCACCAATGAAATCTCGCATCTCCCTATTGCTCATCACGCTTGCTCTGGCAGCGTCGTCTACGTTGACAGCTCATGCCAGCTCTTGCAGCGATTCCACCATAATTGGAACCTATGCCTTTACGCTCCATGGAACAATCTTCCTCCCAGGCGGATCTACCCTGCTCATCGATGGTATCGCGAAGCAGACGTACGATGGCCAAGGGAATATGACCCAGGTAGACGCGGTTGCCACAAACGGCGTCCTCACGCCAGGTTGGCGAACTGGCACGGGCACTTACTCAGTGAACTCGGACTGCACCGGAACACTTACGATTGTGGTCCCGGGGCTGTCTGACCTGCACCTACAGTTCATCGTCGCGCAATCCGGAAACACGATACACCAGGTAGTGACTGATCCGGGGATCGCTACCACCAGCGAAGGGGAGCGCCTTCGCATTCCCAAGAAGTAATGGTCACGGTTATGTCAATCAAACATCGCTTCGAACTGAGCGGGGAATGGACACCCCGCTCGGTCCCATCACTTCTCAAGTTCACGATGCAATCAAGAAGTTCATTACCTTCGCGTATGTGGAACGCTTTACACCTTTTCCATGACGAATTAGCCGGATCGTGTCACGATGTACTCCGGTTCCTTTTCCAATCTGACGCTCGGAAAACCTGGCCAACAGGCGGAGAGTCTCAGGGCCTGCCACCACCCGTCCGTTTTCGTAGACCTTGCAGTTGAACTCGCCTTCGTGATCCACCGGACCCCGCCCTAGTTTCCGCTTGAATTCCTTTCCACAATAACGATGCTCTCCCGCTACGATATGCGTTCTCTGTAGAATGCCACGAGTCCAGCTAGAACATTGCTTTCCGTCTGGTCCATCGAATTTCGATTCGGCATTGTTGACGTAGGCATTAAGAACTGAATGGTAGGACCGCACCGGAATGGTTCTTTTGCTGGTGGGTTACGGGGTGGCCCAATTTTTCCCGTGCGCCCCACTCCCCCAGTCTGTCATTGACCCCCTTTCTCCCGTCCCCCTAGAATGAACGGTTTGGTTGGCTGGCTCTTTTCTTTCCTATGGCCCTGCGCCTCTATAACACCATGTCTTCCCGGATGGAGGAGTTTCGCCCGCTTCAGGGAAATGAAGTTCGGATGTACGCCTGCGGCCCGACCGTGTACGACTACGGCCACATCGGCAATTTCCGCACCTTCATCGCCGTTGATTTGCTGCAACGCTTCTTCGCGCAGAGCGGCTACAAAGTCCGCTACGTCATGAATATTACGGACGTCGACGACAAGATCATCCGTTATTCCGCCCGCGCTGGGGTTCCGGTCAAGCAGTACACAGCGAAATATGAAAAAGCGTTCCGGGAAGACACAGCCACCCTGAACATCCAGCAGCCCGTTCTGGTGTACGCCACCGATCACATTGTGTCGATGGCGGAATTCATTGCGAAGCTGGAGCAGAAGGGGCTCGCCTACCGCACCGAAGACGGTTCGTACTACTTCCGCATCGCGAAGTTTCCGGCCTACGGCAAGCTTTCGAAGAAGGATTTTGCCGGTATGGAGGATGGCGCGCGGGTCGACGTCGACGAATACGAAAAGGACAACGCCCGCGACTTCGCTCTCTGGAAGGCCCCGAAACCGGGCGAGGCTTCCTGGGATACGCCCATCGGACGTGGCCGTCCTGGCTGGCACATCGAGTGCTCCGTGATGTCGATGAAAGAGTTGGGTGACACCTTCGACCTGCACGCTGGCGGCGAAGACCTGATTTTTCCCCACCACGAGAACGAGATCGCGCAATCGGAATCGCTCACGGGCAAGATGTTCGCTCGGTTCTGGTTTCACGCGCGCTTTCTGCTGGTCGAAGGCGAGAAAATGTCCAAGAGCTTGGGGAACTTTTTCACGTTGCGGGATTTAGTCCTCAAGGGACACAAACCATCGTCGATCCGGTATCTGCTCTCCTCGGTTCCTTACCGAAACCAACTCAACTTCACGTTCGACGGACTGAAACAGGCGGCGACGTCGGTGGACCGGCTGCGCAATTTTCGGTTGCGGCTTTCCACCGGGCAGTTCCCCGCGGGCTCGAACGAAGCGATGGGAAAGCTGGCGCGGGACACTGCCGAGCGTATGAAGTCTGCCCTGGAGGACGACCTCAACACTGCGCAAGCGCAAGCGGCAATCTTCGAGATGGTGCGTGCGGCGAACGCGGCATTTGACGCCGGCGAAGTCCGCCAGGACGATGTGCCCGCGCTCCTGCGGGCGCTTGAGAAATTCGATGCCATCTTTGCGGTGCTCGCCGATGACGACGCGCCCAAGATCCAGGGGATTCTCGATTGGGCCCGCGCCGAAGGGAGGGAGAATGACATCAGCCAGGAACTTCTTGACCTCGCGGGTTCGGCAGCGCTCTCCGATGCTGAGGTCGAGAAGAAAATCGCTGAGATGAATCGAGCCCGTGCTGCTCGCAATTTCAAGGAATCAGATGCGCGTCGCGCGGAACTTACGGCGGCTGGCATTGTCGTCGAGAATACCAAGGAGGGGGTGCGGTGGAGAAGGAAGTAGGAAAACAGGTCTTGGTCTGAGGTCTTAGCCTCAGGTCTTAGGCGTACTAGGACTTGGGGGCTGCAGTTTGTGCAGCCTTCTCGTACGCATGGGCAACCCGCAGGATGGTCGCCTCGTCGAAATGCCGGCCTAGGATCTGCAGCCCGATCGGCAATTTCTCGCGCGTTTCTCCGCACGGGATTGAGATCCCGGGAATCCCCGCCAGATCCGCGGTCACCGTGTAGATATCGGCCAGGTACATGGCCAGCGGGTCGTTCACTTTCTCGCCGAGCTTGAATGCTGCCGTCGGACTGGTGGGCGTAACGATCACATCGACCTTCCGGAAGGCCTGGTCGAAGTCCCGGGTGAGCAGAGTGCGCACTTTCTGCGCTTTCAGGTAATAAGCGTCATAGTAGCCCGCGCTCAAGGCGTAGGTCCCCAGCATGATGCGTCTTTTCACTTCGGCGCCGAAGCCTTCGTCGCGGCTTCGACGGTACATTTCTGAGAGCGTGCGAGCGTTTTTCGCGCGATATCCGTAGCGCACGCCGTCGAAGCGCGCGAGGTTGGAAGAAGCCTCGGCGGTGGCCACGATGTAGTAGGTCGGGATCGCGTACTCGGTGTGCGGCAGTGACACCGGGACGATTTCACAGTCGAGCTGCGCAAGTTTCTGGATTGCGTCCTCGACCGCCCTGCGCACTTCCTGGTCCAGGCCTGCGCCAAAGTATTCTTTCGCCACACCTATCTTGAGCCCGCGCACCGGCCGGTCGAGTTCCGCCACGTAATCCGGCACCGGGACGTCCGCACAGGTCGAATCCATCGGATCGCGTCCTGCGATCGTCCGCAGCACGGTGGCCGCATCCTTCACGTTCTTGGCCAGTGGCCCGATGTGATCGAGCGAGGAAGCGAACGCGATCAGGCCATAGCGCGAAACGCGTCCATAGGTCGGCATCAGGCCGACCACTCCACAGAACGACGCGGGTTGACGGATCGAACCTCCGGTATCGGAGCCCAGGGTGACGACCGACATGTCCGCGGCGACCGCCGCCGCCGAGCCACCCGAGGACCCTCCGGGCACCCGGCTCCTGTCTCGCGGGTTGCGCACGGGATGAAACGCGGAATTCTCGGTCGAGGAGCCCATCGCGAACTCGTCGCAGTTCAGCTTGCCCAACACCACGGCGCCCGCCGCTTCCATCCGCGCCACCGCCGTACAGTCATAGGGAGGAACAAAATTCCCGAGAATCTTCGAGCCGGCCGTCGTGCGCACCCCGCGGGTGCACAGCACGTCTTTGATCGCCACCGGAACGCCGCCCAGCGGGGGCAACGGCTTCCCCTCGGCGGCCCTGCGATCCATGCGGTCGGCCTGCTCGCGAGCGCGTTCTTTGCTCAGAGTGAGGTAAGCACCGATCTGCGAATCTTCTTTCTGGATTCTGGCGTAGAACGATTCCACGAGCGCGAGGCAGGTCGTCCTGCGCTCCTGAATGGCGGAGCGGGCGGCGTCGATGGTGAGCAGATTCAGGTCCATGGAAGACGGGAGTCGGTTGCCAGTCGCCGGCTGCCTGTCACCCGATCGAATAGCCAGCGAATTCACCCGTGCGCACGATCAGAAACTCCGGCCAGCGGCAACCGGCAACCGCCTTACCGCTCGATGACTTTAGGAACTTTGAAGAAAGTGTCGTCCGCATCCGGCGCGTTTTCGAGAGCCTCTTCGTGCGGAAGGGACGGGCGCAATCCGTTGGGCACGTCCTCGCGGCTCGCGTAGGCGAAGCGCTCGCTGCCGATCTTCAATTCGTCCACTCCGTAGCGGTCGGACGCTTGGGCCATGGGCTCGATCCCATCCGTGTTCAGCTGGTTCAACCGGTCGATGTACCCAAGAATCGAGTTCAGGTCGCGCACCATGTGCGCGCTCTCCTCCTCGGTCAACTCGAGGTTGGCCAGATCGGCCACATGGGCCACGTCTTTCTCTGTGACTTTCATATTTTGCTCGAGGGTCGCGGGCACTCCTGCTCGCCTGGTGCGAGCAGCCTGCTATTTCCGTGACGCGACCACAAACTCAACGCGCTGGACGCTCTCGGCAGTGTATCGATTGATGGCCGCCACGTATCTGGGCGCCAGCGCCTGCAACTCTTTGCGCCATCCAGCATCCGCAACTTCCACGCGCAGAATGCCATCTCGAAATTCCAATGCCCGCGTGCGTTCCGCCACGGAACTGCCGCAAGCCAGAGGCCACGCCAGCGCGGGCCCTTCCCCGGCGGGAGCCTTGCGCAGGGAGCGGACTACAAGTTTCTCCAGCCCTGCTCCGGCAGGCTGCATGTCATGTTGGGTGCGCTGCATGGCAGGTTCGCTCTCCTGGGGGCGGGTCTGATTCTAGCATCTCACTTGTTTGGATTTCTCCCTGCGATCTGTGCCTCTACGCCGACTCTTCGACCCCAGATTCATGGCAGCGGGAACTCACGGCGGATGAATTCCATCGCGTCGTCTTTCGACTGCAGCCGGCTTTCGAGCTGCCCATCTTCCACCGCCGAGAGGATTTCTTTGAAGCCTGGACCGGGCGCGTAGCCGGCGGCAATCAGGTCATCTCCGGTCAGCAGCGGAACGGGGCGCATTTTCTCCGGCGGAATCGAAGCGATCTTTTCCTTAACGAATTTGTAAGAAGTCAGATCTCCGTGACTCGATTGGCAGTCCATGCGATGCAATTCGAGGTGCTCCTCGAAGCCCGGCATGCGCAAGAACTTCCTCAAGGTCGACTCCTTCATCTGGGCTACGTGCGCAAACCGCATGTGGTGTTTCACCAGCGCCAGGATCTGTTCGGTGTCGTCGTTCGAGAAACGCAGCCGCCGGCAGATTTCTTCCGCCATCTTCACACCCACTTCGACATGCCCGTCGAAGCGAATGCGGTCGGGCGCGATCCGAAACGTCGGCGGCTTGCCGACATCGTGCAGCAACGCACCCCAGGCTAGGGTTGGGGGACACGGATGTGGCAAGTTCGCGAGCAAGAGCAGCGTGTGGACGAACACGTCGCCCTCCGGGTGAAACTGGGGCGGCTGTTCCACGCCTTTCATGGCGGAGATTTCCGGGAGTACTTCCTGCAAGAGCCCCGACTCCTCCAGCAGAAGAAACGCCTGCCGGGCATGACCCTCGGTGAGCATCTTGGTCAGTTCGTCGCGCACCCGCTCGCGGCTCACCTGACCAATCTCGGAAGCGAGCCTCTCGATCGCAGCGAAGGTCGGCGGGTCAATCCGGTATTCGAAACGGGCGGCGAAGCGCACGGCGCGCAACATGCGCAGCTTGTCTTCTCCGAAGCGCAGTTCCGGATCGCCGATGGTGCGGACGATGTGCGCGTCGACATCCCTCCGCCCACCAACGAAATCCAGCACCTCGCTCGAAATCGGATCCATCAGCAGGCCATTGATGGTGAAATCGCGCCGCGCCACGTCCTCGCGCGGATCCTTGCTGTAGCGCACTTCATCCGGATGGCGCCCGTCGCTGTATCCGACGTCGGAGCGGAAGGTGGCAACTTCGACGACCTGAGCCTTGGGAGTAACCCCGCGACTCGCGTTTTCGCCGGCGGCGCCTCCCGGGATCGGCACCAGCACGACTCCAAACTGCGCTCCTACGGCGTACGTCTCGGGGAAAATACGCATCACCTGATCCGGCGTGGCATCGGTGGTCACGTCCCAGTCGGCCGGCTCCCGGCCGAGCAGAAGGTCGCGTACGCATCCGCCGCAGAGGTAGGCCTGTTGGCCGCGCTCGCGCAGGGCGCGGACAATCGCGACCGCGTGTTGTCTTCCGTTCGCCATGTCCGCGACCGACTTCAAATAATATAGGAGGTATGCCTGACGCCCGCATCCTCGGCATCGAGAGCTCCTGCGATGAAACCGGTGCGGCGGTGGTGCGCTCGGGTGAAAAGATCCTCTCCAACGTGGTCTTCTCGCAGATCGCCACCCATCAGCCGTACGGAGGGGTGGTCCCCGAGCTGGCCTCGCGTGAGCATCTGCGCGCCATCGTCCCGGTGGTGCGCAAGGCGCTCGCCGACTCGGGCCAGACCTACCGGACCTTGGACGCGCTGGCCGTCACCCAGGGTCCCGGGCTCGCGGGCGCACTGCTGGTCGGCATCAGCTACGCGAAGGGCCTCGCCTTTGCGCTCGAGAAGCCGCTGATCGCCGTCAACCACCTGGAAGGCCACATTCACGCCGTGCTGCTCGAGGAGCGCCAGAAGGGGAACCACGAGGTGAACTTTCCGGTGCTGGCGCTGGTGGTTTCCGGAGGGCACACCCATCTTTATCTGGCCGAGCAGAAAGAGGAAGGCTGGTCCTACCGAAATATCGGTCACACCCGCGACGACGCCGCTGGCGAAGCCTTTGACAAGGTCGCCAAGCTGCTCGGGCTGGGGTATCCCGGCGGTCCCATCCTCGATCGGCTCGCAACCCACGGCGATCCGACCGAGGTGAAGTTCGGGACCGCGCAGATCAAGCATCGCGACCGCAAGGATCGAAACGAACCCGACGACGGTCTCCCTCGCTTTGACTTTTCTTACAGCGGAATCAAGACCGCGGTCCTGCGCCACGTGGAGACGCATAACCTGAAGGCCGCGATCGAGGAGCGGCGGCGCGCCCTGGCAACGATCGAAAAGCCGAGCCTGGAGGATTACCTCGCTGCCTGTGACCCGAAAACCCTCAACCTGGTGGCATCGTTCCAGCGTGCCATCGTGGAGGATCTGGTGGAGAAGACCTTGGCCGCCGCGCGTGCTTACGATGTCGCGACAGTTTTCGTGACCGGCGGCGTGGCGGCTAACCACCAACTCCGTCAGCGCTTCGAGCACTCCGCCGCCCAGGACGGCCTGCCGGTTTTTTTCCCGTCGCGTCTGCTCTCCACCGACAATGCGGCCATGATTGCGGCGGCAGCCTACCCCAAGTGGTTATCGAAGGATTTTGCAGCGGCGGATTTTTCTGCGGAAGCCAGCCTGCCCCTGCGCCGGCTCTGAGGGCTATGTCCCGGAAGCGTACCCAGCGGTTTTGTTCAAACAGGATGCCAGCGCTTTTCCCAGCTGGTCCTCAATGTCGATATCCTTGAAAATCGTGAACTGGGCCCGCGTCTCTTTGCTGTCAAAGCCACCGGAGCGGCTGGTCACGATCACGATGGGAATCTTTGCAGTCTCAGGCTTGCTCTTGAGGACCGTAATCAGTTCGCTGCCGCCCATGCTGGGCATCTGCATGTCGGTGATGACCAGGACAGGCCGTACGCGGCTGAGGATCTCGACCGCCTCCACCCCATTCGAAGCCGATTCCACGGCGAAGCCCCGCTCCTCGAGGAATCGAGAAACGGTGTGCCGAATCACCATGGAATCGTCGACAACCAAAGCCACAACCGGCATTCGGGCCCCATGCGAACGAGAATATCCGTACGACACTAGCAGAGCGTTTGTGCCCGAAACAACCCAGAACCCGCTCTAAGGGTTACCTCCGTCATGGCGCGGCGTAAACCTCTCCCCCCCGGTTGCTGCCATCACGGTTCAGCTCGTCGAAGGGTCGCTGGTGGACTCAGATTTCTTCCGACGGCGTGCGCTCCTCAATCGCCATGTCCTTGAATTCACTGGATTCAAAGACCTCTCTGCATTCCAGACACTCGACGTATTCGGTGTCCTGGTCGCGGCTGACGACCTGCACGCGCGGGTGTTTACACTGATTCATGTTCCTTCTCTGCGGGGGGTTCTGCGACGGCGGTTGGCTTCATAAATCCGGAGGGCAGTCCCGCATGAAGGGGACCGGAATGTGCCGGAAATTTTTGGTATTTTAGACCCCTCCGGGCACTTGTCAAGTCCTCTGAACCGGGTCTTACATCTTCAGCGATTCGCCGGCAGCCCCGTAGGCGAGAATCATCCCAGGCAAGCATCCGACTGAAATCGTCCCTTTCGTTTAAACCGTTTAACCTTCATTAGTTACCGGTCAAACTCCTGTTCCAGCAATTCCCTGCGCGGGGTTGCGCCAGGGGCTCGAAGGAGCTAGAATCAAAGGCGACCGAAATAGTCGGAGTTTAATCCGATCAAATTGGTCGTATTAGCCGCACTGCCAACATGCTCAAGCTCACCAAGAAAGCGGACTACGGGCTGATGGCCATGAAGCACCTGGCCGAGCATGCGGAGGAGGGCTCCTGCAGCGCTAAGGACGTGGCTGAGTCTTACGGGATTCCGCCCGAAGCGCTCGCCAAGATCCTGCAGCGGCTGACCAAGGCCGGGCTGCTGCATTCGCAACATGGCATCAATGGCGGGTACAAGCTGGCGCGCGACGCTCATGAGATCTCCGCTTATGAGGTGATTCGAGCCATCGATGGACCGCTGTTTATCACGTCTTGCATCACGGTGCGCGGCGAATGTGACCAGACCGAGCGCTGCACGATCCGCGAGCCGCTGCGCAAGGTGAACCAGAGCATCGAAGACGTGCTCAAGAGCATCAAGATCGCAGAGATGACGGAAGCCAACGACCCGACCGGCGGCGAGCGCAAGAAGACGCTGGACGAGCTGGTCACACTGACCTGACCGAGGACTAAGCTAAGGTAGGAGAAAAGCAACCATGAGCACCGATCTGAAGACCGCGACCCAGGAGCAGCGCACCCCGGCTCCCGACGGCATCAAGCTGCCCATCTACATGGACAACCATGCCACCACCCCCATGGATCCGCGAGTGCTGGAGGCCATGTTGCCCTACTTCATGGAGAAGTTCGGCAACGCCGCCAGCCGGAACCATCCCTTCGGCTGGGTTGCTGAAGAAGCCGTGGAACAGGCGCGTGAGCAGATCGCGAAGCTGATCGGCGCGACCGCGAAGGAAATCATCTTCACCTCGGGCGCGACCGAGAGCGACAACCTCGCCATCAAGGGTGTGGCTGAGATGTATCGCGAGAAAGGCAACCACATCATCACGGCTGTTACCGAGCACAAGGCGGTCCTCGATACCTGCAAGCGTCTGGAGAAGAACGGCTTCCGTGTCACCTATCTTCCCGTGCTGAAGGATGGCCTGATCGACCTCGAAGACCTGAAGCGCGCGATCGATGAGCAGACCACGCTGGTCACGATCATGGCCGCGAACAACGAAATCGGCATCCTGCAACCTTGGGCCGAAATCGGCAAGCTCTGCCACGAGCGCGGAGTTCTCTTCCACACCGACGGCACCCAAGCCGTGGGCAAAGTAGCGGTGGACGTGAACAAACAGAACATCGACCTGATGTCCATTTCGGCGCACAAGATGTACGGCCCCAAGGGTGTGGGCGCTCTGTACGTGCGTCGCAAGAATCCCCGAGTGCAGATTTCCGCCATCATCGACGGCGGCGGTCACGAGCGCGGCATGCGTTCCGGCACGCTGAACGTCCCAGGCATCGTTGGCCTGGGCAAAGCCTGCGAACTGGCAAGGGAAGACATGGCGCGAGAGTCGGATCGCCTGGGGGCGCTCCGGGAGCGGCTGCGTGACCGGATCATGAGCCGGCTGGACGAAGTGTTCATCAACGGCTCCATGGAGCACCGTCTGCCCGGCAACCTCAACATCAGCTTTGCCTATGTGGAAGGCGAGTCGTTGCTGATGGGTATCAACGACGTGGCTGTTTCGAGCGGTTCCGCCTGTACGTCCGCGACGCTCGAGCCTTCTTATGTTCTGAAAGCTTTGGGTACGGGGGATGACCTGGCCCACAGCTCGATCCGCTTCGGCATCGGCCGCTTCAACACCGCAGCCGAAGTCGACTATGTGGCCGACCGCGTGTGCGAAACGGTCGAACGCCTGCGTGAGCTTTCCCCGCTGTACGAAATGGCGAAGGAAGGCGTCAATTTGAAGGATGTGAAGTGGGCGGGAGAGTAACCGGAGTTTCGATTTTCAAGTCTCGAGGAAGCAGGAGAAAGCAAAATGGCATACAGCGATAAGGTTCTCGACCATTATTCCAATCCGCGCAACGTCGGATCGCTCGACAAGAACAGCACCGAAGTCGGCACCGGCCTGGTCGGCGCGCCCGAGTGCGGCGACGTCATGAAGCTGCAGATCAAGGTGAACCCCGAAACTCAGATCATCGAGGACGCGAAGTTCAAGACCTTCGGCTGCGGCTCCGCCATCGCCTCGTCTTCACTCGCCACCGAGTGGGTGAAGGGCAAGACCGTGGACCAGGCCCTGCAGATCAAGAACACCGAGATCGTGAAGGAGCTGTCGCTTCCCCCGGTCAAGATCCACTGCTCCGTGCTGGCCGAGGACGCCATCCGGGCCGCGATCCACGACTGGAAGAAGAAGAACGGCGCCGAGGAGAAGACTGCAGCACCGGCCGGGGCCCGGGCCAGCCACTAGAGGTCTCCCGGGCGCGGTCATGCTCTGCCGGTTCCGAGATCACAGACTGCGTCTGGGCGCTGAGTTGGGCTCATGACAACCATGGCTGAAGAAACCACGAAGACGATCGCTCCTCCCGTCCCGGCTGCCCCGATCAAGGGCATCCAGGTTACGGACAAGGCGATCGCGAGAATCCGCGCTGCGATGCTGAAGGAAAGCATTTCGCCGGAAGAGGGCGGGCTCCGCCTGGGCGTGCAGGGTGGCGGCTGTTCCGGCCTGAGCTATAACATCCGCTTTGACACGCAGCCGCGTGAGCGCGACCGCATCTTTCAGTTCGGAGATGTCCGCGTGTTCGTCGACCCGAAGTCGTTCATCTACCTGCACGGCATGATCCTGGATTACCAGGAGACGCTGATACAGCAGGGCTTCGTCTTCGTAAACCCGAACTCGTCGAAGTCCTGCGGTTGCGGGACTTCGTTCTCGGCCTGATTCGGTGTGGGTATTCTGGCCCGCGATGGCGAAAACGCATCTCCAGATTCTTTCGACCACGGCGCCATCTTGTCCCGGCCCGGGCGAACGCAATACGGGCGGCGCGACGGCTGGGCGTCGGTGGTGAATGTGTCTATGGCAAACCCTGAATCCAAATCGAGCTCCCCGCTGATCATGCCGGACGAGGTTACATCGAGTTGCTGGTCGTGCGGCAGCATGCGGGCTGTGTACTTCTGCACTGCCTGCGGCAAGGTCCAGCCTCCGGTGCCGGTCGACTACTTCACCTTCTTCGGACTCTCAAGGAAGCTAAATGTCGAGCTCGGGGCGCTGCAACAGGAGTTTTACCAGCTGAGCCGCAAGCTGCATCCGGATCTCTACTCGGGCGCGGACAAGCGCGAACAGGAGTGGAGCCTGGAACAGAGTTCGCAGCTCAACGACGCCTACCGCACCCTCAAAGACCCGATCAAGCGCACCGAGTATTTGCTTCGGCTGGAAGGTGTGGAACTCGAGGAACAGTCCAAATCAGCGACCGAGCGGGCGCGCGCGACCGGAGCAGTGAAAAAACAGGTGGTCCCGCCCGACCTTCTGGAGGAAGTCTTCGAACTCAACCTGCAGCTCGAAGAGCTTCGCATGCATAAAAAGCTGGGCGAAGACGATCCTGCGCTGATCGAAGAAGTCGGCCGCCAGAAGCTCGAGTTGGAAGAAAAGCACGAGGCGCTTTTGAAGGAACTCAGAAGCCACTGGAGCGATTGGGACCGGGCGGTCGACAGCGGCCGGGAAGACGACCGGCTCAAGATTCGCGACCGGATGGTGGATCTGCTGAACCGGCGCTCCTACATAAGGAATTTGGTACGGGATGTGAATGAAGTGCTGGAGAGCTAGCCGTGAGCAGTCTGCACTTGGCCAGTCGCGACTGCGGTTGAGGTGGGAATAACGGTCATGGGCGAAATGCGGGCCGCCAAGTGCTACACGCTCCCTCCAGCGACAGCGACACCGCGAACTTAGAATGTCAAACGAGCGCATCGTCGGAATCGATCTCGGCACCACCAACTCCCTGGTGGCGTTCATGCAGGGGGACACGCCGGTCGTGATCCCGGGCGAGGACGGCCTCAACCTGGTGCCGTCCGTGGTCGCCTTGGACGACCAGGACCAGATCATGGTGGGCAGCTGGGCGCGAAAATACCTCATTGAGACGCCCGAGCGCGCAGCGTATTCGATCAAACGCCTCATGGGGCGCGGTGTCGAGGACATCCAGGACGAACTCAAGCTTTTCCCTTTTCGACTGGCGGACGACCTCGAATCAGGTGAGGTTCTTCGCATCAGGCTGGGCCATAAAACCTACACGCCGCCGGAGATTTCCGCCTTCATCCTGCGCCAACTGAAACGCAATGCCGAGCGCTTCTTCGGGGCTCCGGTCGCCAAGGCGGTCATCACCGTGCCCGCCTACTTCAACGACGCCCAGCGCCAGGCCACGAAAGATGCGGGCCGAATCGCTGGCCTCGACGTGCTGCGCCTGGTGAATGAGCCGACCGCGGCATCCCTGGCGTATGGTCTGGACAAAGGAAAAAACGGCATCGTGGCCGTCTACGATCTGGGCGGCGGGACGTTTGATGTCTCGATCCTGAAGCTAGAGGACGGCATCTTCGAAGTCATCGCCACCAATGGCGATACCCACCTGGGCGGCGACGACATCGACAACCTGCTGATCACCATCGCGCTCGACGACATCCGCGGGGACATCGGTCTTGACCTCCGCGGCAGCGGCGAAAGCGTGCAGACCATCCGCAAAGCGGTCATCGAAGCCAAGATTGAGCTCTCGGCGCACAGCTCCGCCAAGCTCGACATCGAACTGCCGGGGGGCAAGCGTTATCAACGGGAAGTCGCGCGAGAACAGTTCGAGCAGCTGATCCAGCCGATCCTCGACCGCACCGTCAGCCCTTGCAGGCTGGCCCTGAAGGACGCCGGCCTCAAGCCCGAGCAGATCGACCAAGTCGTCTTGGTGGGCGGCTCCACGCGCATCCCCAGAGTCCGCGCGCTGGTCGAGGAACTCTTCAAGCGTACCCCACATACCGATCTCAATCCCGACGAGGTGGTCGCGCTGGGTGCAGCCGTGCAAGCGAACATCCTGGGCGGAGGCTCGGAAGCAACCAGAGAAATGCTCCTGCTCGACGTCACGCCTCTCTCACTGGGCATCGAAGTCGCGGGTGGCGTTACCGACAAGATCATCCTGCGTAACTCGACCCTGCCGGCCTCGGCGACACAGTTCTACACCACGCAAGTCGAAGGGCAGACCAACGTGGCGATCCACGTCTTGCAAGGGGAACGCGAGTTGGCCCGAGACTGCCGATCGCTCGCCCGCTTCGAGCTGAAAGGCATCCCGCCCATGATTGCGGGTATGCCGCGTATCGAGGTGAAGTTCCTGATCGACGCCAACGGTATCCTGCGGGTGTCCGCGCGTGAGCAGCGCAGCGGCAAAGAGGCCGAGGTCAAGGTCCAGCCCAGCTACGGTCTGACTGACGAGCAGGTTGAGGGCATGCTGCTCGAGTCCTTCGACTACGCGGAAGAAGATTTCCGGCAGCGCCAGGTGATCGAAGCGCGCAACCAGGCGGAAACCATACTGGCGGCGCTCGAAAAAGGCCGCAACAGCCCGGCCTGGGGACAGCTCACACCCGACGAGCACAAGCGCATCACGAAGCAAGTGAAGGCTCTGAAGGAAGTGAAGACGGGGGAAAACTACCAGGCCATCCGCCAGGCCATCGACGACCTCAACCAGGGAACGATGCGCCTCGCTGAGCTGATGATGGACACCGCCGTCTCGACCGCGCTTAAGGGCAAGACCATGGATGAAGCCGACCTGGGCGAAGGCCCGGCCGCGCCTCATCCGGTGGCGAAAGCAGATTTTGAATAGCAGGTCTCAGATCTTAGGGGTTGCGTCTTAGCGATCGGCGAGCACCGTCGCGGTCCGCCTAAGGCGAAGACCTAAGACCTCAGACCCAAGACCTCAGACCCAAGACCCGAGGGAGAGTTATGGCAGACGACAAAACGCAAAGCACAGGAGCCGCGACCATCGACGCGCCTGGCGAGAACACGGTTCAGGTAACGTTCCTGCCCGAAGGCAAGACCGTCCAATTCGAAAACGGCAAGTTGCCCTACAAAGACCACGGCAAGGAGCAGTCGCTGCTCGACGTCGCTTTGAACAACGGCATCCATCTCGACCATGCATGTGGAGGAAACTGCGCCTGCACCACCTGCCACATCTGGGTGAAGGAAGGCGCCGAGAATCTTTCCGACATGGAAGACGACGAAGCGGACCGTCTCGACATGGCCGCTGATCTCAAATTAAACTCACGTCTCGGCTGCCAGGCGGTCATCAACAAGCCCGGCAAGGTCGTGGTCGAGATTCCCGCGTGGAATCGCAACTACGTATCGGAAGAACACTAGAAAGCAGCCGTGGGCTGTTGGCGCTTGGCCCTTAGCCAGTACGGGGTCCCGGCCCAGCGCGGCGCCCCCAGATCGTTCGAAGGCTCAATGCTGACTGCTTGCTTCTTAAGGAGCTTCGATGCCGAAGGATTTGACGTGGGAGAACGCGGAGGATATTGGCATCCTTCTTTCTGAAAAGCACCCAGACGTGGACCCCCTGGCCGTCCGCTTTACCGACTTGCACGCCTACGTAACCCAACTGGCCGAGTTCAAAGACGACCCCAAGACGTCCAACGAGGCCAAGCTCGAGGCCATCCAGATGGCGTGGCACGAGGAGTTTCTGGACCGCACGCAGGGCTAGCTCCCCTTCAGAATGCTTATCGGGTAGCTGCGCTTTCTTTCATCTCTTCATAAAACTTCTGCAAGACATAAAACGCCTGCTTGTGCTGGCCCGCGTTTGAAATCAGCCCCTTGCGGTTGTAGTAGTCCTGGATTCCGGGCAGCGGGCGCCGCGGCGAGTGGAAGTCCATCAGCAGCCACGGCGAGAGTCCCGCAAAACCAGGAATCTTCCGGATCATACCGAGTTGATGGACGTAGAGGTTTGCCTGGTACTCTTCGGTCCAGCGAGCCCCTCGATCCCCGTGCTTTCCGTAGAGTGCATCCCCACCGAATTCACTCAGGATCAGAGGCTTGCTGTATTTGTTCTCCCACTGCCACCGGTCTGCATCCTCGGGCCGGCCAAAATACCAGCCGAGGTATTCGTTGAGACCGAGAACATCGAGAGATTCCCCCAGCGGATCGTCGAGAATTCGCTTTTCTGGCGCCGCCGCTGTCACGTGATTCAGGGCTGAGGTGATCAGGCGAGTGGTGTCAAGTTGCCGGGCGTCATCCGCCAGCTTCTCGAGGAAGGTCAGCCGGTCCGGGTCGACTGGCGTTTCATTCGAGAGCGACCAAAAGATCACCGAAGCCCGGTTGTGATCGCGCGCGATCATGTCGGTCAGTTGCGATTCGGCATTGTCGAGGGTGGCGGGGTTTTTCCACGCGATATCCCAGTAGACGGGAATCTCGGACCACACCAGCAGCCCGAGTTGGTCGGCGAGGCGAATCTCGCTCTCATTGTGCGGATAGTGGGTCAGCCGCACAAAGTTGCATCCCAGTTCCTGAGCCCAACCGAGCAGAGTTTGCGCGTCCTCCGGGCTGAAGGCCCGGCCGCCGCGATGGGGCGCCTCTTCGTGCATCGAGATACCGCGAAGCAAGATCGGCTTCCCGTTGAGCACGATCTGAGTGCCCTTCACCTCTACGGTGCGGAAGCCGATGGAGTCGTGGACGGTGTCAGCGCCCGCGGAGATGACCACGTCGTAGAGTTTTGGATTCTCTGGGGACCAAAGATCAAGCTTAGCCGGAAAGCGAAATTCGGCGCGTCCGTTTGCATCCGCGCTGAACGTCTTTCGAATGCCCGCCTCAGCGATTTCGAGGGTCAAGGTCTGCGGGTGTGACCTTCCATCCAACTGCGCCCAGCCCGCAACCTCGCCCTGCGTCCCCTTGGCAAGCTGGATGGAGTAATCGCGGATGAAATTCTCCGGCACTTCCACCAGCAGAACATCGCGCGTGATTCCCCCGTAGTTCCACCAGTCGGTGTTCAGGCCCGGCACACCATCCGCTCGCCGCTCGTTGTTGACTTCCACCACCAGGAAGTTGTCGCCATCCTCAATCGTGCCGGTCACTTCGAGGTTGAACGGAGTGAAGCCGCCTTCGTGTTCTCCCAGCGGCTTGCCGTTCAGGTAGACGCGCGTGAAGTAGTTGGCAGCTCCGAAATAGACGAACAGGCGCGTGTGCTCGCTTGGTTTGTAGGAAAACCACCGCTTGTACCAGACCGGCCCCTCATAGAAGAAGAGCCGCTCCTTTTGCGTATTCCAGTCGCCCGGGACGTTCAGCGTCTCGGAGGCCTCGAAGTTGTACTCGATCGGCCCGGTGCGGGTCTCGGGCGTGGCGTTTTTATAGTAGCCGGCGCGCAGGCCGCTCTCGTAGGGGTCGATGATCACATGCCAGGCGCCGTTCAAGCTGAACGTGGTTCGCCCGGGGATATTGGCGACAAGCGCGGAAGGCCGGGGCGCCGCGCACGCTAAACCACTGTAAATGAGAAGGAAAACGGTCAAATGTTTCATGGCGAGCCCCTAGCGAATTGGCGGAATGCCCCAAACGAGGCGGCTGGAGGGGCAATCGACGAAGGCTTTTACAAGTCGATGACAACTGTACCTTACACCCACCCTAGACTGTCACAAAACTTGAACGGCGATTGCCGCCGGGAAACAAAAGGACGGCAAGGTATACGCGCTTTGCTCGGGAGGGCCTCCGAGTAGGGCGCTCCGCTTCAAGTTTGGTCTCTCTCACAAAACTGAAAGGGCACGCCCTTGGGGGAGCGCGCCCTATTTTTCCGGTTCCCAAGATCGGAGATGAGCGCCTAGCCCACCGTCGCCGGCGCAAGCTCCTCCACGCTGGCTTCGCGCAGGAAGCGCGCCGCTTCTTCCGGTGGAGTCGGATTGATGTAGAACCCGGTACCCCATTCAAACCCCGCCGTCTTGGTCAGCTTGGGCATGAACTCAATGTGCCAGTGGTAGTGGTCGTTGGTCGGGTCCTGCACCGGCGAGCTGTGAATGACCAGGTTGTAGGGCGGATTGTCCAGCACGCGATCCGCTTTCATCAGGAGCGTCTTCAGCGCCTTCGCGAGGTTCTCGAACATGTGAGACGACGAATTCTCAAAGGCCGATTCATGCTGCCTGGGCAGAATCCAAGTCTCGAACGGGAAACGCGGCGCATACGGGGCCAGGGTGATGAAGTCATCGTTCTCGGCCACCACCCGGGTTCCGTTCTCGCTTTCCTGGCGGATCACGTCGCAGAACACGCAGCGCTCTTTGAAAATGTAGTACTGCTTGGCGCCCTCGATTTCCTCCGACACGTAGATGGGAAGAATGGGCAGCGCAATCAGCTGGCAGTGCCCATGCTCGAGCGATGCGCCCGCGGGCTCTCCGTGATTCTTGAAAATCAGGATGTACTTGAAGCGCCGGTCCTTCTTCAGGTCGAGAATACGATCCCGAAAGGTCCACAGCATGTCTTCGATGCGCTTGGGAGGCATAGTCGCCAGCGTGGACGCGTGGTCGGGGGTCTCGATGATCACCTCGTGCGCCCCGATGCCGTTCATCTTGTCGAACATGCCCTCGGCCTGCCGGTTCAGGTTGCCTTCGATGCCCAAGGCGGGGAACTTGTTGGGCACAACCCGCACGGTCCAGCCCGGCGTATCGCGTTGCGGCGGCGGGCCCCCGTTGGGATTGGGACGATAGGCCTGGATCTCCGGCGGCGTTTTGCTTTCGTTCCCGGGACAAAAGGGACAGAACCCACCCTTGATCTTCACTCCCTCGCGAACAAAATCAGTCGGACGCTTGGCGCGATCGGTGGAGATGATCACCCAGCGCCCGACAATCGGATCTTTTCTAAGCTCCGGCAATTATTAAATCCTTTCAATAAGCGGTTAAACTTAACATTTTACGACACGGGGAAGGCATTTTTTAACAATTCCATCTCCGGCTGGCCGCGCCGGTGGTCATAGTACGCGCTGACCACGTCGAAACGCCACCGCGGGGCAACGGGCCGCCGCCGAAGATATTCACGAGCCACGCCGGAGAGCGCGCTGTTTGTCGCCATCAACCGCGGCCTCAGCGGGTTTCAGGGGGCGTCGGGCCTGTCTTGACTTCGATAAAGCATAAAACATGGTGTTCCCAGCCCATCAGACCGATCTCGCCACGCCGCCTCGGAGAGCGCTAAGCGCGGGCCACAAGCACGCAGCTGAACTTTCTGCGGCAGACGCAGGCCGCTTCTTCGCCCCGCAAGCGCGTCCGCTCATGAGCGTCAGGTCTTGCGACGCAACGGTGTGCTCCAGCCATCGATCGGGAAGGCGAACCGTGGAGTGGGTCAATCGGGCAAAAATCGCCGGGGGGGCCTGGGAGAGGATCCCGCGGCCGATCCTAACCGCCCCCTTGGCGCCTGCAAGAGACCGTACGCACACAACCAGGTTCGGCAGCGCACCAATCCAGGCGAATAGCGCAGGCTGACGCTGTACTCAATCTCGGGGAGCGCGATCACCCTTGTGGATATGAGCTCAAACTCCGGCCCCGGCCGCCGCGAACCGCTCCGCAGGTTTCGCAGTGGGTTTCCCCCACAGATGCACCAGCACCACGCCCGCAATCGCGATCGCGCCACCCAGCAGGCTGAGCAGACCAGGCACCTCGCCCAGCCAGAGCCATGCAATCAGGGTCGCGAACACCGGGATCACATAGAGAAACGACGCTGTCCGCCCGGCCGGCCCGTGCGAAAGCGCGTAGGCCCATGCGAACGACGCGAGGGCAGCGGGGAATACTCCCAGATAGATCACCGCCAGCGTCCCAGTGAGAGGCGCAGCGCGCATGGCGTGCATCAACCCTCCCCCGAAGGGCAGCAACAGCAGCGTCCCGGACCAGACCGAGTAGGACGTAAACTCCAGCGCGCTGTAGCGCCCCAGGAAATGCTTCTGAATGACGATGTACAGACCCCACGCCAGCGCGGCCGCCAGGATGATCAGCGCCTGGGGCGCCAGGTGAATCCCTTCGCCCTCTCCCCTGGCAATGAGTGCCACGCCCGCGAAACTGAGCAGCACTCCCATCCAGCCGAGGGAAGTCAGCCGTTCCTGCAAGGTGAGCATCGCCAGCAACGCCGTCCATATGGGCGTGGATGCGATCAGCAAGCTCGCCGACCCCGCCGTCACACGCGTTTCACCGTAGTTGAGCGCCAGGTTGTAGAACGTGATGCCCAGCGAACCCGCCATCACCAACCCGGGAAGGTCGCGCAATTCCGGACGCCGGAATTGTGCAAAGCGCGCGTACCCGGCGAGCACCGCCGAGGCGATCAGGTAACGGAATAACGCCAGATGCGCCGGAGCGTAGGTGCGCAACCCGGCGCGGATGCCTGCGAAGGCCGACGCCCAAAGCGTCAAGGCGACCGCGAGAGCAACCAGGGCTCGGGTTGGGAAATGCGATCTCATGCTGTTTTCTGCCGAGCCTGCGACTTCGAGGGCCGCTCCGCCCGCTCCCAAGCTTGCGTCTCCAGAGTTGCTGCCTCCACCAGCTGTCAGTGCCCGTTCTCGGCGGCCAGAGCCCAAAGCAGCGCACGAGAACCGTGATCTGCTCTGCGTGGCAGCCGGTGTGAACCAGGGTCTGCCACCCCACAGCACCGCTCGCAGATTGGACGGCTGCGCAGTCCGGACTTCATGGGCAGCATCCACCGGCGCATTCAGAAAATATGGCCACGATTGGTTCCAATGGCCCACCCTCCAACAGGCGGAATGCGGATGTCCTTCGACCGTCCTGCCCGCCGTATCCGCGGGATCTTCCGCGAGACTTCGTGACCGGGTCCGCGTGCTTCGCTCGAAGCAACTGCCGGAAAGGCGGATCACCCATCGCATTTCCTACTCGTTGACAGCGGCGCCGACCCGAATCAGGCCCGGTGTCAGGATTTGCGCTCGCAGTCCTCCCCGATGGCGCAGCCCTTGGATCACGGGAAGCCCGGTGATCGCCTCCAGGTGGCTGCAGGGCTCACACAACCGAATGCCGCGGATCCTCACCCCGCCGATCGTGAACTCCCGACCGACGAGATGATTGAGCGGGACTCCGCGGGTCACCACATTCCGGCGCGCCTCACCCGCAGCCAGATCAATCTTGTACTCGCGCTGGATCGCTTCGATCGCCTCGGCCTCGATCAGCGTCAGTTCGAAGGCGGGCTCTGGTTTGTAGAACGTGCCCAGCTTGAGCGCGTACCGATCGCCTTCCAGACCCACCCCGGGAATGGCTTCAATCTGATCCACCGCCCGCATCGCCGCTTTGGCCGCGGAGGCAATGTGAATGGAGTCCACCGTACCGTTCCACATAGAACTGCTCCTGTTTACAGGGTTCAAAGGAATTGACGGGCGATGGTTGTCCCGGACCACTCGGAGGATCGCCCGTCCCTGACCGGATGGGTCACGCACCCTTGCCGACGATCTCGATGCACTCCTCGAGAGCGTCGATAGCCGCGTCGGCTTCGTCTTTGCTGACCACCAGCGCGGGCGAGATCCGCACGGTGCTCGGGCCGCACCCAAGGAAGAGCATGCCGCGCTCGAAGGCCAGCTCGACGATGCGATCGCGTTCGTCGTGCCCGTATTCCTTCGTCTTCTTGTCCTTCACGATTTCGACGCCGATCATCAGGCCGCGTCCACGCACGTCACCCACCAGCCGATGCTTCCTCGGCCAGTCCGCCATCCGCTTCAGCATGTGGTTGCCGACCTCGGTCGAATTCGCGAGCAGTTTTTCGTTCTCGATCACATCGAGCGTGGCCAGAGCGGCAGCAATACAGACCGGATTGCCGCCGAACGTCGAAGCATGCGAGCCCGGGACCCAGTCCATGATGTCGGCGCGGCTGATGGTGACGCCCAGCGGCATGCCGGAAGCAATGCCCTTCGCACTGCAAACGATGTCCGGATGCACCCCCGAGTGCTCCACCGCCCACCACCTACCGGTGCGGCCGATGCCACTTTGCACTTCGTCCACGACCAGCAGGATGCCGTGGCGATCGCAGATGCGCCGCAACTCCTCGAGAAATGGGGTCGGCGCGACCACGTAGCCGCCTTCTCCCTGGATCGGCTCGACGAAGATGGCTGCCACTTCCTCAGGAGCAAGCGTCGTCTTGAAGAGCTTGTCTTCGATGAAGCGCGCGCAGCCCAGCGCAAACTCTTCCGCATCCTGCGCGCCGCCCGAGCAGCCGCGATAGACGTCGGGATAGCGCACGTGCGTGACACCGGGCACCAGCGGAGCAAAACGCCGCTTCTGCTGAGGCTTGGACGCGGTCAGCGAGAGCGCCCCCATCGTGCGCCCGTGGAACGCACCGAAAAAGGCGATGATGTTCTGCCGCCTGGTGTGGTAGCGGGCCAGCTTCAGCGCCGCTTCAACCGCCTCCGCGCCCGAGTTCCCGTAGTAGACCCGGTGCGGTCCCGGCATGGGCGCGATCTTCGAAAGACGCTCGGCGAGTTGCACGAGGCTCTCATAGTAGAAGTCTGTACCCGACATGTGGATGAGTTCGCCCGCCTGCTTCTGAATGGCAGCCACCACGTGCGGATGGCAATGGCCGGTCGAGGTCACGGCAATGCCGGCTGAGAAGTCGAAGAACTCGTTGCCGTCCACGTCGGTGACAACCACGCCGCGTCCGCTCTTGGCCACCAGCGGGTAGGAACGCGTATACGACGGCGAAATGTAGTTGTGGTCGCCCGCCAGGACGCGCTTGGCATTGGGGCCGGGCAGGGCGGTCTTGATCTTCGGACCGACGGTCAGGGTTTTGGTCGACATTGGGATCCTCCCAAGGCAGTTGTTGGTCGTGAATCGTGGGTCTTGAGCATCGGGTCGGCGGCTTGGTTGGTTCGCTTCTGAGTCCACGATTGCGCGGACTACGTCCCGAAGAAACTTTCCACAGGAGGATCGGAAACTAGTCGCTTCCAAAAAGGCTGGGACGAACCTGCGAGGGCAGCACCGCCAGATGACGGCGCGGGCACACCAACTGGTGCAGCCAGCACACCGGCAGGTGCGAATTAGGGTTCTCGAAGGTCATGAAATTACAGCACTTCGTGTTGATTATAGCCTGAAAAGACCAGGGGCGGAACTCGAACATTGCGTCAGGTGACGGGTCTCGGGTGCTCGGTCGCCCGTCTCAGATGTAAGGCTTATCGTCCTGGCCCGAATCGGGCCACTCCTCGGGTCTGAGCTCCCTCGGGTCTGAGCTCCCTAGGGTCTGAGCTCCAGGGTCTGAGAACCGGAACCCAAGGCCCAAGGCCCAAGGTCCAAGACCCAAGGTCCAAGGTCCAAGACCCAAGGCCCAAGGCTGACTAAGGCCTGACACCAAACACCTGAGACCCGCGGGACCTCTGCTATCCTTTGCTTTCCCTTCCCATGACTGAAGCACACCCGAATCGCTGGAGTATAGTCCTCGCCTTTGGGCTGGTTTACGTTTTCTGGGGATCGACCTACCTGGGTATTGCGATCGCGGTGGAGCACCTTCCTCCTGCGCTGATGTGTGCCACCCGCTTTTTGATCGCAGGCATCCTGATGCTCGCTTACTGCGGGCTCCGCGGCCGCCGGATCCACTACCGGCCGCGGCAGCTTTGGCACATGGCGGTGGTCGGAACGCTGCTCCTGATGGGCGGCAACCTGACCCTTTCCTACGCAGAGCGAGTCCTACCTTCCGGTCTTTCCGCATTGCTGATCGCGGTGACGCCGTTGTGGTTCCTTGTGCTCGACGCCTGGCTGCTGGGCGACCATCGTATCTCGCGCCGGGGTCTGGCGGGACTGGCGCTCGGAATCGTTGGCATGGTCGTCCTGTTGTGGCCGAAGCTGACCGCCGCCGGGTCGATCGGACATCGCGAGCTTTGGCTCTCGTTGAGCCTGCTGGCGGGTTCGTTCAGTTGGGCGCTGGGCTCGGTTCTCTCGATGGTCTGGCAGTCTGGAGAAGATCCCTTCAGCTCGACCGCCTGGCAGGTCCTGTTCGCGGGAGTCGCGAACTTGATCTTCGCTGTGCTCAATCGTGACTTTTCGCGTGTGGTCTGGAGCGCTCGCGGCATCGGCGCCGTGCTCTACCTGGTCGTAGGCGGTTCATGGATCGGCTACACCTCCTACATCTGGCTGCTGCGGCATGCGCCCAGCTCCAAGGTCTCCACCTACGCCTACGTGAATCCCGTGGTCGCGGTGTTTCTGGGGTGGCTGGTCCTCGACGAGCCGCTCGATCGCTACATCCTGATGGGGAGCGCGATCATTGTCGCCTCGGTGATCCTGGTGACCAGCGCGAAGATCACGACCAAGACGGCCGCGGAAGAAATGCCTGCGGTCGAGACGGCCGGGGATTGAAGGTCGCGCCCAGCTCTTGGCCGTTAACTCTCAGCCCCCTTCGCTCCAACATTCACCCGCGGCAGCCTGCGATCGTTCTTCCCTCAGCCTGCTCCGGCTTCGAATACACTTGACTGGAACGCTGGTCCTGGAGTCATTCATGGCGAATTGCACGCGGTGCGGGCGGGAGTTGCCGGACTGCTCCTTCGGGGAGGCGAGTCAGTTGTGTCCCGAATGCCGGCAGATGGCAGGCGCTCCTCTGCCGGTGACTTCAGCGGATCCGCACCCCGCGGGCGGGGCGCCGCAACGAGTTCCGTATCGCCCGCCCTTCACCGTGGCGATCGTGGGAGTGAATGTTCTTGTATTCGCCGCGATGGTGGCCACAGGCGCATCACTCTTGGCGCCCACCAATTCCCAGCTGCTGAAGTGGGGCGCCGACTTTGGACCGTTGTCGCTCGACGGCCAGCCCTGGCGGATTCTGACCTCGAACTACGTCCACATTGGAATTTTTCACATCTTCTTCAACATGTGGTGCCTGTGGGACCTGGGCCGTATGTCCGAGAAAATCTTTGGCGGTTGGACCTATCTGCTCATCTACACCGCGTGCGGTATCGCTGGGAGCCTCGCCAGCTTGTGGCTGCACCCGATGGTCGCGGGCGCAGGCGCCTCAGGCGCGATCTTCGGCTTGGCGGGGGCGCTTATCACGACGCTCTACCTGGGCAAGCTCCCGTATCCAGGGCAGGCTCTACGTGGCATGATGAGGAGCCTGCTCACGTTTGCCGGATACAACCTCTTGTTTGGTGCGGCGATTCCGGGTATCGACAACTCGGCGCACATCGGTGGGCTGCTGATGGGATTGGCTCTCGGCGCGCTCCTTGGACCGCATCGGACAGAGGTGCCGGAAAGACGCCAGGCTCAGGAACGCGTCGTGTTCATCGCGGCGGCATTTCTCCTGGTCGGGATGGGAACTCTCGTCAAACGACAGAACGGATACGTTGCCGTGTTTGGGGGGAGTTCGCAGGCTTCGGACCCAGCTCAAATCGATCGTGCGATCGCTGAACTCCAGAGTACCGTCGCACGCAAACCGAACAACAAGGCGGCTTTGAGTCTGCTGGGAAATGCATACCTGCGGAAGAAAGACTACCCGCACGCGGAGAGCACACTGAAGCGGGTGCTCGAACTCGACCCCAGCGATCTGCCGGCAAAATACAACCTGGGGCTGATCTACGGGACGACCGGTCGCGACGAGCAAGCACGCCAGATTTTTGCCGAGCTGACGGAGCAGGATCCGAACGATGATGATAGCTGGGCCCTGCTCGGATCCGCGCTGGACGGGCTGGGACGTGAACCAGAAGCGGTCGAGGCATACCGGAAAGCCATCGCTCTCAATCCGAAGAATGCGGAACGATATCGACAACTCGGAAGGGCACAGCTGAAATTGAAGCAGATGGACGCAGCCATCGCATCTCTGCAGCAGGCCGCGCAGATCGACCCAACCAGTGCAGAGACGCAAATATCTCTGGGTCAGGCCTACGCCGAGGCAGGCGAGGCAAGCGCCGCCGCCGCCGCGTTTCGCCGGGCGGGAGAGCTCAGCAAAGGCGCCGGTAGGCGACCCGCAGCAAGTCAGCCCTGAACGTCCTCCTCCGCGCCTTCTTCCTCCTCCTCGTCGTGCACCACATCCAGCGCTTGCCCCGCACAGAAAACGTCACCTTCTGTTCTTTCCCCGGCTCGAAGGTTACCTGCGTCGGCTGCGGTTGCCAGCTGGCGCCGGACACTCCGTGTCGGGCCTGTCCTCGCCTCCGGGTTCGCCCAGCGGCTGGTTCAGAATGGGCTTTTCGGCGCCCGTCCGCGTACCGCGTTCCGGTCGTCGATTCCTGCCGGCATTGTGTCGGCGTACGGGCCGCGAATCTTCAGGTCCAGAGGTTTGCTCTCGGCCGGCCCGCACGCACCATTCGCGGGCTTCGGAGCCTCTCTCCCGCGGAGGCCGCCCACTGAAAAAAGCGGGCGAACCAAAACGTGTGAAATTCAATGCGCAGCCCGCCCGCGCAAGCACGGTCAAGGGCATCGAAATAAGGTCGCTGCGATGCGGGGGAATCTCTCATTCCCGACCAGGGAAAACGAGGATGGCCGGAAACAGCCGATTTTCTTGGCAAAGGGTGCTCGGGGCGGGCAGAACTCCGTTACAATAACGATCAGCTTGCTTGGACAGGAGGGCGGTCCTCCACTCTCCTGGTGCAACTATTTCGCGCCGGTCGCACTCTATTGAAGAATGGGCGAGCTCCTTATCCATCGTCGTGTTCCTCGAATCCTGGTCGTGGACGATAATCCGGGCATGGTCGAGCTGATGCGGGAGTTGCTCGTCAGCGGCGGGTACGAGGTCGTCACCGTCCCCGATGCTGCCCACGCCGAGGTGGAAGTCCATCGGCACGCCCCCGACCTCATTCTTTCTGATGTCGTCATGCCCGGTCGCTCCGGTTACGAACTATGCCATCAGCTTAAAGAGGACCCGGCCACGCGCCTGATCCCTTTCTTGCTGATCACCGGCCTCAGTGATCGCGAGGACAAAGTGAAAGGCATCGAGGCCGGCGCCGACGACTTCCTGAACAAGCCGATTTTTCCCGCGGAGCTTTTCGCTCGCGTCAAGTCCTTACTCAAACTGAAGGAATTCACCGACGAACTCGAGACCGCGGAGTCGGTGTTGTGCACCTTAGGGCTGAGTGTGGAAGCCCGCGACCCGTACACCGAAGGGCACTGCGAGCGCTTGTCGAAGCGCGCGGCCGCGCTCGGACGGCATCTGGGACTCGACGAAGACTCGATTATCGCCTTGCGCCGTGGCGGCTACCTACATGATCTCGGCAAGATCGCGGTGCCGGACGAAATCCTGAAAAAGGGCTCTAACCTGACACCCGACGAATGGAAGGTCATGAAGCAGCATCCCGTCACCGGGGAGAACATCTGCAAGCCGCTGAAGTCGCTGCGGCTCGTGCTCCCGATTATCCGCTACCATCACGAACACTCCGACGCCACCGGATATCCCGACGGCTTGCGCCAGGGACAGATTCCGTTGCTGCCCCGCATCCTGCAAGTGGTGGACGTCTATGACGCCCTGCGTACGGCGCGTCCCTATAAACCAGCGCGCACTCACGAGCAGGCGGCGCTCACCATGCGCGTCGAAGCCCAGAACGGCCTTTGGGACGAGGATCTGGTGGCGGAATTCTTCTCCATGCTCGCAAAACGGCAGGTGGCATAGTACGCTACGGATCGCCCGAGACCCCGACCAACCCAGAAGGCTCCGGTTATCGCATACAAATGCGCTTCGCAACTCGTGATTCGCGTTTAAGGTTGGTGGAAATCAAAAGGCTGAGAATCAACGTTGGCGCCCACCTACAGCATTGTCATTCCGGCTTATAACGAGAGTGCGCGGATCCGCAGCACGATCGAGAAAATCCTCGTGCACATCCAGCGCCAAGGCTGGGATGCCGAAGTGCTCGTGGTCAATGACGGGTCCACCGACGACACCGCGCAGATCGTTCAGAGCTACGCCGCTGAGAACCCCGCTTTGCGTCTGCTGGACAACCCGGGCAATCGCGGCAAAGGCTACAGCGTGCGCCACGGCATGCTGCATGCGAACGGGGAAGTCATGCTGTTCAGCGACGCTGACCTTTCCTCCCCGATCGAGGAAGCCGACAAGTTGTTCGCGGCGGTCAACTCAGGCGCGGACGTCGCGATGGGCTCCCGCTGGCTGCGTGCTGAACTGCAGACCCAGCGGCAGCCGCTCTACCGTCAGCTTTTGGGCCGCATCTTCAATCTGGCGCTGCGCATCCTCCTGGGGTTGCAGTACCGGGACACGCAGTGCGGATTCAAAGCTTTCACGCGGCGCGCGGCCCAGACCATCTTCCCGCTGCAGCACATCGAACGCTGGGGCTTCGATCCGGAGATCCTCTACCTGGCCCGCAAGTTTGGACTCAAGATTCAGGAATTGCCTGTGCAGTGGGCGCATCGCGACGGCACTCGCATCAATCCCCTGCGCGACGGGATCCGGATGTTCGTGGAAATTTTGAAGATCCGCTGGTACTCCATCACCGGAAAATACGACGGCGGCTCGCCTTCGACGGTCGCGACCCTATGAAGCGGCCTTGAGACCGTCGGGCAGTCGCCGTGTGACCACGCCCGTTCCTTTACGGCAGGTCAGGGTCAACGCCCGTGAGCAACTCTCACACAGCCAGAAAAACTCCACGCCCCTCGAGCGCTTACGCAGGGCAGGATCGAAGCCGAGCAGCGGCCCGGTGTCTTCTTTGGCCTCCCGCTCGAAGCGAAACAGCTTGCCTTCGTGCAGGTAGAGAAAGCGGGCGGAACAAGCAGGATTCGCGCACTTCGAAATCATCGCAGCCTCCTGGCTTTGGCACCTAGCTAGGTTGTGAGCGGATAGAAGTAGTTTACACCCGAAAAAAGCCAGGAATCGAGCGTTGCAGACGGCCAAGCGCAGGGGGTTGTCTGCGGGGGATTGTCTTTCGAGAGTTCGCGGCTGACCGCGAGGGAAGGCGCATGCCGAAAGATGCAGGCCGGCCTACCCTCGGGTGTCGTTCGCCGTCCCTCAATCTATGGCGCCGGAACCGCCGTTCGGTTGCCCGGAACGATCTGCGGTTGATACCAGAAGACCTCGCGGCTGCGGGGGTCGACCAGCACCTTGAGCCAGTGCACGTCGTTGGTGCCGTTCTCTTGGTGGTCGCCGAAAGTCTCGACGCGCGTGAAATTCTCGAGGCGCCGCCCCTGCGAGTCCAGGAACGGTTTGTCGACCCGGAAGTAGTGCGAATCGCCGTGCACGTAGGCGACCGGCTTCGCGAAGGCTATCACATGATCGCGCAGGGCGAGCAGAAACTCCTGGAAGCCGTCCGGCTGGCCGTCGCTCTCGGCGAGCGTCTTCGGGTCGCGCACAGGTCCCCGCGTCGTGTCGCTCGCATCGAAGCCGGGATCGGCCTGCGAGATGAACATGATGGCCGCCGAGCGGCGCGATTTTGCCTCTGCGAACGTCTGCTGCATCCACACAATGTCGGCCTGATTGCGCGCAGCGTACTCGACCGGATCGGGCGCGATGTCGCACAGGTTGTTGCACGAGCCCTGGATGTTAAGGGTCGCGTAGGTGACGCCGCCCGCACTCCAGCGCCGGTTCTCCACGCAGGACACGCTGCCGCTCACACCAAGGCACAGCGGCGTCGACTGCACCTCCTGGCGCAGACGGTGCTGCCCGAGCGTGAAGGGCGTATTGAAGAAGAGCGCCCGCTCCTGATCGAGCTGCGCGCGTGACGAATAGCCGGCAACGCGATCACAGTCCGTCCAGTCGTTGTCGCCCGGCGTGAAGACCGCGGGCGCGCGGAGCGCGCTGAAGTAGGAGGCGGCCTGCGTGTAAACGGCGTCCGTGCACTCGCTGGAGCCGCTCTTCAGATCGCCGTCGTGGGCGGTGAACGCGAGATCCTGCTGGTTCATGTCGGCGATCAGGTTCGGCACCCCGACGGTCGCCTGTGCCGTCGAGTAGGGGAGGTCTCCCCAGAGCCCGATCGCGTAAGCGCCGTGCTGGTCGGATCCTCCGGCGGTCGCCAGGCCGGTCGCAACCGCCGCAACCATCAGCACGGCGACGCCCACCCCTAGCAGTCTGCGCATCGTTTGCAATCCAGTTGCGGATCGATCCATCGGACAATCTTTCTTCGTCATGATCCTTTTTCTCCAGGATGGCGCGGCTTCACTCACCGCCGGAATGATCTACCGGCGCCACTCTAGACGACTGTGTTTTACGGGAATATGAACGGTCGGTTAATTCTGGATGAATATCGCGGCGCCCGGCGTCTCGATCACCGTCCATCCGGTAGCGCAACGGTGACGGTCAAGAGATCCCAGACCCCGG
>Ga0137415_10000663_pt1 | contig 33357 bp, 35 predicted proteins | sample CZODoug3_1_1_16f_FD_183082 | JGI IMG/M metagenome (GOLD analysis project Ga0137415, IMG submission 183082) | Vadose zone soil fungal communities from Angelo Coast Range Reserve, California, USA - CZODoug3_1_1_16fungal (Hybrid Assembly) | ecosystem: Environmental > Terrestrial > Soil > Vadose...
GAGCCTTTTGACACCAGATTTTGATGTTGTTACAGAGGCCGTACGTTCTCGGCCTGTAGACCCTTGGGCCCCTTCGTCACCTGGAACTCCACGCTCTGACCCTCCTGCAGACTGCGGAAACCACCCGCCTGGATCGCGGAGAAGTGCACAAAGACATCCTCGCCGCTCTGGCGGCTGATGAAACCGTAACCTTTGGCGTCGTTAAACCACTTTACTGTTCCTTGTTCCATAATGTCTTGTTCAAATACCTTTCAGTGAATTTTACGCTGGAAGGAGTCGGAGGGTACTGCAGGGCAGGTACTAGCTGTAAAGCTCGTTGCTGCTCACAACCGATTCTGATCAAACGCGAGTCACACGCTACCAGAAGGCAAGCCTTTTCGCTAGCGAATTCCGCGGAAGGTGGCCCCCAGGCGGCACGATGGGGCCCGTCCCTGCCGCCAACCGCGAGCGCCGAGCCGCCCAAGAAAGAACGGGTGATGGGCCAGTTTGAGTCCAGCCTTGCGCGCAAGGCTGGACTTTCCCGACTAAAAGCAAGGTCCAGAGAACAATGCCGGGTATCGAGCTTCGCCATCTTCGGTTCATCGAGCGCCTCACCCCGTCTATCTTCCGCCATTCAGTCCCGCTAGGGATTCCGCGCCGATACGCGTATAGTGGAGTGAGGACTTAACCACGAAGACACATCTCAAAGGTTATTGAATTTGCGCCTTCGCGATTGAGAGGACCACCCGAAAGAAGGCGCGTCCCATGTCACAGTCCTGCTCGATCGGGAGCCTTGCGACCCCGCTCGGGAACTGTGCCCTGCCGTGCGTGCGCTGGAAAGACTAAAAGACCGAGGATCCGCAGGAGAAATCATGTCCGGAATCAACGGCGACAAATCGAGGTTCCACCGCCTGCGGAAGCAGAAGATCCAGCGGCGTATGCGGAATCGGGTGATGTACGCCCGGATCCACAGCGAGAACGAAGCGGCCGTCCAGTCACCGAAGCCGAGTCCCCGAGCTGCCGTCAGCCAGCGAAACGGCGCAGCTCATGAGTAATGTACCGGCGTCGATGGGACCCGCTGCGCCCCAGAAGAAGCGAATCCTGCTGGTCGATAGTTACGCTACCAAGCGGGATCTGCGCGCCAAAGTGCTGCGGAAAATGGGCATCGAAGTGGATTGTGCTGCCGACATCAGTGAGGCTCGTTCGCTGTGGCAGGCCGACTGCTACAATCTCGTGCTGCTGGACGTAAAGCGCGATCCCCGCAATGTTGAGGATTTCTGCACCGAGATGCAAGGCGCCAAGCCCCCGCAAAGGCTCGCATTCCTGGTGGGCAAGCCGGAATATCTGGGAGCCTCCCCGGGCGCAGACACCGGCCTTCCTTTGCCGGACGGGACGCGCAATGGCATGTGGAGTGAGATGGTGGCCTCGTTATTCACCAGCGCGTGCGAGTTCCTGCCGCGGCGCTATGGGTTTCTGGAGGCCTCCTGGCGGATTGCAGCCACGCGCTCTCTGAAGGATCCGCGTTTGAAGAGCGTACCCATGGATGCAGTCCTTCCCGTGGGAAAGCGAGAACGCTGGTCGTGGGCGGACGCGGTCAAAAAGCATTCCGCTCCGCCGAAAGGCGAGCCCGAATTGTCCCCCGTTCCTGAAGTATTGAGCACTGCGAATGATCCCAACGAGAAGGAAACACCATGAAGAACTTGTTTGTCGGCAACATCCCGCATAGCACTACCGAAGCTGAACTGCGCGCGCTATTCGAGCCGCACGGCGCAGTCGAGCGAGTCAGCGTTGTAACGGATCGTGATACCGGGCGTTCGCGCGGGTTCGCGTTTGTGGAAATGACGGATGCCGGCGCAGCCGACAAGGCCGTCGCGGCCCTGGATGGCAGTGATCTGGGCGGCCGTCCGATGAAGGTCAACGAGGCGCGCCCGAAAGAGAAAAGCAGCGGCGGCAGCGGCGCGCGCGGGGGCCGCTTTGGGGGTGCCGGAGGCGGCGGTCGCGGAGGCCGTGATGGCGGAGGCCGCGACGATTATCGCGGGCACGCCCGGCAGCCTCGCGAACCGCGCTGGTAGGTTTCCATTTAACGCCAACGATGACGCAGCATAATCACGCGGACCAGACCCGGTCCGGAGCACAAGTGTGCCCTTGGAGGTATGGATGTCAGGAAGAGGCCGTTCGAGTTTCACCAAGCGCCAGAAAGAGCGCTCGCGGCAGGACAAGCAGCGCGAAAAAGCAGAACGCAAGAGTCAGCGCAAGGCGGAGAAAGGGACGGGAGAAGCAGGCGATCTGGATTCCAATCTGGAAGTCCTGGTTGACTCCTCCACGGATCCGTTTGCCCGAAATCTGGGGACCGACTTTGTTACCGAGACGGATCAGGAAGAATAGAAGACACGGGAACACGAACCGCGGAGCCATGGCCCGCCCGGCTCGGCGCGTTGTTTAGAATCGGGCCTCCCTTGGAGGTGGCCGATTGATCCGACCTCTCCCGCTTCTGAGGTTCGCCGGATGTTTCCTGCTTGCCATGACCGCGGTTCGGCAACCGCCCAGCGGTCAGCTCTCTCGGAATGCCGCCGCCGAAAGCTCTCCCCCGGCACAGGTCGTCGAGCAGGGCAAGTTCCGGCTGCACAAGTTTGAGCAGGCCATCGGAGAAGAGAGCTATCAGATCCGGCAGAGCGGCTCGACCTTGGTCCTTATCTCGGATTTCAAATTCAAGGATCGCTTCACCGAAGTGCCGCTGGCCGCCAAGGTCGAGTTCGCCGCGGACCTCACGCCGCAGAAGCTGGAACTCAAGGGTAAGACGGCGCGGACCACCGCGATCGATGACGCTCTCGCGGTTCAGGGCGACAGAATCCACATCCGCGAAGACAAGGCCGAGCACGAGGAACCCCGTCCCGAGCGCTATTTCCTGATCGCCGGCTACGCTCCCAGCGCGCTACAGATGATGCTGATGCGTTACTGGCTGGCGCACGGATCGCCGGAGACGCTGAAGACCTTCCCCTCGGGAGAAGTAAAGATCCAGCACCGAGGCAGCGACCAGGTTCAAAAGGATGGCAAGCCCGTGCGCCTGGAGCGTTACAGCGTGTCTGGACTGATCTGGGGGCGGGAGACCGTGTGGCTGGACCCGGAGAAGAACCTGGCGGCCGTGGTGACGGTGGACGCGGAGTTCGACCACTTCGAGGCAATGCGCGAAGGGCTCGAGCTGGCCTTGCCCGCATTGGTGGCACGCGCGGGCAGCGACCAGATGGCGGTGTTGGCCGACATCGCGAAGCATTTTCCGGGACGACGCACCGGCAAACTCGCGTTCCGGGGTGCGACCCTGATCGACGGCACTGGGCGCGCTCCGGTGACCGACTCGGTGGTCGTGATCGACGGCGACCGCATCCTGGCGGCCGGACCCCGCAAAAGCGTCCCCATCCCGAAGGACGCGACGGTCGTGGAGTCCAAAGGAAAGACCATCCTGCCGGGCTTGTGGGACATGCACGCCCACTTCGAACAAGTGGAGTGGGGACCGGTCTACCTGGCGGCGGGCGTAACGACGGTACGAGATTGCGGAAACGAGTTCGAGTTCATCACCGCGGTGCGGGACGCGATTCGCGACGGCAACGGGCTGGGCCCGCGACTGCTGCTGGCGGGCGTCGTCGATGGCAGCGCTCCGGCCGCGATCGGTGTGCAGCGCGTGGACAACGCGCAGCAGGCCGAGGAGTGGGTGAAACGCTACCACGATGCTGGCTTCCAGCAGATGAAGATCTACAGCTCGATGACGCGCGACAACGTGGCCGCGGTAGCCACCGACGCGCATCGCCTGGGGATGAGCGTGACCGGGCACGTTCCGGAAGGAATGAACGTGTACCAGGCGGTCGAAGCGGGCATGGACCAGATCAATCACATCGAGTTCATCGCCGAGGGGATCACTCAAGAAGGGAAGTCGTCCGAGAAACCCACCCGTATCCAGGGCATGCAAGCGGCGGCGGCGCTCGATGTGAATTCCCCCGCCGGCCGTAAAGCCGTCCAGTTTCTCAAGGCGCACGGCACCGTGGTGGACCCCACCTTGGCCGTGGCGGAGCTGTTCACGCCGTCCCCGAACCGCCCCTACGAAAGCCTCGAGCCTGGAGTGAAGAAAGTGGCTCCCGAATTGGCGGCGCAGCTCGCCGACATTGGCGCCGGCGAGTCACCGGAGATGATCGAACTCGGGCAGAAGATATTCCGGAAATACCTGGAGATTGTCGGTCAACTGCACCGGGCGGGCGTGCCCGTGGTGGCGGGGACGGACCAGGCGGTGCCCGGCCACAGCCTTCATCGCGAGATCGAACTGTACGTCGAGGCGGGCATGGCGCCGCTCGAGGCGATTCAGTCAGCCACGCTTGTCCCGGCGCAGGTCATGGGTCTTGCCAAGCAATTGGGTACGGTCGAGGTCGGGAAGAAAGCAGACCTCATCGTGCTGGGCGGCAACCCGCTCGAGTCGATTCGCAACATCCGCAAGGTCGAGAAGGTCGTGAGCGGCGGGACGCTGTACGACTCCCGTCCACTCTGGCAGAGCGTCGGATTCAAACCGTAAGGACAAAGCTGGTGGGCGCTCGCCGGCCTTCGACGACCCCACACCCATTCGCCAAAGCGCCTATTTTATGAGGTTGAGCGTGACTTCCACTTGGAGCAGCTCTGCCACTTCTTCGAGCGAATGACCGTCCATCGTTGACAGCCGAAGAACCAACCGGGACTTTTCCGGAAAGGTCTCCATGGCCTCCTCCAGTCGTCCAGTCGTCGTACGAATTCGCTGGAGGCCGCCAGGTCTTCGGCCGTCGGTCGGGGCGCGGCAACCGCCCACAGCGTTTCAGGCTGCTCGCGCCGTCGCGAAGTGCGCGCCGGGTCCAAAGCCAGGAGAAACGTAATCCGCACCACCCCAGGTCGGAACCGGGACCGGTCACGAAGACGGTCGAAGCTCCGGTGGGCTTGCGGCAAGGCCTCTTCGGCCATGGCGCCGTTTCGCAAAACACCCCGCGCCACCCGAAAGGCCAACCTCCCGCACTCCGCCAGACGCTCTTCGAACTCCCGCCTCAGCGCGGTCTTGTCCAGTTCGAGTGCGACTTGGTATCCGCCGTGCCACCGGATCGGATCAGGGCCAGTTCCTGCATCCGTTTTTTCCGTATCGTTGCCAGACGCCACCGTCCGCCATCTGGTTCGCCGGGCTTGGCGATTCTTACGATCGGGGATCGTGCTCGGGAACTCGCCCCAGCACGGTTCTCAGTAGAGCACTGAGCCCGCCGCTGAGCAACCACTCGTGCGTGCGGCGGCGCTGTGGAGATCGCGGGCAGACGGGCGCGATCGATGGCCGCGTTCTTGAGTTTCGGCGGACCGGGCTTCAGGGCTCGAGGATAACGTCCGGCCGCAGACTAGGGGTTCTTTGGGGCTCGAGCGCTACTTATCATAGTGGAGCAGGGAGAACACATCGTACGGCTTCAGTTTGTCGCGGCCTTTCAGGAAATCGAGTTCTACCACAAAGCCAAGGCCGGCGATCTGCCCGCCGAGCGACGCGGCGAGTTTCGCGGTTGCCTCCGCGGTGCCGCCCGTAGCCAGCAGATCGTCCACAATCAGAACGCGCTGGCCCTTCTCGATGGCGTCTTTGTGCACCTCCAGCGCGTTGCTCCCATATTCGAGATCGTACTCCACTCGTGCGGTCGCAGCCGGAAGCTTGCCCGGCTTGCGTACCGGCACAAACCCTGCGTTCAGTCGATAGGCGAGCGCTGGTCCGAAGATGAACCCGCGTGCCTCCATGCCGAGAATCAGGTCAATCTGCTTGCCGATGTAGTGCTCGGAGAAAAGATCGATGAGTCGCGCAAAACCTGCCTTGTCCTTCAGCAGGGTGGTGATGTCGTAGAACAGGATCCCCTGCTTGGGGAAGTCGGGGACTTCACGGATTTGCTTCTTCAGTTGGTCGGAATTCAGCCCCGATGGGGACATCACCAGGCTCCTTCGATGCGGAACGTTGTCAGACCTTGCATCAGATTGGCTTCGGATTCCTCTACGTCGTCGACCCGGGCCGCGCGCGGGCCCTGCTGCAAGCGATCCCGCAATCCCGCGAGCTGCGCTCGCGTCCCTTGTGCGAGAACCTCGACCGCGCCATCCGCGTTGTTGCGCACCCATCCTGCGACGCCGAGAATGCGGGCTTCTCTCTCGACAAACCAGCGGAAACCGACGCCCTGCACACGTCCGCGAACCAGGAAACGACGGGCTTCGACGGATTTCTCGGCGCTAACCATGGGGTTTGGTTTTGAAGTTCGCTGCAGGGAAACGCCCGACGCGGCAAGCCGCGCCTTCACCCCTGGTTCCTATGTCGTCCCTATGCCCGCGAAAGGTACATGCCTTCGGCGGTGTCCACCTTGATCTTTTCGCCTTCGTTGATGAAAGGCGGAACCTGCACGATGAGCCCGGTCTCAGTCTTGGCCGGCTTGGTCACGCTGGACGCGGTCGCGCTCTTCAAGCCGGGCTCGGTCTCGACGACCGTCAACACCACCGTCTGCGGCAGTTCGATGCCCACCGCTTTGCCGTCGAAGAATTCCACCTTGATCTGCAGGTTGCCGGTCAGGTACTCCACCGCGTCCCCCAGCGTGTCCCGCGTGAGGTGGGTCTGTTCATAGTTTTCGGTGTTCATGAAGTAGTAGTCGTCCCCGTCGTTGTAGAGGAACTCCATGTTGACCTCGTCCACCGTGATTTTCTCGATGGGGTCGGGAGAACGGAACCGGTGCTCGAACATGGCGCCGGTACGCAGGTTGCGCAGCTTGGCCTGGATGAAGGCGCGCAGATTGCCCGGCGTGCGGTGCTCCACGCTGAACACGGAGTGCAGATCATTGTTGTGCTTGATGATCATGCCGGGGCGGAGTTGGGTGGCAGGAATCGACATTGCGGCTGACAGTCTCCTCGAAAAATCGCGATCGATGGAACCGGCGAATGGCGGGACCAGCCACAGGTTCGCCGGACACGGGAATCAAAGGCCTTAGTTTACACGGAGTTGAGGCTCGTTGGGAACCGGGTAATTCTCCCGAAACGGAGGCCCAGGACGAAGCCAACCCTTTTTGCCACGGCGAAATCCTAGGTGGGGCAGGCTCTCGAAGACTAGAATACAGGGGCGGGTGGGTGGATTCATGCGCGTCGGTTCGATGCCCGAGAGAAGGTGGCCTTTATGAAGATTGGAAAATACGAATCGTCGGACAAGAGCAGCGTCGGTACGGCCGTCACATTCTTGATGATTGGCCTGGGTGCGGGAGCGTTGGTCGCGCTGCTGTTTGCGCCCACCAGCGGGAAGCAGATGCGCAAGGATCTGCGCCGGAAATATGACGACGCCCGCGACACGCTGCAGGACTGGTCGGAAGACGCCAAGGACCACGTTCAGGGTGCGGTCGAGCGCACCACCGAATGGGCAGAAGAACTGCGTGATGCCGCCCGTGAAAAGGCCGCGCCCATCGGGAAGGTCCTCCGAAGGGATTAGGTTTTGGGCCTCAGGGCTTGCGGTTCAAGGCCTGTTGGGGGTTTTGGGATCTACACAGTCTGGCCTTTGTCGCGGCATTCCGGCGGCGAAGGCTTTTGTGTCTCTACGGCGGATTTCTAGCGGAAGACAGTCGAGAAAAATCCCTTCACCCTGCCAAAGAACCCGCGGCGTTCTGCCTTCTTTGGTTCGGATGGAACTGGATCAGCAGGCTTGGGCGGCGGTGGTGCTGAGGGCAAGGGCGCGGTTGGATCCAGTTTCGCCGCCGATGGATCCGCGGGTCGGGGCGTAACCTCTCGCGCGCTTTGGACCAAGGCTCCGGCTGGGGCCGGATCGGGTCTGCGGAATACAAAGGGCGCTTCTACCTGCACGTGGATGTCTTCCGGCTTGGAGTGCGGCAAAAGCGCCTTGGACGGGCTGGCCGACGCCAGGTTCACCTGCGATCCGGAACCGGCCGGGTGAACAGGGAGAGGCGGCAGCATGGGATCGAGCGCGGCGCGGCTCGCGGGAGCCGGCATCGGCGGCAACATCGGATCGAGCGCGGCGCGGCTCATCGAAGTCGGAAGGTGGACGTTGGCAGGCAGATTCGCGTCCGAAATGGGTGGAGCAGTGGGAGCAACAGAGGCGCGCATGACCGGCAGGGGTGGGGCCGCGCAACCGCAGTCAACCGGAACGTCGTTGCTCAGCCGGTCGACCCGTCCTTCCTGAAAGACCACCTGTTCCGTCGGCTTCACCTGGTAGCTGCGGTCCCCCATCAGTTCGGAAACAAGGACCGACGCGGTGTTCCCCAGCAGGGCGCGGATGCAAGTGTCGCCGTGCGCGTTGGAGGCGATGGCGTAGTCGAATTCTCCTGGCCCGGCGAGCAGGATGCGGAAGTCGGGGGTCAGCACGGCGTCCGCGGTAGCATCCAGATGGTAGTGGGTCTCGAGCGCCCCGGAGCTCATGCCCAGCATCAATTCTTGCCCGTTTTTCGACGCGGTCACCGAAACCGTGCTTCCCGGGCAAACATGCACCTCGCCTCCACGGGCGATGTGCAGGACGGCGGTCTCCCCACTTGCGGTCACCGAAGAGCCATTACCGATCCGGCTGCCCGCGAGCACCATCGAGCCCGTCGGCCGTGGGCTGACCGGTACTATCGCTGGTTGCACCCCGGCGCTAAACGTCGACACGGTACTGGGTTGGGCGGGCGTGGTGTTCCGTGATTTCGGCTCTTCGGCTGGTTTCAGCCGAATCATGAGGCGGTTCCCGGCCGCGTCCCAGGTGTACTCACGAGCTGAGAGGAGGTCGACCACCACCCGCGTGACCGGAGGAGTCAGTTGAAATTGATCCACCCGGACGGCGGTGAACTGTTCCCCCTGCGCGGCCAAGCGCTTGCGCTTCACCGCGACGTTGGCGTTGGGTAAGTCGATTACCAGCCGTGGAGGGTTGGGCAGCGTTTGCAGTGCGGGTGGGACCGGGCGGCTGGTCAGGATTTCAATCGCCGAGCCGGTTTTGTCATGCACGATCTCGACGCTCTTGACCGCGGCAGGTGGCTGCTTGGCGGCTGGCGTGGACGTCTGTTTGAGCGCCGGCTTTACCGGGGAGTTCGGTGCTCGGGCCGGCACTTTGGCAGGCACCGGGCCAGGTGCCGGAATCGTAGCCTGGCTAGCGGGCTGGTGAGCGGGCTGGTTGCGCCCAGCCCGGCGCCGCTCCTGGGCCTGCCTTATCCACGACTTGATGGCCGCCGACCGCCCCGGCGCCGGTTGCGGCGGGGGGACCGGAGTCTGGGCACACAGGACCGCCCCTGACAGAGCAAAGCCCGCAGCGAGCCACAGCGAAATAACCCATTTTGGCCCAAGTCGTGGCAAGAACTTCACCCGGAACCGGACGGAACCACTCTGGAGGAACAATACCACTCACACCCGCAATCGAGAAAGCACGGGGGGAAACGCGCTTCCCTGAAGAATCAGGACTCCGATAGGAACTCATACTCATCGATCACCGCCGCAACCGCCATTTTGCCGGCGGGGTTGCCCTCATCCAGGCGCACCACCTTGCCTTTGCAATGGACGCGAATGCTCTCGGTGAGCGTAATTTCCGCCGGCAAGGTCAGTGTGAACTCAATGGGAGACCCGGCGGCGATGGGCGCCTCGACATAAAATGAGATGCCGCGGGCGCTTACATCACGGGTTTGGGCGGCCTTTTCCTGGGTTCCGTTATCGGCATAAGTCACAGCTACCGGCAGCCGCAATGCAAAACGTCGTGTCGCCCGTTTTTCCTGCTGGGCCTCAGCCATGAATTGCCCTCCGCACAACCTTGTAAGGATGGCTTGGGGAGTCCAGACTGTCAAGACCACCGATAGGGGATAGCCGGAGACCCATCACCGAAATAGAACTGTCTAAGAATGAGACACTTCCCCCCAGTTGCCCCCCGGGTCGTGGCTTCCTCCTCCGGCCGGGTTGAACGGCCCATCGGCTTCCTCCGGGACGGGTCATGCGCCCCGAGGTTTAGACGCGGCAGCAGAATCCGGAATACACTGGAGCGGGTGGCTGCCCGTGGTCTTCGTGCTCGATAACTACGATTCGTTTACCTACAACCTGGTGCAGTACCTGGGCGAACTGGGCGCACAGATCGAGGTGCGCCGCAACGACCAGGTCAGCCTCGCCCAGGTGGAACAGCTGCAGCCCGACCACATCGTGATCTCCCCCGGACCCTGCACGCCGCAGGACGCCGGCATCAGCATCGAGCTGATCCGATATTTTGCCGGCAAGGTGCCGGTGCTGGGCGTTTGCCTGGGACACCAGGCCATGGGGGCGGCCTTCGGCGGCCAAGTGGTGCGTGCCAAGAACCTGATGCATGGCAAGACCAGCCGCGTCGAACACGATGGCAGGACGATTTTCCGTGGGGTGAAATCCCCGATGACCGCGACCCGCTACCATTCGCTGATCGTGGCGGAGGACAGTTTGCCCGCCGAGTTGGAAGTCAGCGCGCACACCGCGGAGCGCGACGGCACGCGGGTGATCATGGGCCTCAGGCACCGGAGGTTTCCACTCGAGGGTGTGCAGTTCCATCCCGAGAGCGTGCTGACCGACCAGGGCAAGAAGCTGGTCGAGAACTTCCTGAAGCTGTGATCCCCCGGGCGGGTGGGTCCTCGTCCGTTCTCAGCGATCCTCCCCACCCCAAACCGCTTGCACCCCCCTTCATTGTCATCCTGGGCGAAGTGAGGCGCCAGCCGACGGTAGGCGAAACCCTCGCGCCCGATTGCGGCGCCCGTGGCTCCACGCAATTTCCTGCCGAACCGCGATCAGCCTGGAGATTTGCCCTCACTTGTACCTTGGTACTGTGGTACATTGGTAGCATGAATCCAGCGATCTCAGAAGACCGTCTCGTGGTCGAGCGCGTGCAAACCGGTGTCCGGATGGAAAAACGAATCCTCAAGGTGCTCAAGGCGTTTGCCGAGTACCACGACCTGAGTTTGGGCGATCTGCTGGAAGGGATCGTTCTGCACGCCTTCGACGGGAAGACGCCGTTCCGCGAAGAATCGCTCCGGCGAATCAAGGATTTGAAAAAGTTCTACGGCCTTGACCTCGACGCCAACGCGAGCCACAAGCTCAAGGAGGGCGCTCGCTCTTCCTCCGCGGGAGCGAAGAGGAAGGCGCAATGAACCAACCGCTGAAACGACCGGCAATGGCTTTTTTGCGTTGGTCGGTGGGCCTGGTGGTGTTGTGGCAGTCGTATCAGACGTTTCACATGGCGTATACCAAGGGGCATGCCCCTGGCCACGCGGGCGCGCTCACCGGAGTGCGACTTGTGCTTTCCGGCAGCGAGATCGTAGCCGCCATTTTGTTCCTCGCGCCCTCTAGCGAGGCGAACTACAGATTTCCGCCGCGCGCCATTTCCACAGCGCGCAGAACCGCCTGCGCCTTGTTCACACTCTCCTGAAACTCTTTCTCCGGATCGGAGTCCGCGACGATGCCTGCACCCGCCTGCAGGTAAGCGCGCTTGCCTTTCATGAACATCGTGCGAATGGTGATGCAGGAGTCAAGATTTCCGCTGAAGTCGGCGTAGAAGACCGACCCGCCATAGACGCCGCGGCGCGTCGGTTCCAGTTCCTCGATGATCTGCATGGCCCGAACTTTCGGGGCGCCGGTGAGCGTGCCGGCGGGGAAGCAGGCGGCGAAGGCGTCGACCGCATCGAGGTCCGCGCGCAACTTGCCTTCCAGCGCAGAGACCAGGTGCATGACGTGCGAGTAGCGCTCTACGTACATCAGGTCACGCACTTTCACCGATCCGTATTCGCTGACGCGCCCCAGGTCGTTTCGCCCGAGGTCCACCAGCATCACGTGCTCCGCCCGCTCTTTTTCATCGGCGCGCATTTGCTGCTCCAGCAGATGGTCGGCCGCTTCGTCCTTGCCGCGCGGATGCGTGCCCGCGATCGGGCGGTACTCCAGCTTCGGGCCCGTGACCCGCACCAGCATCTCGGGCGACGAGCCCAGCACGTGCATGTCGCCCATCCGGAGGAAATACATGTAGGGCGATGGGTTCACCGTACGCAGCGCACGATACAGGTTGAAGGGAGCCACGTCCGGCTGGAAGTCGACCCGCTGCGACAGGACCACTTGGAAGATATCTCCCGCCGCGATGTATTCCTTGGCCCGCTCCACGCTGCGCAGGAAGCGGTCGCGGCCGGTTCCGGCGTGAACCTTGATGCGCCTCCGCTTCGGCCTAGATTTCTGCCAGTGCGCCGGGCGCAAACCGGCGGCCAGCCGTTTCTCGATGGATGCGATGTCCTTGAGCGCGCGGTCATAGGCACCCTTCGGACCGTCCTTCGAGACGTCGGCGGTGGCGATGATATGGATCTGATGGCGCAGGTGATCAAAGGCCAGCAAGCGGTCGAAGAACATGAGCACGCAGTCTGGCACCGACAGGTCGTCTTTCGCGCGTTCCCCGATGTTTTCCAGTCTGCGGACAGCGTCATAAGCGAAGTAGCCTACCGCGCCCGCTGTAAAGGGCGGAAGCCCCGGGACATTCGCGGGACGATGTGCGCGCAGCAGTTCTTTCAGCGTTTCGAAAACGTTCCCCGTGCGCTGTTCGCGGCGCTGGCCCCGTTCCACGGTGATTTCGTTGCCCCGAGCCCACACCCGCATATAAGGCTTCGCGCCCAGAAATGTGTAGCGCCCGATCTGTTCGCCCCGCTCCACCGATTCGAGCAGGAAACAGTGGGGTTCGTCTTCTGCGACGGCCAGAAACGCAGAGACCGGCGTGAGCAGGTCAGCGGTGACGGACTTCACCACCGGCACCCGCGTCGTCTCGCGTGCCAGGCGCGAGAACTCTCTGTAGTCAGGCTGAAGCATGCAGGTGGTCCCGGAACCGCTGCGTCAAAACGCAGGCTCGCCGAAAGATTTCCAATTATAGGGGAAGCTTCGATCCGGCATGTGCCGGTTGGACGCGGCAAGCCGCGCCTCTCCCCCCACACCTCCGTTACCACCGGAACCAGCGAAACAATTGACGGGGAGGCGGCAGCGTCGGAAGATTAAGATTCAGCCGAAAGTCAGCGAAACGGGGGAGTATGCAGGTCAAGTTCTGGGGGGTGCGCGGATCGACGCCCACTCCCCAAGCCGGGAACTTGCGCTACGGAGGGAACACCTCGTGCGTCGAGGTGCGGTTCGCGGGCAGCCACTATATCTTCGACTGCGGAACCGGTTTCCGGGCTCTGGGCCAGCAGCTCGAGAGTGAGTCAAACGGGAAGCCCATCTCCGCCCATATCTTCGTTTCCCATTTTCACTGGGACCATATCCAGGGGATTCCCTTCTTCCGGCCGCTGTATGAAAACGGCAACAACTCGTTCATCTTTCACTCCTCGCGGCGCACCCGCAGCCTCGAACGCGTGATGGAAGAACAGATGGCGTCGCCCTACTTCCCGGTCGATACCAGCGAGATGAAGGCGCAGCGCAGCTTCTATGACATTGAGGAAGGCCGCACGCAGCTGGATGATCATTCGACCATGCAGGCCATGTGGCTGAACCACCCGCAGGGGTGCATGGGATTCCGGCTCGAGACCAGGGAGGGCACCCTCGTCTACGCCACCGACAACGAGCCGGGAGATGCGGTCTTTGACAAGAACGTCCGCAAGCTGGCCGAGGGCGCCGACGTCCTGATCTACGACGCGCAATACCTGCCCGAAGAGTACGAAGCCCGCCGCCGCGGTTGGGGACACAGTCATTGGCGGGAAGCCGTCAATATCGTGATGGAGAGCGGGGCCAATGATCTGGTGCTGTTCCATCATGACCCGGACCACGACGATGGGATGATCGACAAGGTCGTCGCCGACGCGCGTAACTACTATCCCCGGGTGCGCGCTGCCGCCGAAGGGATGGAGATCAAGATCTAGGGCGAGGCGCTTCGCTCCCACAGTCCATCGGGCGCTACTCTCCGGTTAACCACCTGCTTGCCACGTCGCCCCCTCGCCCATATACTGCTGCATTTGTGCGCCTACGGGTGTTTCCAACCGGCGGGTGCGCGCATCCTAACAAGTGCACTCATTTGGGAGATTCCGATGAAAAGCGTGGTGATGGAGCAGGAAACCAATCCCTGGGAATCGCAAGCGGCCCGATTTGATCTGGCCGCGCACAAACTGAACCTCGATGAGGGTTTGTGGAGGGTGTTGCGGTATCCCAACCGCGAGATCATCCTGCACATCCCGGTACAGATGGATGATGGGCGGCTGGAAGTCTTCACCGGTTTTCGGGTCCAGCACTCCATCGCCCGCGGGCCCGCCAAGGGCGGGATCCGCTATGCGCCCGACGTCACGCTGGACGAAATCCGCGCGCTGGCAAGCTGGATGACCTGGAAGTGCGCGGTGGTGAACATTCCGTTCGGCGGCGCCAAGGGGGGAGTGATTTGCGATCCGCACAAAATGTCCATGGGTGAACTGGAGCGCATGACCCGCCGCTACACGGCGGAGCTGGTTGACTTTATCGGACCCGAAAAAGATGTTCCCGCCCCCGACGTGAACACCAACGAGCAGATCATGGCGTGGATGATGGACACATACTCCATGCACATGCGCCAGACCGTCACCGCGGTGGTCACGGGCAAGCCGATCAACATCGGAGGCTCCCGCGGACGGCGTGAGGCCACCGGGCGCGGAGTCCTGATCGTGTGCGAGGAGGCCATCAAGAAGCTCGGGCTGAGCCGCGACCGGTCGCGTGTCATCGTGCAGGGATTCGGCAACGTTGGCTCCAATGCCGCACGGCTCATGGCGGAGGCGGGATACAAGATCATCGGCGTCGACGAGGTGGGCGGCGGTCTCTACAACAAGAACGGCATCGATGTGGAAGCGCTGTGGGCCTATCGCCAAAAGCATGGCACGATCCAGGGCTTCCCCGGCGCAGAGAAGTATGATGCGGGCGAGTTGCTGGTGACAGAATGCGAGATCCTCATTCCCGCTGCCACCGAGAACCAGATCACCAGCCGCAACGTGGATCGGGTGAAATGCAGGATCCTGGCAGAAGGCGCCAATGGGCCCACCACGGCGGCCGCCGACGAGGTGCTCGCGGAAAAGAGAGTGTTCGTGATCCCCGACATCCTGGCAAACGCGGGCGGGGTGACCACTTCTTACTTCGAGTGGGTGCAGGACCGCCAGGGCTACTTCTGGAAGGAGTCGCTGGTCAACGAGCAGCTCGAGGAGATCATGGTGTCGGCGTTTCAGGACGTGGTTCGCTACGCGGAGACGCACAAAGTCAATAACCGGATCGCCGCCTACATGCTGGCGATCGATCGCGTGGCTTATACCATCCAGCAGCGGGGTATCTACGCCTGATTGCGCGGAGCGGAGCTCGTTTGGCAGCTGGATAAAACTCAGACTTGGCAGATCGGCGCCCTGGTTCGGTCGCTACACTTTCTTGAGCGACGGCTGGGGCAGTCTCACACGACCGTGACCATCCCATTTGACGACCGCGTCATCGTCGTTAGATCGCTCCACCGTACCGAATTCTCCAGTCGGCTTTCCGAAGTTGCCCAAACCCTCGACGCGATCTCCGGGACTCAGCTCCTGGTCGGTGGCGGAGGGCTCGGCCAGCGGCGGCTTTTTGGCACGGTCTGAGTCAGGGGCCGCCCCAGGGTGCGACAGGGGCGGTTGGGCGGCCTTACGCAGTTTGGGAATCGGCTTACCGCTGTTATGGGTCATAGGTTCGTCCCCTTCCTTTTCGAGAGACCAGGGCAGCGCCCTTCCCTGCGACGGCTCCATTACCCCGATAGATGCAGCATGGTCCTCGAAAGACTGGTTCGACTGATCCAAACTGCACAGTCCTGACAATTAATTCGGATGTGTGCCAGTTCGGGTTGTGTCGGGTTGATGCAGACCGCGCAATCGGGAGGTTCAGAACGCCAGATCGCAGGTATCGACCCGGGCCCGAATAGCGGGTCAAGGCGCACTCGGAAGCAACCACGCTGGTTCGATTGACAAGCCCGCCGGAGAGCGGGTTGACGGAAGCAACAGGCTCCACCACCCATTCCACACCGCTCGATGGGGCCGGCACGATCGCCTCGCTCGGCCCGTCCCTCGTCCCTTCCCATCCATTGCTTTCCTCTTGCAACGTGGAGGATAATCAGGCCATCGCTGTTTTCGTGTTTCCCGGCAAACGGCGCTCGAACTCCCGGTGAATCTGCCTAACTCCATCACGTTCATCCGCATCTTCAGTATCCCCTTGCTTATTTGGATTCTCTCGACCGGCCGCTTGGGCGGTAAGCACGGTGAGAAGGAGTTGCTCGCCTCCGCGCTGTTTATCGGGGCTTCGATCACCGACGGCATTGACGGATACCTGGCACGCAAACGCGGGCAGATCACCACCATGGGGATTCTGCTTGATCCGCTCGCCGACAAGATGCTGATTGCATCGGCATACATCACGCTCGTGCAGTTCAATCCGAGCCTCGTGCCGGCATGGGTGGCGGTGATTGTCATCGGGCGCGAATTTCTGGTAAGCGGACTGCGGGGCATTGCCGCGTCCGAGGGGTTCACCATCGAAGCAAGCGAGCTGGGTAAGTTCAAGATGGTGGTGCAGATCGTTTCGGTGGTGGCCGTGATTCTGGATCACCGCTGGCGGGAATGGCCATGGTTCGGGACCTATTTCTTTCCGGTGCACTGGATTGCCTGGGGGGCGATCTGGTTCATGGTGTGTCTCTCGCTGATTTCAGCAGTCGACTACTTTGTCGCTTTCTGGTCGAAAATCGACCGGCGCGTGGTCAGAAGTCGTCGGCGCGCCTTCCTCCTGAGCCGGCGGAAGCGAAATGTCGTTCCCACCTCCTAACTCGGCGCCCTCGGATGCCCGCCCGGCGCAGCCCGCGAGACCAGAGACGGGCGAGTTTTCGCGGGAAGAGCGTGCTCTCCTGCTGAAGGTGGCGCAGGAGGCGATTGAGTCGGCCCTGGAAGGCCGCACCATCTCACTCAACCCACCCACTGTGCATCTGGGCGAGCCACGCGGGGTGTTTACGACGCTCCACCTGCGGGGAGAGCTGCGCGGCTGCGTTGGGTACGTGTTCGCGGTTATGCCGGTTTACCGGGCAGTCGCGGAGACCGCCCGTGCGGCGGCTGTCGAAGACAGTCGCTTCGAGCCCGTTCGGCGTGAGGAGGCGCCCGAGCTGGACGTATCACTCAGTATCCTGTCTCCCCTGAGGCCGATTGCGCCGGAGCAGGTTGAAGTGGGCCGGCACGGCCTGGTGGTGAGTATGTCCGGGCATCGTGGGCTTCTTCTTCCCCAGGTTCCGGTCGAGCACCATTGGGACCGCATCAGCTTTCTCGAGCAAACCTGCCGCAAAGCCGGGCTACCCCTGGACGCCTGGCGAGTGGGCGCCGCGCTCGAGGCGTTCACCGCCGAGGTCTTCGGCGACTCGGACCTTCACCAATAGCCGCTGGACGAGTCGCTGTCGATTGTGGTCCCAAGGCCTCGACTCGTCGTCGAGCAAAATGCAGATTTTTCCGTTTGCCAGCCGATCTCGATCCCACCCATGGCAATCACGACCATACAACGGAAGTAATGTTGGCTTCGCACAGTATTTGAGTTATGTTCGAAAAATCTCGCTTTGGGGAAAAGTCGAAAATGGAACTCGCAATTTTGACCGTGGTGCTACTGGTGGGGGCTTCGCAGATTCCGGGCGACTACCACGTGGTCTTCTTCCGCTAGGCACAGCCGAAGTCGACAGGCACTGACCGCAGACCCTTTCGCTAAGGCTCGCCTTTCAGCAGGTTCGCGTGTCAGGCGCATCCGCGCCTGCCCGATCGCCCATCCTGGCCGGACTTGCCCGCAGCAAAGGGTTCCGACCGACCCCGGAATTTTCGGGCACTCGCCGGCCGTGATCCGCGTTGAGCAATACCCAGTCAGGCGAAACCCTCGGCCAAAAGCAGACCGGGGAGGTTGTTCTCCTCCCCGGCTGCAGGACTGGGCGGTGGCGTTGGAAAAGTTACGGCTGCGGTTCGTCGAGTTCGACACCGTCACCGGCGTGGATTTCTTCGAGTGAGAATACGATCATTCCGGTTGAGGTGGTGGGCGTCAAGCCGATGATCACCAGTTCTCCGACTGCGCGGCGCGGTAAGTCGGCCACGTGAATGTTCGGACCCTTGGTCTTCGTCATCCAATTGCCTTCGATCGACGGCGGCCGCTTCTGGGTGTCTTCCGTGGTGGACGCTGCAAAGGACAGGGAATCGACCGGGTCTTTGAGGTCCGTCGAGTACGAGCGGAAGGAACGGAAATAATCGCCGATCTTGACACCCTGATTGGACCCGACATTCATGTAGACCTTCATGCCGGTGCCCAGGGTCGAATCAAAGTCTTTGCCCAGCACGATCCGTCCACTCAATTTTCCGGTCGAGGGGACGAAGCGGTCGAAGCGGAGAGAAGGATGAAAAGAGACCGAAGGCTTTTCCGCAAAGGGCACAGCGATGTCCCCGGGATTGATCGGATCACAGCCGTATTCGACCTGCCCGATGGCCATCTTGCTGCGTGTGTCGACGATCCGAACGCGGCCAATTTCACCGTATGGCTGGCCGGCTGCATCCAGCATTTTCTTCTGGCCCGGGAACACTTCGTAGCGGTTCTGGTCTTTCATTTCCCGCAAAATCGAGTATTGGGCTCCGGTCGTGTATCCCGTCCCGGCCAGATACACAACGTCGCCCGTGACAAACTTGGTCGTGTTCGGAGTCTGTAAGCCCCCAGCCACATAGTTCGCGTTGGGCAGAAGCTGCTTGCTAATAAAGCCAGCACAATACAAATCCGCATAGGTGGGCGTCTGAACGCGCTCGATGGGGAAGCTCACCGAGGTCGGAGCGGTGCCTTGCGGCCCGTTGGCGTCTCCGGCAGAAGCCATGGTAGCGTCCTGCGCGAAAGCGGTAGCCGCCATCAGCAAAAATAACAATCCTGTTTTCTTCATCTTACCTCCGAGTCAGGGTGGGTAACCCTGGCCTCTACCCCGGCAAACCAGCGCAGACACAGGGGTTCAGTGGGAAGGTAACAAGGGGGTAGGGGTGGGTCAAGGTTACGAGGGTGTCAGGCTGCGTTCGCCAAAAGTTTCCCGGTATCGGGGATAATCCGTTGTTGCATCTGGAATTAGGCCCCTGTAATATCGCGCCGACTCGCCCTCGATGAGTTCTTCCCCGACTAGCTACGTGCACCGTTTCCTCCCCTTACGATTGCCCCGGGTCTGTGTGGCGGTAACGGGTTCGGACGCCGCCGAGCTGCTCGAGAAGGCGGAAAACCTGGTTCGGGACAATCCGTTCCTGGAATTCCGGCTGGATTACCTTTCCCGCCCGGGTCTGGCGCTTCCCAAGATCAAGCGCTTCTTTGAGATGTTTCCCCACGCGGTCGTGATTGCGACCTGCCGGCGCCTGGTCAGCGGGGGGAAGTTCCGGGGATCGGTCGTGTCCCAATTGGACGTCCTCGCCAAGGCGGCCGCGGCCGGGTGTCAACTGGTCGACGTGGAACTGCAGACTGCCTCCAAATGCAAGCCGGAACAATTGCAGAAATTGCGGACGCGCGCGGCTCTGATCCTTTCGTTCCACGACTTTCGCGCCACCAAGAAGCTGGACGAGACTCTGGAAAAGATGCGGGGCACGCCGGCGGATTTCTACAAGGTGGTTTCGACCGCAACCACGCTCTATGACAACGTCCTGATGATGAAGTTTCTGGAGAAAGAGAGCGACCGGCATTCCTTGGTAGGACTGTGCATGGGGGAACAGGGAATCATCAGCCGCATCCTGGGAGTGCGAGCCGGAAGCGCGTTCACGTTCGCGGCGGTAAGTCCGGGCGAACAAACCGCTCCGGGCCAGGTCACCGCCCAGGATCTGCGCAACGTATATCGCATTGAACAAGTCGACGCCGCCACGCGCATGTACGGAGTTGCCGGCGATCCGGTGGCGCATTCGTTTTCGCCCATCATCATGAACACAGCCTTGAGGCGGGAGAACGTAAACGGTGTCTACCTGGCGCTCCATGGCAAGACCCTGAAGGATCTGCTGGCTTGCGTGCGCGACATTCCCATCCACGGGCTGAGCATCACGATGCCGTACAAAGAGGCCATTCTGAAGCACCTGGACAACACCGACTCACACACCACCAAAATCGGGGCCTGTAACACGGTAGTGCGCGCCCAGGACGGCAAGCTCTATGGATTCAATACCGATACTGCCGGGGTCGTCCGTCCGCTCGAACAACGCATCGGCCTGGAAGGCGCAAGAATCCTCGTTCTGGGTGCGGGGGGCGCAGCTCGGGCTGCGGTCTTCGGACTGAAAGAACGGGGATGTGAGGTATTTATTCTGAACCGGAGCATGGCGGCGGCCCAAAAACTGGCGCGCCGGGCGAAGGCTCGTACGCTGAAACGGGCCGACCTCAAGAAGGTTTCCTTCGACGTCATCATCAATGCCACTCCGGTCGGCATGGGTAACAGTCGGGAATCGCCACTGAACGAAAATGAAATCAACGCGCGCTATGTGTTTGACATGATTTACGACCCTCCCGAAACGCGCCTGATGACGTTGGCGAAAGCGCGGGGCGCGCAACTCATCCCCGGCATCGAGATGTTCGTGCATCAGGCCGCCCGGCAGTTCGAGATCTGGAGCGGGAAACCAGCCCCCTGGGACGACATGCTACGAGTCGTGACCATCGCCTTGCAGGAACGCGCCGCCAAGGCCGCTGCCAAGAAATAGATACATCAGACATCGCGGGGCCATCCAGTTTATGGATACAAGATGGATACCCAGCTCGGCCCTGCCCAACTTCTGTTCCGCAACTCCAAGGGCTGCCACGGAAGGCCGTGGGGATCTTTCCCACAGCGCCGCGAGTGACCGCGAGTCAAAATCGGGACGCCGGTTGCGTCATTGAATCGAATGAATGCCACGAAGGTGTTGCAATTCTCCCTGGGGGAGAAGTAAGATGCACTTGGGTGTGATCACTCACATCTGTTCTCGTCGCAGTACCGCCCTTTCTTCCAGATTTCGAACGTCGGACCCTGCTTTCGCGAATGCAAAAGAGACGGCTGTCCGTCTCCGCCCAGATTCGGAGAGATCGATATGGCGTGGTACGCATACTGCCTGACCGAACATCAGGCACTCCCCAATGGTACCCGTGCCCGGCGTCCCTTCCTTTTGGAAGGCATACAGGGCGTCAATGGAGCCCCCGTCCTCAGCTATCCGAGTGGAGAATTCGCTGTAGTGGTAAGCGAATACGAGCGGGCCACCCACAAAGTCGATGAAAAGACGGTTTTGGAACACGCCCGCGTGGTCAGCGTGTGCTTCCGGAACTCCACCGTGCTTCCCTTCCGCTTCGGAACGATCTTTGACAGCGACGATGCGCTGCGCCTAGCAGTTCGCAGCAACCGCCGCGCCTTTGGACAAAGCGTTGAGAAACTGCGCGGCAAGTCAGAAATGCGCCTCAAGCTGGTGGTTCGGGACGGATCGCTCCGCGAGGCCATGATCAACGTCGAACTGCCCGATACCGTCGGGCGGGAGTACCTCGCGAAACTGCGCGAAAAGGCCTCCAAGGAGAGGGAGCGGCAAACCAAGGCCCGCGCCCTGTCGGTCCAGGTTCACAAGCTGTTCAATCCTCTGGACGAGGAAGTCAGCTGCAAGAAGGTCGCCTCGGACGGAATGCTGATCGACATTGCCCACCTGATCGATTCCAAGTCGGTCGAGAAGTATCAGAATCGCTACAACATGGCAGCCAAGCAGCTGAAAAACTGCCAACTGGTCATCACCGGACCGTGGCCGCCCTACCACTTCCTACCCGGGAAGCTGCGGACGGTCGCCGGAAACAGCTAGCCCGATTCCCATGGGATCCTCCCCCCCCGACCAGCATGGCTGGCTCGGGGGGTTCGTTCTTGGCTTGAGCGACCAGAAAGCCAGTGGGCTGCAACGAATGTGCAGCATTCTGCAGTTTGGCAACCGCCCAGGTTTTACAGGCGGCGGTTTCCGTCGAAGCCTCAGTCCCGACTTAAACTACACTTCGGCAATGACTTAACGGTGTCGCTGAGCACGCGCCGATGGGATGATACGCTTTGGCTTGGCAAGTGCACAATTCCTTTACAACAAAAGAGGCTGCACACAAAAGAATGACCTTCACCACAACCCAATGTTCTCGACAACTTCCGAAAAGTCGTTTTGCTTGCCAGAACGACACCTTGCAAAGTCGTCCCTGACTTCCCGCCTTTCTGCCTCTTTGATAAGCGGCCCCAGAAAATGGGGCCGCTTTTTTTGATACCGGGCGAGCAATCCTGTATCCTGTTTGGATATTCCAGTGTGGATATTCCAGCCATTTCCCGGGAGGTAGCAATGAGGGACTTCTACCAGGTCTTGCGTGAGAAGGAACTAGAGATCATCCGGGTCCGTGAGGAAATCGAAGCCCTGCGCTCCATCCTCCCCCTGCTCGAAGAAGAAGGTGACGTTGCACCGACCGGTGCCCCGGTTTACTCCATGAGCGCGGCCGGCCACGAGTAACGCACGTCCCTCCCTCCAGTTGGGTCTCGTTCGCCCGTAAGGAACCTTTCGGAGAGTGTGTAGTAGACTGTCCCGTCCTTGCGGTCGCTCCGTCCCTCTGCTGGCTCAGGGAAAGTTTCCCTCGGACTGGCAGGCGCACGGGAGAGTGCGGGTGCGAAGGTCTCATCGGGGAGGGCCGGAGTGCGGGTTCGGCGGGAGGGCAAGGTGCGCACATCGGCCGCGGTATCCGCGACTTTGCTGCTCTTCGCGACCTTCGCCACGCACTCGGGGGCGCGCAACCCGTCTCAGTCGACCCAGCGTGACGCTTCGGGCGAGGAAGCTGGCGCAGCTCTTTCTCCCCAGCTGACGCGAGAGTTGATAGCGTTGCGCGAGGCCGCCCTCGCAGACGACTACGCGTACCGGCAGGTTGCGCACCTTACTGAAAATATCGGGCCGCGCCCTAGCGGTTCGCCGCAGGCGCAGCAGGCCGCCGAGTACGTCGCGCATGAGTTGCGAGAACTGGGTCTGGAGGTTCGCCTGGAAGAGGCCAGGGTTCCGCACTGGGTTCGGGGCGCCGAAACTGCGGAACTGATCGAATTCCCCGGCCAGACTCCCAAGACCAGCCAGAAGATCGTTGTGACCGCATTGGGTGGAAGCACCTCCACGCCGACTGAGGGGATCAGCGCCGACGTTGTTGTGGTCCGCGACTTCGACCAACTGACCGCCCTGGGTCGAGGGGTTGGCGGAAAGATCGTGCTTTTCGATTTTCCATTCGACAAGAAGAAGGCAGCGGCCGGGTTCGCGCTGGATGCTTACAGTGAAGCGGTCGTGTATCGGGGCGCGGGCGCCAAGGCCGCGGCAGCGCTGGGAGCGATTGCGTCTCTGGTTCGCTCCGTGGGCGGCGCGGACTACCGCTTGCCACACACCGGCTGGAGTTCGCCGGCCGGCATCCCCGCCGGGGCGGTGGCGGTCGAGGACGCGGATCTGATCTCGCATCTGGCAGCGCAGGGCAGAGTGCGCATGCACCTCACGCTGACTCCGCAGAGCCTGCCGGAAACGACCGGATACAACGTCGTCGGGGATTTGCGAGGAAGCCAGCATCCGGAGCAAGTCGTGGTCGTCTCCGGACACCTGGACTCGTGGGACCTGGGCACCGGCGCCATCGATGACGCCGCCGGAGTAGCGATCGCGATGGAAACCGCACAACTGCTGCAGCAGCTCCATCTTCGCCCCAAGCGCACGCTGCGCGTGATTGCGTGGATGGATGAGGAAAGCGGCGGACGTGGCCGGGACGCCTACACCGCGGCCCATTTGGCGGAGTTTCCCAACCACGTGGCCGCGATCGAAAGCGACCTGGGGGCCGCCCATCCTTTGGGTTTTAACGCGAAAATCAGCACCTCAGCGCTGGATTTTTTGCGGCCGGTGCAGGCGATTCTGCAGAGTTTCGGCGCGAATCTGATTAAGCCGACATTTTTTCCTCCGGGTTCTGACATCTCCGCCATGTCGAAAGAGGGAGTGCCAACGCTCGGTGTCATGCAAGACGGACGCACGTATTTCAACTACCATCACACCGCTGCCGATACCCTCGACAAGATCGTTCCCCAGGAGTTGCGGGAGAACGCCGCGGCCATGGCGGTCATGGGTTATGCCCTGGCCAGTAGCGCGCAACCACTGCCGCGATGAGCATTTCGTAAGCACGGGCAGAGGGTTCTATCCCGAACCCGAGAAAACCTACGGCCTCCGGGGAAGCCGCCTACACCTTTGCCCCTGTTGACGCATCTCAATTTAAGCGCATATCATTTTCGTTTGGCCTCAGGGCGGGAACCCGCTCTGGGAGGCGCGACTCAAAGCGGTAGAGCGATCATTCCATGGAAAAGAAGAAGCTGGACTATTTCAAGAAACGTCTGGAGACACGGCAGCAGGAGCTGCGCCGGACCGTTTCGCGGACCGAGCAAGACGGCCGTTCCGCGGACGAAGATTCGACCCAGGATATTGCCGACAAGGCCGCCAACTCCTACAACAAGGAATTTCTCTTCCACCAGAGCAACAACGAGCGGCAGCTGCTGCAGATGGTGGAGAAGGCATTGTCCCGCATGCGGCAGGGCAGCTTCGGCGAATGCATCCATTGTGGCAAGGAGATCAACGCCAAGCGGCTGGAAGCGGTGCCCTGGACCCGCCATTGCATCGAGTGTCAGGAGAAGCTTGAGCAGGGACTGCTCGAAGAAGCGCCCAAATAGCCCGGCCCACTCGCGAAAAGAAGCGGAAGCCGCCCAGCTGGCGGCTCATTGCTTTTGGTCGCGCTTGCGAACTTCCCCGACTTGCTAGATCGCATTGTTCTCGCCCGCCTCCCGCGGCGCCGTAACAGGCGGCCGGACTAGGAGGACGAGCGCTGACATGACATAGAGTGCGATCGCCAGCACTCCCAGGATTCGTGTTCCGCCGATCATCACGGAGTTTTCCAGAACTCCGCCCACCACAGCGCCGAACAAGTTCATTCCCAGCACGGTGGCTGTGCCTCGAGCGCTCTTGAGGCCGGTCGAAAAGATGGCGCCCGAAAGCAGTACGGGCAGCGCCGACCACCCTCCTCCCCACATGAGCCTCCACCAAAAACTCAAACTGTCTAAGCGCGAGTACGGGAACCAGAGATCCGCCGCCAGGACGAGCAGAAGAACAGCGTAGCTCAACCCGACCGGTATGTTCCGCCAGGCAACCAGCGCATTGGAAAGCAGAGCCATCCACAGGAATGATGTGATCACCACCACATTCACGAACCAGGTTGTACCGAAAAGCAACGACATTTGGGTAACCGCTTTGGTTTCGAGTAGCAGAAAACCGGTACCCAGCAGGAAAAAGTGGGCGTGGGCAAAACTTATGTCGCCGCGGCGCAGATCCAGTCGTTCGAGCACGAGCCAGGCGGCAAGCAGGAGCAACGTGCCCGCCAATAGGATCGGAATCGGCACGGAACGATCTTCGAGGTACAAGAACGGCCAGTCGTCCGTGGCGAGGAGAACTCCCCGCACAGGCCGGACTTCTCGGGCCGTATTGGTTCCGGAAAGATCTGCCGAACGGGCCGCCCCTTCGACCAGCAACACGCCTTTCACCCAATAGCTTGTGAAATACGCCGCTGGGGGCACCCCAAATGCCTTTTCCAGGGACGCGTATAGCCGATCGGTCGCGAAGCTCCGACTGGCGGCAAAGGAAAGCGCCAGGGTACCTTCGGGAGAAAGCCGGGCTCGCGCCTCGGTGAAACTCTCTACCGTGTAAACGTAGTTGTCCAAGCGTATCGACGAGAACCCGCTCAGCAAGGTGGTTGAATCGAGGAAGGCGAACACGATGAGATCGTACTTTTCCCGGGCCGTTCTGAGAAATACCCGTGCGTCAGTCACATGCACTGTCACCCGGGCAGAATCATAGGGGTGTTCGGGATGAAGTCGCATGCCTAAGCTCAGAATTTGGGGATCGAGTTCGACGGCATCGACGTGCTGCGCTCCATGCCGAAGAGCCGCCGCCACGTCGTTGCCGGTCCCGGCGCCCAGGATCAGCACGTTCCGAGGGCTTGGTACCAGGCGGTAAGGGAGTTCATAGTAGGGAGCCATGAGCGCGTTTGGGGTGGCTTCCGGGTAACGCCGCAAAAAGTCGGGGGACAGATCAGCCAGCCACTGATACCACATGTGATTGGTCACCACCGAATAGGCCGCAACTTTGCTGCTCCCGGCAGGAGGAGTCAATGGGACATAATCGATCCGGTAGTAGGGGGACCACAGGGTATTCGGTTCGGGCACGGCGACAACAGCGATGGTCGCGAGAAACAAAGCAATCGGCCGTATGCTCGTGAAAAATGGTATTAACAGCGAGAATCCCAGAAGGAGCCAGATTCCCGGTCCAAAGTTCAGGAAGGCCACGAAGGAAAATAACAGCGCCCCCGCCAGGCTTCCGGCAAGGTTCAAACCGTATCCTTTCAAGCCCGGCGCCGACTTTAGAGACTCTCCAACCAAGCCGCCCATGGCCACGAAAAACGAGACCATCAGAGTTGACAGGGCCAGGACCAGTGCGATGAAACGGCAAATGGAGAGCAGTCTCAGGCTTAAGCTCAGACTAGCGCCCTGCGAGAGATCGTATGTCCACATCAGGTCCACGTTGGTCAAACGCAGCCAGCGCGCGTATCGAGTCACAAAGAAAAGTAGAAATCCAATCAGCGGAAACAGAGCCGAGAGGTATTTTCGTGGCCTGCCCAGAATCATCCCGAGCCCCAAGCCAAAGAAGCTCGCCATCAGGGGAATGTTCTTGAGATTTGTAAAAACCCGAATTTCTGTACCGACATAGCGGATGACCACGAGTTCGAAATACAGCGCAGCCAGGCTCGCCAGAAACAACTTCCCGGCTTCACCATCCCACCCCGCAATTCGACCAAGGGGCTCACGGACATGACCCACCATAGGTGCCCATACCATGCTTGATGTCGGGCCCGGCGTCAAGTTTGCGCCGTTCGAGCAGTACACACCTTTGACGCTGTTGTTTTTGGCCTGTTAGACTGAGGGTTTGGCAACCCACTGTGGTGAAGAGAAGAGGAGTACGTGCGCGCAGAAACCCGCCATCAACTGAAAACAGACAAGTTCACTCGAGCCACGATCGGCGCGGCTGAAGCCACCGCTCATTGGAGCCTAGAGCACAAGTCCAAGATCATAGCCGGTGTGGCGATCGCCGCCGTCGTGCTGGCTGCCGTGGCCGGCATGTGGTACTACATCGGCCAGCAGGACAACCAAGCTAACCTGGAACTGACCCAGGCCGTGCGCACGCTGGAAACCCCGATTCGCCCGGCCGGAACACCCGACACCCCCAACGTTGCAAGTTTTGCCTCGGCACAGGGGCGGGCGGAGGGGGCCAGAAAGCAGCTCCAGGCGGTCGTGGACAAATACCCGCACACCCATACCGCGGACATCGCGCGCTACCTCCTGGGCACCACCTCGGTCGAGCTTGGGGACAACGCCACCGCCGAGCGCGAACTCAAAGAGGTGGCCTCCAGTTACAACAAGGATCTGGCCGCGCTGGCCAAACTGGCGCTGGCTTCCTTTTACGGCAACGCGAATCGTACCAAGGACGCGCTCGACCTTTACAAGCAGTTGATCGACAAGCCGACCGGTACGGTCAGCAAGGTCATGGCGCAGTTGCAGCTGGCCTCCTTATACGAGTCGTCGCAGCAGCCGCTTGAGGCGAAACGAATCTACCAGCAGATCGTGAAAGAGAACCCCAAGACCCAGGCGGAATCGCTCGCGCAATCGAAGCTGCAGAGTTTGAAATAGACTCCTGAGAGTCGGTCCCGCTCGACAACCCGAGAGTGTTCAGGCCCGAGCAGGCGGTTGGGCCTTTTCCGTCCACGAGGAATTCCGTGACCGGGGACGAAAACAAGCGCCCGGGCGGCGGTCCTCGAGGCGACCGAATCCCTGTTGCTTGAAGGCATTGCGCTGAAGTTGGCGCTTGCTCTCGTTCGGTTCCGAACGGAAAGAAACAGGCGGACCGGCCTGTCTCGGACCAGGAAATCCCGGCGGGCGTGCGTCTGAAATTTGAACCGATCTGCCAAGCACGGGAACGATTCTCACTTCCAGGCTCTTGCCAACCGTCGTCGAGTCTCCCAGCACCCAAGAAGACAAATTCGGCCAATCCACCCCGCCCAGACGGCGAAGGCCGTGCCTCGATTTGCCTACGTCAAAGGTTTCCCCGCGCGGGACATCACGCTTCTCGCTCGCTAAACAGCTTCAGCCATTCTTCCTGTTTGGTAGGGGGCAACAATGCCGGCCTTAAGTTGGCGGCGACATGTTCTTTATGCCCCATCCCAATCAGAGAAGTGATCAGACCGGGCGCAGAGCGCGCGAACTGAATGGCGTTTTCGCTGTCGCTGTTCATTCCGAGGGTTTGCTGAATGGACCCGGGTAGACCACGCGTCAGGCGCCCCTGGTACAGCGTCGCGCTGCCCACCATGGCGATTCCCAGCTGCCCGGCCGCCGTCAACACCGACACGTTCTTCTTTCCCAAGGTTTGATTGGCTAGCCCAAAAGCTTCCGGCATGGCGAGATTTAAGGGGAGCTGGATGAAGCGGAAATGATGCCCTGGCCCACCCACTTCTCGCGCCAGATCAGCGGCCGCGGGGAGGCTAATATAATCCCGCGAGCCATCCGGCACTCGAAACGCATTCCACGTCGCCATACCGTAATAGCGCAGCGCGCCGGCCTTGACAGTGCGCTCGAGCATTTCGAAAGCGCGTTTCAGGCGTTCACGGAAAACCGCGGGCGAGCTATCCGCGAGCTGAGACTCGGGGTTATGCAGGTAGAACAAATCGATGGTTTCGAGTCCGAGGTTCCGGCGTGAGCGTTCGATCTGGTTTTCCAGATAGTGCGGAGCGATCGAATGCATGCCGCCGGACAGTTCTTTGGGATCAAGGATCCCGGTTTCGATGTACTCCCGTAGGAAATAGCCGCGCGGATCGGCCGGGAGGCACGCGTCGAACGAGAGATAGCCCGCCTTGGTCGAGACCAGTACTTCGTCGCGTTGCAGTTCGCCCGATGCGATCAGCTGCGCCAGGACTGCGCCGATGTTGCGTTCCGAGCGCTGGTGCCGGTAGTTGATGGCGGTGTCGAGCACGTTGATGCCCGAGCACAGGGCGGTAGCGATGGCCTCCGTGTAGGCGGCATCGGTGGCCTGGTCGGGCTCACCGAGGTAGGTACCCAGTCCGATCGAAGAAAGCCACAGTTCACCTGCGCCGGGCACCGATTTGGGGTGACGAAAATGCTCCGCGTCGCGAAACCGGGGAAAGCGCTCCCGATAGCGAGCCGTGCCTTCGGGGGTGGCGAATCCAGCCAGCATAGCCAGAGTCTAACAGGGCCTGCAGGCATGCGGTTCCCCTTCTGCTGACCACTTCACGACGCGATCGCAAAATTCGCGAGTCGAAGTTGTGGGCGAGCGTGCATTACGCCAGGTAACAACCTTCGTCGGTTTACGCTTCGATTCCGACCCGGCTTCCTAGAAGAGTTCAGCAACCCCTCAGTCTCTTGGAGTAGGTATGCCGGTCGTTGGCCGCTGCTGTGTCGTGTTCGCTTGCGCCCTTGTCCTCACGGCTGCAACCCTTTCCCCAGCAGACCGGATCCTCCGCGGTTGGCGCCTCGGGCAATCAAGCCGGAGCGCGCGCTCGGGCTTCGCAGAGCCTGGCGGACATGGCCCGCAAACTCCGCAAGGACAAGCCTGCCGAGGTCCGAATGACCGAGGAAGAGGGCAAAGAGTTGTTCCGCTCGGTGGATAGGGTTTTCTCGTTTGCCAGTGAGGAGACCGGATTCCCCAGGCGCACCCCGGTCAAGAAACAGGTGGTGGGCCCGGCGGACATCGAGAGGTTCACCAAGCAGCGGCTGTCGCGCGTTTCTTGGGAAAGCAAGCGGGCAATCCGTCGCGGGAGTGTACGACGAAGAGACCAAGACGATCTGGCTGCTCGATACTGTGGCTCTCGATCGGCAGGGTCCCATCCTTGCCCACGAGCTTACGCATGCGTTGCAGGACCAGAACTATGATCTCGAACAGTGGGTAGGGCGGGCGACAAGCAGGCCGGCAAGGGGAAGCGGGCGTCAGGGGAAGACGAGAGCGGAAACGACGAGGCTAGGACTGCCCGTCCCGCAATCGTCGAGGGGCAAGCCCTGGTGGTTTACATCGACTACCTGCTCGCACCCTTCGGGCGCAACTTTGAAAGACACTCCGGGCGTGGTGGCTTCGATGGAAGAGTCGGCGGTCACGGCCACGATCGACACCGAACTCATGCACCAGGCGCCCATGATGCTGCGCGAAGCGGGCAGCTTTCCGTACCGCGAAGGCCTGTTCTTCGAAGCCGAGGTGCTCGCGAAACGCGGCAAGGCGGCGGCGTTCCAGGGAGTCTTCGCGCACCCCCCGCGGAATACGCATGAAGTCTTCAATCCAAATTCCTATCTGGAGCACGCCCAGCTGCCGCCGGTGCTGATCCCGGATGTAGGGGCGCTGCTCAACCGCCACTACGAGGTGTTCGACTCCGGTTCCTTTGGCGAACTGGACGTGCGGGCCCTGCTGAAGCAATTTGGCGACAAGCACGGGGCGACCGATTTTGCGCCCGCATGGCAAGGGGGCACGTACGGCGTTCAAACGCACCCAGGGTCCGGTGGGTTCCTCGCCGACGACCGCGGAGGTCGCGCTGTTGTACGTCTCCCATAGGAGGACACCCCAAGCAGCGGAGCACTTCGCGCGTTTCTACGCCACAGCCGTTGCCAAGCGCTACCCGAACGCCGCGGTCGAAGCCGTTCCGGCCTGTTCCGCGCCGCCATGCCCCGTGGGCGCGGCACTGGTCGTGACCGAGGAAGGGCCGTGATTGTGGAAGAGTGGCCCGACAACACCGTGATCGTCTCGGAGAGCTTCGACCGCGCGACCGCGGCCAAGCCGAGCAGCGCCGTGCGGACAACGCCGCGGGATCGGCGTGCCTGGACCCCACCCCAGCAGGAACTCGGAATCAGGCTTTACGCCTTGCCGGCCTTCGGTGCGTTTCAGTCGCAGAGGGGGGACGACTTGCTGAAAACAATCACCGGCCGACGCCCGGCGTTGGGGACATTTTCTGGCTTCGAGGGCGGTGCCCCGAACATTCCCCTTTTGTCCCGTTTTCCGCTACCATGATGAGCTTCGCCGAGGACCACCGGGGCTCACATGGCAGACATCACGCTTCGAGTGAACGGGAGCGAGCGCAAAGTCAGCGTGGCTCCCGACACCCCTCTTCTCTGGGTTTTGCGCGACACCCTTCAACTCACGGGAACCAAGTACGCATGCGGCGCCGGATTGTGCGGCGCGTGCACGGTGCACGTGGATGGGGCATCGACGCGCTCCTGCTCCACACCGGTTTCTCAGGTCGCGGCGAAGAGCATCACGACCATTGAAGGACTCTCGCCCAATAGCCAGCATCCTCTGCAGGTGGCATGGATTGCCGAGGAAGTCCCGCAGTGCGGCTACTGCCAGAGCGGGCAGATCATGGCCGCGGCGGCGTTGCTCGCGAAGACGCCGAACCCCACCGAGGAGCAGATCACTCGCTTTATGTCCGCCAACCTATGCCGCTGCGGAACTTACGAGCGCATACGTCGCGCCATCCAGCGCGCCGCCACCGGGTCAGGTGCGCGATGAGCCCATTCTCTCGACGCGACTTCCTCACGGCCGGAGTGGCCGCCGGCGCTGGCCTGGTCATTGGCTTCTATCTGCCGCACAGGTCGAGGGCCGGCCCCCCCGGGGAAGCCTTTTCGCCGAATGCCTATCTGAAGATCACACCTGACGATAAGGTCACGATCGTGGTCGCGAGGTCGGAGATGGGGCAAGGCGTTCGTACCTCCCTGCCGATGATCCTTGCCGAGGAGCTTGAGGCGGATTGGAAGCAGATCCAGATCGAGCAGGCGGGAGCCAGCACGCTGTTTGGTGACCAGACCACGGGCGGCAGCGCCAGCGTGCGCACCACCTGGGACCCGATGCGCAAGGCGGGCGCGGCGGCGCGCGAGATGCTGATCTCGGCGGCGGCGCTCGAGTGGGGCGTGGCCCGGACCTCTTGCAAGGCGGAAAACGGAGCGGTCCTTCACCGAGAATCGAATCGGCGTGCCACCTACGGAGAACTCGCCAACCAGGCGGCCAATCTGCCCGTCCCAACCGACGTTCCCCTCAAACAGGCGAAAGATTACAAGATCGTAGGCAAGCCGATTCCGCGCCTCGATACCCCTGCGAAAGTGAATGGCACCGCAGAGTACGGAATCGACTTCCGCCTGCCGGAAATGAAGTACGCCGTGCTGGCGCGCTGTCCGGTTATCGGCGGCAAGGTGGCCAGCTTTGACGACCAGGAATCGAAGAAGGTCGCGGGCGTCAGCTATGTGGGCAAAATTACCGACGCTTCGATTGCAGTGGTTGCCGACAGCGTGTGGAGCGCACTGGAGGGGCGGCGCGTGCTCCAGATCAGCTGGGATGAAGGGCCCAACCGCGATCTGAACACGGCTGCGATCATGGAGTCGCTCCGCCAGGGGGCTTTGAAAAAAGGCGTGCCGCTTTACTCGACGGGGGATGTCTGGAAGGCTCGCGGGCGCCGCCTGGAAGCCGCCTACGAACTGCCGTTCATGGCGCATGCGCCGATGGAGCCGGGCAACGCCACCGCGCACTGCCAGGGTTCGAAGTGCGAGATCTGGGCCCCCACGCAGGTTCCGCAGGATGTCCGCGACTCGGTTGCGCAGGCCATCGGACTCGATCCCGATCATGTGAAAGTCAACGTTCAGTTGATCGGCGGAGGATTTGGCCGTCGCCTGGAGCACGACTATGCGGTGGAGGCGGCGCAGGTTTCGAATGCGATTCACGGGCCCGTGAAGGTGATCTGGACCCGAGAAGACGATATGCGCAACTCGATGTACCGTCCTGTTAGCCTGCATAAGCTCAGCGCTTCGCTCGATGCAAGTGGCTGGCCAGTGGGGTTGACTCACCGCATCATTGGCCCTTCCATCAACGGACAAAAAGGCTCGCCGCCGGTGAATGGAGTGGATGGCGACTTTCCCGATGAAGCGTCCTTCATCTATCCGATCCCGAATGTCTCCCTTGAATCAGTGACGACCGAAACCCCCGTCCCTCTGGGATGGATGCGTTCGGTTTATGCGCTGCAGATGGGATTTGCTAGTGAGAGCTTTATTGACGAAATGGCTGAGGCCGCAAAAAAGGATCCGCTCCAGTACCGCTTGCACCTGCTTGCCAAGGACGAAGACATCAAGCGAAGCAAGGAAGCTGGCTTCGATTTCCATCTTAGCAAGCCGGTGGACTTCCACGAGCTACGCATGGTTCTCACGCAGCTCGGTGCTTGATCTCGATCTCCGACCACTGGATGTCTGCCGCAGAGCGTACCGGCGATCACACGAGGCAATGTCGCTCACGCGAGTGATTCTTAGGCACTTCA
>Ga0137415_10000664_pt1 | contig 33290 bp, 19 predicted proteins | sample CZODoug3_1_1_16f_FD_183082 | JGI IMG/M metagenome (GOLD analysis project Ga0137415, IMG submission 183082) | Vadose zone soil fungal communities from Angelo Coast Range Reserve, California, USA - CZODoug3_1_1_16fungal (Hybrid Assembly) | ecosystem: Environmental > Terrestrial > Soil > Vadose...
GGGGTCCAAACCCACAGATTCCCGGACCACGCCATTGCTGGTTCCAGCATGGTTGCGTAGGACGTCGGAGACAAAGGCGAAAAGAATGGCGCGTCCTGGCCGACGCGAATGGAGGCTTTTTCCCAGTCAAGACTGAACTGGGCCGTTCGCAAGCGAACTAAGCCGGAGGCAACACCGTACGAAGTCGTTGGACTACCGCCGGCGAAGTCAATTGCGACGCTCGCCGAACTCCGCGCGCCGAACAGCTTCGGCCCGGTCGCGTCGACGCCCAGCACAGTCTGGCGCAGAGTCGCACCCATGCTTCCGTCTGCGAAGCCCGGGGAAGTGGGGAATGCGAGGCTCGGCAAATCCTGTATGTCGAAAGACCCGCTGTTTCGATAAGCATTGAATAGGACGAGGCCAGACAGCTTTACCGGGAATTTGCTGGCGCTCTCGACCTTGTCCTGGTGGAGCTCTGTAACTTTCGCTGCCAGAAAGCCAACATCCTGGTCGGCAGCGACAACCGATGGTTCCACCGAACCGGGGGTGTCATTTCCGGAGGGATGGTTAGATTGCACCTGATTGCGCAGCTCTTCGAGGCCCTGACGAAGCTCTTCAATCTGTCGACGGGACTCCACAAGTTCGGAACGCGTCTCCTTCAGTTCGCGGCTTACGCGAGCGAGTTCCTCTGCGCCATTGGAAGTGTCTTGCGCGACACAGCCAATAGATGCAAGGCACACGACCGCGAGCATGGATTGAAGAGAAGCGCACATTTGGTCTCTGTAATTGTCGTGACCACAGGTAATCCGCGCAAGGTTACCAGCGTGTTCGACGGAGGCGAACGGGTTACCAGAGTGTCTGGCCAAAGGGGTTGCAGCTTCTTCGGATCTTTGAACGTCCCGAGGGCGACTTGAGGGGCACGGGCAACAATGTGGAGGACAAGAATAAGTTCAGGCACCAATCGGAACCTGCTAACGGTCCAACCATCGGGGGTTGCACTCACAATCTCCGTTCTGAGCGTTAATGAGCGTGTGGTCTACCGTGATTAGGGTTCTGCTCTATGTCTGATAGAGTGTTCCGAACACCCGATGATCGGTGATGGTGCCGATGCAATGACCCTTGGCAATCGAAAGAGCTTTCTCGCTCCTTCACTTGTCCTCCTCTTCGCGCTGGTTGCGGTTGGACACTGGCGGTTGAGACCTTCCCCCCTAGAGGGAACTTGGTTGAAGACGGACGGAGCGGGGGACATGCCTGCCGAAGCGACTGCTCGACTCACACGCAGCCAGTTCACCATGCGGTATTGGCGGGATGGAGGCGTAGAGCACGTCACCTCGCTAAGGGATGGCCGCGAGCACCCTTTGTGGGCCATAACTGGGGTCGGGGCAAGTTATCGCGCAGAGTTGGAAGGAAGCACGGAAGTCGTGACTGCGATGACCTGGCTACGACAGCCACCCACCCATTCTGTCGTGCGGAACCGCCAATCCGGTGGTGCGCGCGTGACAGCTCATGCGGAGAATGGGGTAATTCTGTAAATGTTCCCGAGAGGAATTTGTGACAGCGAGACCAGCCAAATCGATGATGATCTTGGTTGCGGGTCCCTACCGCTCCGGCACGAATGACGACCCGGCCTTGATCAGGAGGAACGTTCAAGAGATGGAGTCCTACGCGCTGCCCATCTTCCGCGCCGGGCACATCCCAATTCTCGGTGAGTGGCTGGCGCTTCCGCTCGTTGAGCGCGCCGGATCTAGAAAGATGGGCGATGAAGCCTTCAATGAGATCTTCCATCCCATTGCGATTCGCCTTCTGGAGAAGTGCGATGGTGTGCTTCGAGTCGGGGGACCCTCGGCCGGGGCCGATGAAATGGTGCGTGTCGGACGGAACCTTGGACTGAACATCTACACCACTCTGGCACAGCTTCCGAAGGCGGAATGACCGGGATGTCACGTCGCCGATCATCGCGAACGCTTCCCGTCGCGCAAAGGCCGTTTCTCCCACTACAGGAAATGGCAGCTAAAATGGAAATTCCGGATGATGGACAAAAACCAAGCAGACGGGCCTATACCTTCCTGATGAAATGAAGCAGCAGGGCGACCGCGACGCCCAGCACAAGGGTTCCTAGGAAGAACCATTTCGCAACGGGAATGGTGACGAGCCCCATCACCACAAAGCCAACAGCGACCAGGAGTCCGGCAAACTCCGAGTCCACTTGCATCACGCGCATCATGCCTGGGTGGCGACTGGCGTCATGGTGCCTCATCGGCTAAATAGTCCCGCTGATTCAGGCCAAGACCTAGCCCATCCTTCTGGTTGACAACCGTCTGGGTAGGCCAGAGTCCGATGGGTTGCCGGGACGCAAAATCGGTGCGGGCATCGAAACCAGGTACAGCCCCGCTTTCAAGAAGGCATCCGTTTTACTGAATTGCTGAAGATGTAGTTCGGTCGCCCCACTGCCCGGGCGCCGCCGGTCTCCTTAAGTCTTGCCCGTCCAACAGGAGGGCACAACCTGGATTCACTCCGCCCCTACGTCCGCTCCACCTTCAACACCTGCGGCGTCCTCGCTCCGCCCGCCTGCAACCTATGCGGCCGCAGCTTCTTCAGCACCGCCTCCACGCTGATGCCGTACTTGGCGCGCAGGGCGTCCGGCTTCCCATGCTCGATGAATTGGTCCGGCCAGCCGATCCGTACCACCGGTGTGCTCAGTCCCAGGACATTCAGTTCTTCCAGCACGGCGCTGCCAAACCCGCCCTTCAGCACGTGATCCTCGAGCGTGACGATCACCTCCACGCTGCCCGCATAAAACTCAAGCATCGCGACGTCGACCGGCTTGGTGAAGCGCGCATTGATGACCGCGCTCGAAATCCCTTCGCCTTCCAGTTTCGCCGCCACTTCCTGAGCCATTGGGACCAGCGCTCCCAATGCGAAAATCGCGACCCGGTCGTTCTCTCCGTGTTGCAGGAGTTCCGCTTGCCCGATGGGAATGGCCCGGGGAACGTCCTTCACCGGGGTGCCCGGTCCAACCCCGCGCGGATACCGTACCGCGATGGGCCCGTCGTGCAGCATGGCCGTGAACAGCATGTCGGCCAACTCATCTTCATCTTTGGGAACCATGTGCACGATATTGGGAATGCCGCGCAGGTAGCTGATGTCGAAGAGCCCGTGGTGTGTCGGACCGTCGTCCCCCGACAAGCCGCCGCGGTCCATGCAAAACACCACCGGCAAATTCTGCAGGCATACGTCGTGCACGATGGAATCGAACGACCGCTGTAGGAAGGTCGAATAGATCGCGCAGAAAGGCTTGAAGCCTTTGGTCGCCAGCCCCGCCGCGAAAATCACGGCGTGTTCTTCGGCGATGCCCACATCAAAATACTTATCCGGATGATGTGGCTCGAACCGGTCGAGCGCGGTGCCGTTCGGCATTGCCCCCGTGATCGCGACCACTTTGTTATTCATGTTCGCCAGCTTCACCAGTGTGTCCGCAAACACTTCCGAGTAGGTGCGTTGCCCGAGCGCCTTGGTCTCCCCGGTTTCGGGGTCGTAAGGCCCAAGGCCGTGGAATTTCTTCTGCTTCTGCAGGGCGGGCTCAAAGCCCTTGCCTTTTTGCGTCAGCACATGCAGCAGCACAGGGCGCTTCTGAGTCTTCAGGAACTCAAACGTCTTGATCAGGGTGGCGATGTCGTGGCCGTCGATCGGCCCGTAATACTTCAGTCCCAGCTCTTCGAAAATCACGCTTGGCCAGAAAATGCTTTTGGCCGCCTCCTCCGCTTTGCGCGCCATGTGCAGCGCCGTCTTGCCGCCCAACTTTTCCACGAACCATCCTGCCTGCTCGTGCAGGTAGTCGAAGCGCGGGTTCGTGACGATTGTGTTCAGGTAGCTTGCGATGGCCCCGACGTTCTTGTCGATCGACCACTCGTTATCGTTCAGCACCACAATCATCCGCCGCGTGTGGTGCGCGATATTGTTCAGCGCTTCGTAAGTAATCCCGCACGTGAAAGCCGCGTCGCCGGCGAGCGCAACCACATGCTCGTTGCCGCCGTTTCGGTCGCGAGCCACCGCCATCCCCAGGGCGGCCGACAGCGCTGTACCCGCGTGCCCGGCTCCGTAGCAGTCGTGCGGACTCTCCGTCCGTAGCATGAAACCGTTCAAACCACCCGGCGTGCGAATGCTGTGAAATTGTTCGCGCCGTCCGGTCAGCAATTTGTGCACGTACGCCTGGTGGCTCACGTCGAACACGAACTGGTCCCTCGGCGTCTCAAACACGTAATGCATCGCGAGGGTTACCTCGACGACGCCCAGGTTCGGCCCGAGGTGCCCGCCGTTCTTCGACAGGACAGAGATCAGCTCTTCGCGGATCTCCTCCGCCAGCAGTTGCATTTGAGCAAGGGAAAGCTGTTTTACATCGAATGGGGAATGGATGCTATCGAGAAGACGCGCCATAGGCTTGAACGGTTGAAACCTACTCTTAGATGATATGCGGCCCTCGAAGGATGCCGCCCGTTACCAGCAGCAAGCACCTCCCAAGTTACAGCCAGCAAAGGACCTGCGAGCGCCCAGCCCAGCGCCGATCCCGACCTTTCGGTATACTGATAACGCATGACGGTTCTGCAGAACATCAAGGCGATCGCCAAAGGCATGAGCATCACCTTCATGGAGATGTTCCAGCCCACCCAGGTCGAGAACTATCCCGACGGTCCCGGTCCTCTGAAAGGCGCTCGTTTTCAGGAACGTTACCGAGGCATGCACGTCCTGCAGCGCGACGAAAACGGTCTGGAAAAATGCGTAGCCTGTTTCCTGTGCGCCGCCGCCTGTCCTTCCAACTGCATCTATATAGAAGCCGCCGAAAACATCGAAACGAATCGAGTAAGCGGCGCCGAACGCTACGCCAAGGAATACATCATCGACTACAACAGGTGTATTTTTTGTGGGTATTGCGTGGAGGCTTGCCCTACCGACGCGATCACGCATGGGCATGGCTTTGAGCTGGCTTCATTCAACGCGACGGGGTTGATTTATCGCAAGGAGCAGATGCTGGCGGCGACGCCGGCGCATATGGGGGCCAACGCGGTGTTTAACAGCGCGGATGTGGCTGGGGGCGCTCCGGCGTTGCCGACACAGCGGAGCTGAGAGTTCAACATTTTTCGGTCTCACGTCTAACGCCGGTCCCGACGCGGGCCGGCGTTTGTTCATACCGGCAGTGTCCAGTTTGGCCAACCACCAACAACTAAGGACGAACGACTGAATTGCATGTCTGATTTTCTCCAAACCGTGAAGGAGCGCGTTGTCGTTTACGACGGCGCGATGGGGACCAACATCCAGTTGCGCAATCCCAGCCTGGACGACTATTGGGGGAAGGAGAACTGCAGTGAAGTGTTGGTGTTGAGCCGGCCGGACATGATTCGGGATATCCACGCGTCTTTCTTCCAAGTCGGTTGCGACGTGGTGGAGACCAATACATTTGGGGGAACGGGCATCGTTCTCGGCGAGTTTGATTTGAAAGATCGGGTTGCGGAGATCAATATCACGGCGGCTCGGCTGGCGCGCGAAGTTGCGCAGCAATTTTCTACTAAGGACAAGCCCCGTTTTGTGGCGGGATCTCTCGGGCCGACTACCAAGCTGCCTTCACTGGGACATATTGGGTTCGACGCGATGGCGGCTTCTTATGAGGAGCAGGCAGCCGCTCTCATTGAAGGGGGGGTGGACTCGCTCCTGATCGAGACGGCGCAAGATCTGCTGCAGGCGAAAGTCGCGGTGGTGGGCGTGCTCCGGGCAATGCGCAAGGCAGGGAAGCAGCTACCGGTCACCGTGCAGGTCACGCTGCAGGAGTCGGGGACGATGTTGCTCGGGACCGAGATCGGTGCGGCCCTCACTGCGCTGGAGCCGTTTGACGTCGACGTAATCGGGCTGAACTGCGCCACCGGGCCGAAGGAGATGAACGACGCGGTCCGCTATCTGGGCGTGAATTCGACCAAGCATATCTCCGTCCTGCCCAACGCGGGGCTTCCGCAGAATGAGGGCGGACATGCGGTCTACCAGCTGACCCCGGAAGAGCTGGCGCAGTACCACAAGCATTTCGTCGTGGACTATGGAGTGCGCATCGTGGGCGGGTGCTGCGGGACTAAGCCGGAGCATCTGAAGGCCGTAGTGGACGCGGTTTCAGGGGTGGAACCCGCCGCCCGGGATGTGAAGCCGGCGGGCGCGGCTTCGAGCGCCTACACGTCCGTTCCCCTGGATCTCGAGCCCAAGCCTCTCATCGTCGCCGAGGAGATGAATACGACCACGCGCGTGGAGCATTTCCGCAACCTGGTGCAGGGGGGAAAATATGACGAAATCCTGGCCCTGGCCAAGAAACTGGTGAATGACGGGTCGCACATGCTGGATCTGTGTTGCGCGATCGTGGGCGAGGACGAGAAGGGGTACATCACTTCGATTCTGGAGAGAATCGCGACGCGCGTGCCGGCGCCGATCCTGGTGGACTCCACCGAGGCCGACGTAGTGGAAGGGGCGCTGAAGCGGATTCCGGGAAAAGCAATCATCAACTCGATTAACCTGGAAGACGGCGAGAAGCGGACTTCCAAGATTCTGCCCATGGCGAAACGCTATGGTGCGGCCGTGATCGCGCTCACCATTGATGAAGACGGCATGGCGCTCACCGCCGACAAGAAAGTTGCCATCGCGAAGCGCATCTACGAATTGGCTACCAAGAAGTACGGCATTCGCGGTGTGGACCTGATCTTCGACGCGCTGACTCTGCCGATTTCAACCGGGCAGGAAGAGTACCGCTCGGCGGGGATGGAGACGCTCGAAGCCGTGAAGCGGATCAAGCACGAACTGGCCGATGTGAAGACGATCCTGGGAGTCAGCAATATTTCCTTCGGGCTCGACAGCTATCCGCGGCGCGTGCTGAACAGCGTCTTCATGCACGAAGCGGTCGACAATGGCCTCGATATGGCTATCGTAAACTATACTAAAATCTATCCGTTATATAAGATTCCTCAAGAGGAAGTTGAACTGGCGCGAAAGCTCATTCACCGCGACGCCTCGAACGGTGATCCACTCCAGGTTTACATGAACCACTTCGCCGGGCTGAAGAGGAGGCCACGAGCTTCGACCACGGCGCATGTGGAGACTTTGTCGGTCGAGGACAAGCTGAAGTTCGCCATCATCAACGGCGAAAAATCGGTGGGCGAAGGAGTTCACAAACAATCGTTGGAGCAACTGCTGGATGTTGCGCTCGGGCAGTACACGGCGCTCGACATCATCAACACCGTGCTGCTTGATGGCATGCGGACTGTGGGCAAGTTGTTCGGCGCGCGCAAGATGCAGTTGCCGTCGGTGCTCGATTCGGCCGGAGTGATGAAGCAGGCCGTGGGTTACCTCGAGCCGAAGATGGAGAAGGCGTCTGGGTCGCAGAAGGGAACCATCGTGCTGGCGACGGTGAAGGGCGATGTGCACGACATCGGGAAGAACCTGGTCGACATCATTCTTTCGAACAACGGATACAAGGTGGTGAATCTGGGGATCAAGCAACCCGGGGATTCGATCATCAAGGCCGCACTCGAACACAAGGCGGACGCGATCGGGCTGAGCGGGCTGCTGGTGAAGTCGACCCTGGAGATGAAGTACGTGATCCAGGACCTGGAGCGGCAGAGCCTGGAGTATCCGGTGATCTGCGGCGGAGCGGCTCTGACGCGCAAGTACGTGGAAGACGATCTGCGGCGGGAGTATGCGAACGCGGTGTTCTACGCGGATGACGCGTTTGCGGGGCTGCACATCATGGAAGATCTGATAGCCGTGAACGGACAGCGCGACGCGCGGCTGACGGAAGGGAAGACGGTGAAGGAGTATACCAGGGCCGCGGCGGTGGTGGATGAAGAAACCGGCCCGGTGTTCGCGGAGCGCAGCGCGGTCGTTGCCGATGCTCCGAATATTCCGGAACCGCCGTTCTGGGGCGTGCGAGTAAGGAAGGATTTCGACCTGCGCGAGCTGTTTCCTTATATCAATGAGACGGCGCTGTTCAAGAACCAGTGGCAGTTGAAGACGGCGTCGCAGGAAGATTACTTGCGGCTCGTCGCCGAGAAGTTCCGGCCGATCAAGCAGCAGCTGCAGGAAGAGATTATTTCGAGTGGGTTGTTTGCGCCCAAGGTGGTGTATGGGTATTTCCCCGCTCAGGGGGATGGGAATGATGTGGTTGTATATGAGCCGCCGACAAAGCCTTTAAGCCACGAAGGACACCCAGAGGCAGGAAGGAAAGAAGTTCTGAGGTTTACTTTCCCACGCCAGAGGGAAGGTCGGAAGCTTTGCATCTCGGACTTCCTTGCGCCTAGGTCGTCCGGAAAAATGGATGTGCTGGGGTTGTCCCTCGTGACCATTGGTGCGAAGGCTTCGCTGGAGACGCAGCGCTTGTTTGAAGCCGGCGAGTATACGAAGTATCTTTACCTGCACGGGCTAAGCGTGGAGACCGCGGAGGCGCTCGCCGAGTTCCACCACCGCACGATGCGGCAGGAGTTGGGAATTGACGCCGAAGACTCGCCCCATATCCGGGATCTGTTCCACCAGAAATATCGCGGATCGAGATATTCATTCGGGTATCCTGCCTGCCCTAGTCTTGAGGATCAGACCAAGCTGTTTGGGTTGCTACATCCGGAGGAGAATGTCGGCGTGCGGTTGACCAGCGGATTCCTGCTGGAGCCGGAGCAGTCAACTTCGGCGATCGTGGTGCACCATCCGGCGGCGAAGTATTTCGTGGTATGAGCGCATCCTCTACGTCCCGCCTTCCTGAGCCGAGCCCTCGTTTTGGAGGGCTGGCCGGATGTCGACGTTGAAGAGGCTGCGGAAGAACCCTTTCTTGAAGCCGCAGCCCCTGAAGGCGTCATTGATGACGCAGCGGTTACGGCAAGCCCGACGGCGTGCGCCAACAATGGCATCTGAGGTCACTCTCAGCCTTCACGCGCTGTTCCCGCCCGAAGTTGACGAACTCGAGGCCGTTCTTAATCGCGACCTATCGGCTTGGAAAGGAGATCAGGAGCGAATCATTTCCCGTTGAGCCAGTCCGCATAGGCCTGGAACGAGTAGGGACGGCCCATGAAGTCGCGCACCAGGTCCGCCGCTGATTTGGTTCCGCTGGCCGCCAGGACCGTCTGCCGATATTTCGCGGCGACTTTCGGATCGACCATCGCATCCTTCTTGAACTCCGTGAACAGATCTTTCGCGATCACCAGCGACCACATATAGGTGTAGTAGACCGCGGAGTAGCCGTTCAAGTGGCCGAAGGCGGTTTCCATGTGCGTGCCTTCCAACTGGTGGAAGGGTGTGTAGCGTTCGCGCAACTCCGCCGCCAACTTCGTCGTGTCGAGCCCCTGCGGGTCGCGGTTGTAGAGGTTCAGGCTGAGTGCGGCATAGAACATCTGCTGGCGTACAACGAGGGCGCGGTCAAAATCGTCGGCGGCCCGCGCTTTTTTCGCAAGGGCTGCGGGCATCGGTTGGTTGGTCTTGTAATGGCGCGCAAACGTGGCCAGGGTAGCCGGGTCCCGGGCCCACTCTTCGAACATCTGGGAGGGTGCTTCGACGAAATCCTGCTCCAGATCCCCCGTTGCCCATTTGGTGTTGCCCCGGAAAATTCCGTGCAGCAAATGCCCGTACTCGTGGAAGAACGTGATGACATCGTCGAGTTCCATCAGCCCCGGTTCATCCCCCACCGGTTGCGGGAAGTTGCACACCAGCACGTATTCCGGGAGGCGCTGACCTTGCTTGCCGGTGGTGAGGTTGAAGGTTGCATAATGCTTGTACTTGTTGGCCCGGGGAAACATGTCGAAGTAGATGCGTCCGATTCGATCCTGCCCGTCGTAGACGTCGTAGACCTGGACGTCGGAATGCCACACCTTGGCATCGGTCACAGGCTTGTAGGTGATGGCGTACATCCGGCTGGTCAGATCAAGGATGCCCTGCTCGACTCGGGAGTATTCGAGGTAGGGGCGGACGGACTGCGAATCGAATCCGTATTTGTCGATCTTGGCTCCGTGCTCGAGGTACAGCCATTCCCAGGGGTTGATTACGGCTGCGTTCGGGTCGGTGCGCTTCTTGAAGGTCAACAGATCCTGATAGTCGCGCTTCGAGCCGGTGGCGGAAGCCACCGCGATCTTTTCGATGAAGTCGGCCGCTTTCTGCTCGGTGGCGACCATCTTGTCTTCGGTGATATAGGCGGCCCAGTCGGAATAGCCCAGCAGTTTGGCCAGTTCGGTACGCTTGGTGAGCAGCTGGCCCAGCACCTCGATGTTTTTCGGGTAGGCACGCTGGTTGTAGAGGACGTAGAGGGCCTTGCGGGCCTCGTCGTGGGTGGCGTACTGCATGAATGGGACGTAATCGGTGTTGTCGGTGGTGAGGGTCACCTTGCCGGAGGCATCGGACGGGTGGGTGCGCTTGAAGTCGTCGGGCAGGCCGTCCAACTGGGCGGAGTCGAGGGTCATCCTGCGGACGTCGTCGGCAATGTTCTGATCGAACTCCTGGCCGATTTTCACCAGTTCATCCTGGAGCTGGCGAAGCTTCTCGCGGGTGGCATCGTCACGGTCCACGCCGGCCCGGTGGTAATCGCGCAGGGTGGTGCGCAGATAATATCCGGCGGCTGGGTCGAGTTTCGAACCATTCAGTGCGGCGAGCACGCCGTTCGCGGCGGGGTCGAGTGAGATGTTGGTGATCAGGCTCGCCGCCTCCTGCTCGCAGGTTTGCGCGGCGTCACGGAAGGCCTTATCGGGGTGGACTTGCTCCGCCAGGCCGGCGCGGGCCTGGGCGTCGCCGACCACCAGTTCCGCCGTATCGAACGCTTGCAGGGTCGCATAGGGATCGCGAGGCGCTTTGGCTGCCTTTAGCTGGGCTAGCTGGGCGCGCGTGGAATCGAGGTCGGCGCGGCAGGAGGCCAGAAAGGCTTCTGGCGTGCCCGCTAACAGCGCGGAGGCACTCTGGGCCCAGGCGCTCCCGGTCAGCCCCAACAGCAATATGGCCCATTGCAGACGTCGCAGCATGATGATTCCTCTCTGGTGCTGGCAGCACCTTGAGCGTTGGACGTTTGTGGGACGCTAAAGTGAGGAGCGATCGTTCGGTGGCGATGAGGCCCGAGTCGTGGAACTCCGGGACGACCACTGTGATCATGGTCACTGCGTGTGTGCCCGGGGAACCGACAACCAGTTTACATCGCTCGGGTACGCCGGTTTCGGTCCTTCGGCGAAGGAGGGACTTTGCCGGAAAAGCTCGACTAAGAGTTCCGGGCCTGTAGCCACGGACCCGAACAGTGAGAGTCAGGCGCTTTGATCGACACTCGGCGCTGGCGACGTTACCGACTGGACATCCCCATTCGCGTCATTGTGCATACTCCAGCCCGGACCAAACTCCAGGATGGGCGTGGAAACGAACTCAGCGAAGGCGGTATGGACGTGACTGCCGGAGTGGAGCTGAACGTGGGGGGATAGCCCTCCAGTTCACACCATCCTATTTCGGGCCTCCCGTCCGGGTTCGCGGGAGCGTGCGCAACCGAGCCGGGTGTCGCTACGGGGTGGAGGTGGAGTTTCTCCTTGAAACTGCCGAGGAATCCGAGTAGGTTAACCGACCGCGGCTCCTCCTGCAAACCTTGAGTCACACCGAGTCAATGATTCTGCCGTGACTGGTTTGGGCGTGCACTGCAGGGCTGCAGCGGTGGTTCCCCCGGGGACATCGGGGAAGCATTTTTTCTCCCGTCTCCAGTTCGTGCGCAACAGGACCATGGCGGACGATGGAGGGGGGTTGGAGGAAGCGACCGCGGTCCCAGCAGTTAGCAGCCGCAAAGATGCCTGGCGCGTAGTTCCTGGATGAGGGTTTCTAAACCGGTCACCTACCGCAATACCGCAATGTTTTGTGCAACCGCCGCCCCCTCGGCTGCCAGCATGACTCGAACTGCGATGCGCTCGGCTTTGTGGTGATGGGTTCTGTGCAGCAAATACGCTGTTCCCACGCCCAATCCAAGGCCAAGGACTGACGCTGCGGCCTCTCCGCCCGCGCCGCGGGAAACGAACGGACGTGCCAGTGGGTTGGCTTCTCGCATGCCATGGTTCAACCCACGCTGGGTTGTGATCGCATCGGCTGTGAGTTCTGCCGCAAACAGCGAGAAGTTGACTTTGTTCTCCATGCTCCAGAACTTCGGTGTGCTCGGGGCATCTGGGAGATCGGTCAGCGCTATTGGGGTTGCGTTCGTGGCTGCCGGGACAGCGTTCGCGGCTACCAGGTTCTCTTGCGCGTTCGCCACACCGACAAGTAGTAAGACTGCAAGGAAAGCGCCTCTCATTTTCCCCTTCCAATGGCCGAAGGCCGCCCAACTCAGAGCACCCGGGGAACGGCGCCCCTACCACCGCTCAGAAACCGGAGTCTTGAGGAACAGCGTAACCAAGCAGCGCCCACGAGCACATGTCCCGAACGTAACGAACTGGCCGCCTTTGGTAACCACCAACTGGTGACGCGTCGAGGCCAGGGACGAAATTCAACCCGTTGAGCACATAGGCTCAACAGGTTGCAAAATGAGAGTGACCCAGCAGTTTTCCTCCTAAGACGGCTCGCGGCGGTCAAAAAAAGTGGGTTTCACGTCTCTTGCAGGCTGACAGAAGGATGTTGTTGGCGCGGAAGTGACCTGAGGTCTTGGGAATCGCGTTCGACCGCGAGTCGTCGACTCCGCGGTCATCGCACAGGCTGGTGGGTGGATGTCAAGCGTGTATGCAATCTGAGTTTTTTGCGGTTTCGCTGACGAGTTGAAAAACGTCGGCGCACAACTGTTGAATTTTTCAACATACCCTGATAAACATTCTCGGCAACAGCTTCCTGGCCGGGAGCAACTCTTACACTGTGAGCGATCTTCGCTGGGAGCTGAAATCGAGCAGACTGAACAGCTTCCGCCGATGGTCCTCCGAGCTTCCGGCGTGTCATTAGCCCACGACCGGCGCGGTTTTTCCAAGGCCGATGGCCGTGACCGCGTCAGAAGAGATTCCTTGCTGTAGGAGATAGTCCCGAACTGTCTCGGCACGCCGTTCGGGGAGCTGCGGGTTGTATTCATCGCTACCCACGCTGTGGGTCTGGCCCTCCACCGACAGGCGCAGGCTGGGATACGCCAGCCCGATCCCCGAAACTATGGCGAGACACTCCCGCGCACCGGCACTGTGCGTCGAAGGTGGCGCGCCGCGGAGATGAGATCGGTGTCGGTCGGTTCGTTGTACTCTCGCCACGGACACCCGATTACGATCACATTCTGGGGCGGGCGCCGCGGTTGGTGTGGTATCGTCTGGCGTTTTGTTCAGACGTTAGGAGCGCATGGATGCGGACCTTGGGCAGATGGCTGGTCGTGGTGGTTACATTCGTTAGTTCGTTGGCTGCGTACGCAGCGGCACCCCTGGTGAAAACCGATAGTGGCATCGTCGAAGGGAAGAACGCCGGGTCGGTAAATGTTTTCCTGGGAATTCCGTACGCTGCGCCGCCCGTGGGAAAGCTGCGGTGGAAGCCGCCAGCGCTGCCGTCCAAATGGGCCGGAGTGCGCCAGGCTACCAGGTTTGGCGCACGGTGCATGCAGGGACGGATTTTTCCCGACATGGTATTTCGCGATCCGGGCGGCAGCGAGGACTGCTTGTCTCTGAATGTCTGGGCCCCCACGGAGGGCAAGGGGGGCCTCCCGGTCATGGCCTGGATTCACGGGGGCGGATTCGTTGCCGGCGCATCGTCGGAACCGCGGCAGGATGGAGCAGTCCTGGCGAAGCAGGGAGTGGTGGTCGTCTCGATGAATTATAGGATGGGGATCTTCGGGTTCTTTGTGTATCCGGAGCTCGCCGCCGAGTCCGGGAAGAATGCGGCCGGGAACTACGGGTTACTCGACCAGGTGGCGGCCCTAGAATGGGTGCACCACAACATCGCGGCCTTCGGCGGCGATCCGGGGAACGTGACCATCTTCGGCGAGAGCGCGGGATCGTTTTCGGTGAGCGCGCTGATGGCGTCTCCCGTGGCGAAAGATCTGTTTTACAAGGCGATCGGCGAAAGCGGGGCGGCATTTTTCAGCAGCGGCCTCGCCTTCGAGCCACGAGGTGACCGGGAGAGGGAGGATGCGAGGTTCGCGAGCTCAGTGCTGGGAGCGAAGACCCTCGCGGAGCTGCGTGCTTTGCCGGCGCAGAAGTTGCTGGCGGCGTCATTGAGGAAGACGGATGGGCACAACGAGTTCCGTTTCGGGCCCGTCGTTGACGGATACTTCCTGCCGGAAACTGTGCCGGCACTCTTTGCTGCGGGCAAGCAGAACGACGTCCCTCTGTTGGCGGGATGGAACCGTGACGAGGGAAGCTCTGCGGTTGGATCTGCCAAGCCCACGGTCGCCAGCCTGAAAGCCGGAGCGGAAAAGGATTTCGGCGCGAAAGCACCGGAATTTCTGCGGCTTTATCCGGCCGACAACGACGAGCAGGCCCAGCGGTCGATGGAAGACTTTGCCGGCGACCGCTTCATTGCTTTTTCCACGTGGAAATGGATCGAAACTCAGAGGACGAGTGGCAAACAGCCCGTCTATCGCTACCGTTTCGACCTCGCAGTGCCCCCGGACCCGAAAGAGCCGGGAGCCACGGGAGCTCACCACTCGGCGGAGATCGAGTACGTCTTCGGCATGCTCGATTCGAAGCCGCGAGCGTGGAGGCCAGAAGATCGCAAGCTGAGCGAGCAGATGCAGAAGTACTGGGCCAACTTCGCGCGCAGCGGCGATCCCAATGGGCCCGGACTCCCGAAGTGGCCGGTCTACGAATCGGCGAGCGATTGGCAGACGATGTACCTGAGTGCGTCCCCGGAAGCGCGCAAGGATGATGCGCGCGATCGGTACTTGTTCCTGGACGCGGCGTGGGCGAAGTGATGAAGTGACCGGCAAAGGAAAATTCCTTTTCGTGGCGATGGCTGCGCTCGCGGTTCTGTAGCTCACGATTTGGCCGCACGAGCTCGGGCTACCGTGGCTTCACTCTATCTATTCCTGCAAGAAGAATTGGTGGAAAACCGACACGTCTCCTTATCTATGGGGCAGCTGGGGCGGTAAATACGGCGAGAACAAGATCGACTAAGGCTGTCTGGCGGCGCGGGGGCGGTTTGCCCTGGCGGCAACCGACTTCGCGGGGATAGCTGTCAACTTGCTGTTGCTTGCGTTTGCTTCTGTCCTGGGCGGCTGGTGGAGGCGTCGTGAGCCCGCCCGACCCTCCCGGCGGCACTGGCTCCTGCTATTCGCGTTCCTTTGGGCGCTGGCCAACTACGCGGAAGCATTCTTTTACCTCGTGCTCAGTGCAGTCTGGCTCAAGTCGGACATGGAGACGGTTGTGGTCGCGTCGGGCGTTAGCCGATGGGTGTGGGCGGGAACGGGTTTGTTGTTGACCATCGGTGTCGGTCGATGGCTTCGGCGCCCAGCGACAGAAGCAGCGACCTTCCTCGGCGGGGATGGCCCCGGCAAACAGGTTTGGCCGGTCCTGTTCGTCGCCTACGTGGCAGCGGTCGGGACGAGGATGGCTGCTGCCAGAATCGTGCTGACGTGAGCTTTGTTACTGTGTCGGGTACCGCTTATCGCACCCATCGCGCGCACAGCCAGACTCTGCTGACCGAATGAGGGCGGCCGCCTGCTCGCCTTCCAACCGTTGCGAAAAGAAGTACGCTCTAACCAAATCTGCAGCCCGGGGGTCTTGAGCGCTCTAACGTGGGCCGCTTTTTTTCTAAGCCCTCGGCCACTACCTTCTTGTTCACTTTCAGGGCCAGGGTGAGGATCAAATCCACTCGTCCTAACTGACCCGGTCGGCGAGCACGTTGTTGGCGAGGGACCGGTCCATTTTGAGCGCATCGACTCATGGAGGGCGTTGTGGGCAAGCTGTTCCTCTGCTTGTTTGCGCTCGGTGATCACTGGATTCACGATGACCAGCTTTTCGACTTCTCCCCTGTCACCTCGAATGAGTGCTGGCCGTGGATTCCAGAATCCTCCAGCTGTCGTTGTTGTGAGGCAGGCGATATCCCAAGCTGTTGCCGATGCCGGTTTGCCGCGCTTCCCGGACGGCCGCGAGGACTTTGAAGCGGTCGTCGGGATGAATCTGCTCGAAGACCGGGGTCTTCGCCAGTTCAGCAGCCGAGTAGCCGAGAACCTCCTGGTCATCGGGGCTGTCGTACGAAAAAAAGCCCACGTTTCGAGGCCGTGGGCTTGGGGTGCGTCACCCCTGAGCGAACGCATCCCAACGGTTCTTCGCGACAAGCAAACAGCAGAACCGTATCTGAGTGGGGTGATTGTGAGGGACTAGGCGGGGCGTGTCCATACAGCGTTTTCTGTAACACTATCTGGATGGAGGTAGTTCTTGAGAGCAGCAAGTTCGAATTTCTAGAGTCTAGAGTGATGTGGAGCTCCTCGGGGGATGGGGATGGGTTCGACCCAGGCAGCAATACGCTCAAGCTGCAAGGCATGAAGGCAACTCCCGGAGGCGGGCAAGTTGGTAAGCGGTGCTCCTGTAGAGGGGTGTTTTCTGGGGTTGGCTACGCCGAGCGCAAGTCCCGGGCAGTCGCCAATCCTGAAGTCATCTCAGCGAACGCAACTATGCACCCAGCTTGGCCCGAGAGAGCGGCAGCTCGCGGACGCGCTTTCCGGTCGCCGCGAAGATCGCGTTGCACAACGCGGGCGCGAAGGGCGGCACGCCGGGTTCTCCCACACCCGCCGGTGGCGCGCTGCTCTCGACGATATACACGTTGGTCCGGTAGGGAGCCTCATTCATGCGTGAGACAGGATAGCTGTCGAAATTGGACTGATCGACGACTCCATGGGTGGCGGTGATCTCGCCGAAGCGAGCCAGGCTGGTGCCGAAGACGGCGGCGCCTTCGAACTGATTGCGCGTAGCTTCCGGGTTCACGATCAACCCAGCGTCGACCGCGGTATCGACCCGCGGGATGCGCAGCTCACCCTGATCGTTTACTTCGACCTGGACGACCGTCGCCACATAGGTGAGGAAACTGCGGTGGACGGCGATGCCCATGCCCTGACCCTTGCCGAGATTCTTGTTTCCCCAGCCAGACTTTTCCGCGACAACTTCGATCACATGGCGGTAGCGGGCGGTGTCGATAGGGTAGGTTTCGAGCGATCCGCCGTAATTGGGGTAGTCGGGGGCGGATTTTTTCACGTCGACGATGCGGGAAGGTCCGATCAGGGCCAAGAGATATTCGAGAGAGTCGCGGCCGGCGGCGTGCGCGCACTCATCGGCGAAGGACTGCGCGGCGAAACAATGGTAGATGTTGGCAACCGAGCGCAGCCAGCCGATGCGCAGGTGTGCGGCGGCGCCGCTGTTCTCCGCGCGCATATTAGGAATGTTAAAGGGGAGGTCGGTCCAGCCTTGTTGCAGTTCACCAGCGCCCGCGGCGGTCCCGTTCACGTTGAAAGTGGAACCGATGCTGGGGAACACGGAACGCTGCAGCCAGGCGGTGGGCAGGCCATCGGTGCCCAGCGCCGCCTTCATGTACATCGCGGAAACGGTGTGGTAGTAGTCGAAGCGGATGTCGTCTTCGCGGCTCCAGACAACTTTGACGGGGCGGCCAACTTTCTTCGAGAGGATGGCCGCTTCGGCGGCGTAGTCCGGCTTCGACTTACGGCCGAAGCCTCCACCCAGCAGCGGGACATGGCAAGTAACGTTTTCTTTAGGGACGCCTAATTTTTCGGAGACGACTTCCTGCACAGCCTGCGGATTCTGCGTGGACGCCCAGATCGTAACTTTGCCATCGCGATAGTCGGCGAGGGCGACGGGCGGTTCCATAGAGGCGTGCGCCAGGTGCGGGACGTAGTACTCGGCTTCGATCACCTTACCGCCCTGGGCAAAGGCGGTGTCCACGTCTCCCTGGTTGCGCGCGGCCTTGGCGGGCTGGCGAGCGGCTTTCTGCAACTCTTTCTTGTATTGATCGGAGTTGTAGACGGCGTGGGGACCGTCGTCCCAGACCGCTTTGAGCTTCTGGCGGCCTTTCATCGCAGACCAGGTGTTGTCGGCGATGACGGCGATCCCGCCGAGCGGCTGGAAGTGGTGGGGCGGCGTGAACGGGTCGATGACGACGGTCTGGCGCACGCCCTTCACGAGCAGGGGTCCCTTCTCATCGAATGACTTCAGTTTGCCGCCGAGGACCGGTGGGTGCTCGATGGACGCATAGACCATGTCTTCGACGCGAGCGTCCATGCCAAATTTCGCTTTGCCGGTGCAGATGTCTTCGAGGTCGTAGCTGGCCTGGCCCTTGCCGACGTACCGCCAGGCGGACTGCGGCTTGAACTTGAGTTCGTTTTTCTTGGGGACCGGGAATGTGGCGGCGGCGGTCGCGAGTTCTCCGTAGCCGGCTTTCTTACCGCTGGTTTTGTGAACGACGACGTGCGGATCGGTCGCACACTCCGCTTCGGGCACGCCCCACTGTTGCGCGGCGGCGCGTAGGAGCATTAAGCGAGCGGTGGCACCCGCTTGCCGCATGGGTTCATAGAACTCGCGGATGGAGTGGGAGCCGTCGGTATCCTGCGAGCCATAACGCGGATCGCCGATCGCCTGCTGTACTTTCACGCGACTCCAGTCAGCGTCCAGCTCCTCGGCTAGCACGAGCGGAAGGGAGGTGCGGCTGGTAGTGCCCATCTCGGAGCGGTGGGCAATGATGTAGACGGTTCCGTCGGTGTCGACTCCTACGTAAACGTGCGGATGCAGCGCGGCCTGGTCGGCGCGTGAGCCGGACGGGGTGTCCGCGGCCCAGAGGGCTTCCGGGACGAAACGCACGCTGAGAACCAGTGCGCCGGCGGACAGAGCGCCCTGTAGGAAGCTGCGTCGGCTGACATTGGTGATAGTGTTCATGCGCGTTCTCCGCCCGCAGCCTTGATGGCCGCTCGAATGCGTTGATAGGTGCCACAGCGGCAGATATTGCCGGACATGCCGTCGTCGATGTCTTCGTCGGTGGGCTTCTGCTTCTCATTCAGCAGAGAGATCGCCTGCATGATCTGTCCCGACTGGCAATAGCCGCATTGGGGCACATTGACTTCCATCCAGGACTTCTGCACGGGATGCAGTCCGTTGACGGCGATATCTTCGATGGTGCGAATCTCACTGCCGGCAGCCCGCTGCATGGTGGTGATGCAGGAACGGATGGCCTTGCCATTCTGGTGCACCGTACAGGCACCGCAGAGCGCCATGCCGCAGCCGAACTTGGTGCCGGTGAGCGCGAGAACGTCGCGCAGATACCAGAGCAGCGGCATGTCGGGTTCACCGTCAAATGAGCGTTGGACACCGTTGACCTTGAGCTGGACCATGGTTGATCTCCGAACGAATGCGAGTATTTACAGCGGTGGCATTTTAACGCAGAGTGCGGGGGCTGTGCGAGAACTGCTGCCCCGACCGACCGATCCCGGGACGACCAAGAAATTGACAGCCCAGTCAGCGAAACGAATTGCAAGGAAGCTGCGGACCTGTTGTACGATAGCGGCGCTGAAGCTGCACGTTCGCGACACGAACCATGTCATCGTTGGGGCAGACGCGTTTTCGTGTCACTGGACGAATCAAAAGCTGGCGGTGACCTATTTGGAGACCAGCGCGAGGGCGTGAGAGGTGATGTCGGTGGAGGTGCAGTCACGGAACTTTCGGGGGAGTTGGGCATCCAATGAGCATGGCGAATGAACAGACCGCAGTATTTGGAGGAGGGTGTTTCTGGTGTGTCGAGGCCGTCTTTAACCGGCTGACGGGGGTGACGGCGGCGGTGTCGGGGTATATGGGCGGGCACGTCGACAATCCTTCTTACCGGCAGGTGTGCAATGGCGACACGGGGCACGCCGAGGTCGTGCAGGTGACCTTTGATCCCAGCCAGATCGGCTATCGCGATCTGCTCGAAGTGTTTTTCGCGGTGCACGATCCGACGACCGTAAACCGGCAGGGCAACGATGTCGGCGAGCAGTACCGGTCGGTGATTTTTTATACGTCGGACGAGCAGGCACAAGAGGCGGAAGAGACCATCGCTGGACTGAACGCTGCGAAGGCGTTTCCGGAGCCCATCGTCACCGGTGTGGAGCCGGTGGCGAAGTTCTACGCGGCCGAGGACTATCACCAGCTGTACTACGACAACAACGCAACGCAACCGTATTGTCAGTCTGTGATTGCCCCCAAGTTGAAGAAGTTCGAGAAGAAGTTTGGAGAGAAGATGAGGGCTTAAGTTCCGTTGCAAGTTAGTCGGGAAAGGGCACCGCGTGGGCGGCGCCCTTTTGGTCTCGCTGATCCGCCGTGACATATTTCACGGCAAAGGTCCATAATCGTGTACCGAGAGGGCAGGGCCATTGAGTATTCTCCCGGACGCAGATGAACCGCAGGAGCTCACTTCAGCGGATTGAGCCTGTGTTTTCAAGAGCGCGTTTTCGGCCCAGCTGAAGCTGCACCCTTTCAAAGCCATCGATTTCAGAAGCCGATATCCGACGCACGACATTAGCGACTAGGAGGAACTTCGTGGCGCAATTACTTCGGACCTCAAATCCCGCACTAAATCAGTCCGCGTTCGAAACCGAAGGCTTGGTGCTCGGCGAGCGGATGACGGTGTCGGGAACTGTCAACAAGACTGGGGTCCTGTTGATTTGTACGGTTGCGACGGCAGCGTGGACCTGGAGCCGCGTCCCGAATGTGGGGGATCCGGAGACCGCGCTCTCGTCCGTCGCTCCTCTCGTAGCCCTGGGGGCTATTGGCGGATTCATTGTTGCGCTGGTGACCATCTTCAAAAAGTCCTGGGCGCCGATAACGGCTCCGATCTACGCGTTGCTGGAAGGCTTGGTGCTGGGCGGCGTCTCGGCGATGGCGGAGTCGCGCTTTCGAGGAGTTCCGATGCAGGCGGTGGCGCTGACGTTCGGGACACTGGTGGCGCTCCTGCTGGCTTACCGGTCGGGAATGATCCGGGTGACGGACAAGTTCCGCCTGGGCGTGGTGGCTGCAACCGGTGGAATCGCATTGTTCTATGTCGTCAGCATGATCATGGGATTTTTCGGTGTCCGGCTATTTCCATCAATCTCTGGGGCAAGCCCCCTGGGGATCGGAATCAGCGTGGTGATCGTCATCGTCGCGGCTCTGAACCTGGTGCTGGATTTCGATTTCATCGAGCGGGGCGCCCAGGCCAGCGCGCCCAAGTACATGGAGTGGTACGCGGCCTTTGGGCTGATGGTGACGCTGATCTGGTTGTACCTGGAAATCCTGCGTCTGCTTTCGAAATTGAGGAGCCGGAACTAGGGTCATGCCTCATTCTTCCTCGGCTTTGGCAGAGATCTGAGTTGAAATCTTTTGTCTGAAACTGCCTCGCGTCCCCGGTCTTTCGTGTGGGGTCTGTCCATTTTTCAACTTCCTGTCGAAAGACGTGGAGAAGGACCTCAACCGAGCGGGTGCCTGGTTGCATTCCTTCCAGTAAGAGGGCGATGCATCCCAGAGATCGGGGGCGCATGGGACCCTGTTGGAGTCTCTGAAATTTCTAGCCGGGGATGTGTTCCCAGGGATCGGGCCAATTCCCAAAATTTCAACTCCGCACGCAGGACCCCTTGGAGTGTTCGTGTACCCGTGCGTGCCTTTCCGCAGACATGAGTCGCGAGGTCGCCAAGCTCGCGGGAGCAATAGCGATCACTTCCCATAAGCCGACTTGAACGAAGCCGCTTTGCGGCGGACGCGTTCGAGTGGCGTTGAGTCGCCTTTTAGGCGATGAGCTAAATTGTGTCACAGAGAAGGAGGTATCTCTGTGACACATCTACGGCAGATCATGCTGGAGGAGCTGCAGCGTCGCAACTACTCCGAGTCAACCATCCGCGCTTACATTCAAACAGTCGAGCACTACTCCCGACACTTCCACCGTTCCCCGGATCAACTCGGTCCAGAACATATTCGCCATATCAGGCAGCCATGTTCCGCGAGTGGAAGCTGGCTCCCAATACGGTGACCCAGAAGCTGGCGGCGTTGCGTTTCTTCTATGTCCAGGTCTTGAAGCGAGGCTGGAGCGTTGCCGAGACACCGTATCCGAAGAAGGTGTTGCACCTCCCGCAAGTACTCAGCCCACAGGAGGTCGCACGTCTAATCGATGCGGCCGAGATGCCTTTTCACTGCATCCTGCTGATGACGCTGTATGCCACCGGCGCCCGTCGCGCAGAGGTGGCTCGTTTAAAGATCAGCGACATCGACAGCGAGCGGATGGTCGTCCATATTCAAGGTGGCAAGGGACGCAAGGACCGCGACGTCGGGAAGGGTACGAAACTGAGATGGAACAGGCCGGCGGGAACACTTATTCGGAGATGGGAAACGGCGGACCCCTGCGCGGGCCCTCCGCTGGAATTTTGCATGACAATTGGACATAAATCGTTTTAATATCCCGCTGACGCCGGGCATAGTCCCGCGTCGGAATCGGTCCGTTGGAAAGGGGAGCGGATGTCTTCCATTACTTCGAAACATGACGATCGTCGCTATCGGCTGCTCGCTGCCACTCTCATCATCGCAAGCATCCTCCTCTCGCCTAGCCTGCTTTTGGGCCAAGCGTATTTCGGCACCGTCAGCGGTGTGCTGACCGATACAAGCGGTGCCGTGCTGGCGCACGCCAACGTTGTCCTGACTGATCAGCAGAAGGGATTCACGTTCAAGACGACCACCGATGGCAACGGGTCGTACCTGTTCCGGTCGGTTCCGCCGGGGGTGTATTCGGTGACGGCGGAGATGCCGGGGTTCGAGAAGACGATTCGGCCCAATATAAAGGTGGACGTCAACGAGAATGCAACCGCGAATTTCACGCTGAAGGTGGGCGCCTCGACGCAAACGGTGGAGGTGCAGGGGGCGGCGCAGGGAGTAGCCACCGAGGATGCGGAGACCGGCCAGGTCGTCAATCGCCGGTTCATCAATGACCTGCCGTTGATTGACCGCAACGTGATCGCATTGACTTCTCTGGCGCCGGGCGTCACCGAGATGGACGACCAGTGTGACGCCACCTGCACCGGCACGAATTTTGTTTCCAACGGCAGCCGCGGATCAACGGCGGACATTCTGACCGATGGCGCTTCGGTCACGAATTCTGAGCCTAACGGGGGTGTCACGCAAGCGACCTACCTCCCATCTCCGGAAGCGATCGAAGAATTCAAGGTGCAGCAGACGAACTTCAGCGCGGAGTATGGTTTCTCGGGGGGGTCTGTCGTCAATATGATCACGCGCTCCGGGACGAACAAATTCCACGGGAGCGGGTACGAGTTTTTCCGTGACGATAGCCTCGACGCGAACAATTGGTTCGCCGATCGGAATGGGCAACCCCTTCCTCCGCTGCGCCGTAACAATTACGGCTTTACCATCGGCGGTCCGATCATCAGGAACAAGACTTTCTTCTTTTTCGATTACGACGGCTTACGCTCATCCGGGCTGCGCACGGCCACGTTTGGAGTGCCGTCCGATCTGATGCGCAACGGAGATTTTGGCGAGGTGTGTGCGGCGCAAGGTGGTACGTTCGACAGCACTGGACGTTGCAGCGCTGACGCCGGTCAGATCTGGGATCCCTATCGTCGTTTCTACGACTCCGGAACGGGTTCTGCCGTAAGAAACGACGACAATTCGTTCATTCCCTTTAACAACCTTGCCATTTACACCAGTCCCGGCAGTTCGAAGCCAGGGTTCCCTGCCAATCTCCAACCGCCAAGCGGTCCCGGCAATCTCATCGATCCGGTAGGGCAGAACATGTTGAAGAACTTCCCGGAACCGAACGCACCGGGCCAAGGTATTTACAACAACTGGTTTGGATCAGGGTCGAGGCGTGACTACAACGATCAGTTCGACATCAAGGTCGACCACCGTTTCAACGAGAAGAATCTGGTCAGCGTGAAGTTTTCGTACGAATACAGCCATGGCATGGGCCTCAACTGTTTCAAGAACTTCACCGATCCGTGTTCGGGAGGTCCCGGTTGGACCAACGCGCACCTGTTTGCCATCAACGATACACACACCTTCAGCCCAAGCCTGCTGCTGAATGTAACGCTCGGCTTTACTCGTGGCGTATGGCACATCGATGCCTATAACCCGCAAGGTGTTTCGGATCCTCTCGGCAAATTGGGGTTCCCCTCGTATCTGCAGAGCAATGGATTTGCCGGCGTTCCCGCCATTTACCTCAGTGAGTATGTGAATAACGGCTCGACAAATGACGGCACGGACCCATATGGCAACTATCGGCTGGGCCAGGACACAGGACAACTCACGGCCACGCTGGACAAGGTGCGTGGCTCGCACGAGATGAAATTTGGCTTTGACGGCCGCATACACCAGATCAACTACATCCAGACCAACGCGCCCAACGGCATCTTCACCTTCGACCAGCACGGTTCGGATGGCTGCCCGATAGGATCCACAGACTTTGCCAGTTGCGGCGGCGATGCTATGGCCAGCTTCCTCATGGGCACGATGGCCAATGACGACACCGGCAACTCTTATTATGAAATCCAGTTCCGGCCCGCAACTTCAAATTACCAGTACGGGTTCTTCGCCCAGGACAACTGGAAGGTCAATCATAAACTGACCTTGAATCTCGGTCTGCGCTATGACGTGACACTGCCCCGCACCGATCGCCATAACCGGCAGAACTGGTTCGACCCGAGTGTAAGGAGCCCACTGAACGGCGGCAGTCTCTCGTACAACGACCAAGTCACCGGCCAACCGGTGACGCTCCAACTGCATGGCGGCGAGGTTTTCGCCTCCTCGAAGCAGCGCACAAACTATGTGACGGACTGGCGCGACATTCAGCCGCGCTTCGGGTTCGCCTATCAGTTCGCGCCAAAGATGGTGGTGCGGGGAGGGTATGGCATTTATTACGGGCAGTCGCGGTCGGGAGTAACCGGCGTTGTGCCTTATGGCGCACAGGGCTTCAACCAATCCACCAACGTGGTCGAGACTTATCAGAATGATCACGCAACTCCCTACCTGCACCTGAACAACCCTTATCCCAGTGGATTGATTCAGTCCGCGGGGAATTCGCTCGGTCTGATGAATGACGTCGGGTTCAATGCCAATGGTCCACTTCGCATCGCAGCGGCGAACCGGACGCCATACGAACAGAGCTGGAGTTTGGGTATTGAACGCGAATTGCGCGGGAATGTGTTGATCAATGCGGAGTACGTCGGCAAGAAAGGGACGCATCTTCCTTTCAGCGGCGCCAACCAGTTAAACACCCTAGGGCCGCAGATCGAGAGCCCTTCCGCCGACATCAACGGCCTCCTCACCTCCGTGGACAATCCGTTTTCCTCGCAGCTGGGTGGACCCATTAGTGACCCCAACAGCACCCTGTCCTCACCGTCGGTGCAGGAGTACCAGTTGCAGCTGCCATTTCCTCAGTTCACGGGCGTTGCGACTGACGTTCAACTGATTGCGAACTCCATCTATCACGGGTTGCAGTTGCTCGCCGAGAAGCGCTACTCCAATGGCTTGCAGTTCCTCGTGACCTACACGTGGTCGAAATCCATCGATGACTCGTCGCAGGCAGACGATAACGTGACGTGGCTGGGCAGCTTCACCAGCCTGCAGGATCCCAATAAGCCGTGGCTGGAGCGAAGCCTCTCGACATTCGACATTCCCCATGTGGTGCAGTTCAGCTACACCTACGATCTGCCCTTTGGACGGCACCGGGCTCTTCTCGGCAACATGCCGCGCGTGCTGGAGGCAATCGTGGGCGGCTGGAAGACGAACGGCATCTGGCGCATCGCCGACGGGCGACCGACAACCCTGACCCTTGCGGATGGAAATGCGTTGCCCACTTATGGCTCACAGCGGCCTAACATTGTCGGGACGCCAAGACGCAATCGTGGGTCAAATTGGGTGGATAACTACTTCGCTGATACCAGCGTGTTCCAGCGTACGCCCGACTATACGCTGGGCAACGCGCCTCGAGCCTTTGGGGGTATTCGGACGCCGTGGTCGTTCACTACCGACTTGTCGATTGCGAAGCAGTTCTCGCTGCGCGAAGAGATGAACATTGAGGTTCGCCTGGAGGCGCGAAATGCGTTCAATCATCCGGTGTTCGGCGGGCCGAACACTTCCGTGGATGATCCCAGCTTCGGTCAGATCACCCAAACCTCCGGAAACGGACCGCGCGAGATGCAGCTGGCGATAAAGTTTAATTTTTAGCGGATTACGTGAACCCCAGGTTAGCGTCCAAGAAACGGATGCGAACCTGGGGCACCCTGTGAAGTCTAATTCTTGGATGGGAGGCAGGCGCAGGGAAGATCTATCAATTGATATTGGGAGGTGGATAGTACTCTTAGGTAGTCTAAGAAGGTCTGTGTACTCGGCGAAAAAATCTGCGCTGACAATCGCTGAGATTCCCGCGAGCGCCGGGCAATATAGAAGTTGGCTGCGTTTCCGGGATTGGTCCCGATAAAGGCGCATCGCGCCGTCCATTCTCAGGCAAATCCTTCGCACCCGGATTCCTGATGCCTTGCCGACTTATTTCTAAACGCGACGTTAGGAATGGTTAGTTTTCTAATCCTTTTTTCTTGCTACCGGGAGGTGGCTGGGCAGGTTCCCCTCTCCCGCTGGCACAAGATCGGCGTTCCGTTTTTAGTTGTGAGAAGGCCGAGATGCGTGGAGGGCGCGCAGATAGGCATTCTGGCGAATCTGGATGGAATTTGCACCCTTCAGCATGACCGCATCAAAGTGCCTTGCCCCGATAGCGCTGCCGTCGCGGTCCAATTCGGCTTCGATGGCGATCCAGGGTTTTTCGTCGTTCATCCGGACATGCTGGAACAAAGCCGGCTCCTCTGCAGATGTGTTGCTTATCGTGAATTCTCGCGCGGCGCTTTTTTGATCGCCATTCGCCTGCTTTTTCAACGTATGCGTGGAGTAGGCGGAGGCCGACAACGATCGCCCGTCAGCCAGTTGTATACCGCTCTCCAGACCGAGAAGCTTGTGTCCATCCCGCTAAACGACATCCATTCTGCCCGTTCGTATGTGGTATTGGACGGTTACGAATAGATTCTGCAGCAGGACTTCGCTGCCGCGAGTTATCGACGTGACTTCCGCGCGTAAGGAAGCAACTCCGGACCATGCGATTGCGGCGATCAGTGTGGCTGTTTTAAGAACAGCACAACCGGATTGCATTGGAGAATCCCGCGCTCGTCGTCAGAAGAAAGCACGCCGGGACGAGTCGTCGTTCAAAGAATCGTTCTTAGTCGCAGTAACGCCGGAACAGAATGAAGAGTGTCTACTCCATCCTGTTCCGGTCAAGACCCTCTAGAATGCGTACTTCAAGGACAACTGAAGGAAGCGCGCGTCAGGAGTGTTGTTCTGGAAGAACTTCTCACTTGTGATTTGACCACCTTGTGGGCCGATGCCCTGGTTGGAAGGATTACCCCATGTCGGATGGTTCAACAAGTTGAAAGCATCCGCGCGGAACTGCAGATACTGTTCACGCCAGATGGTGAAGTTCTTGAAGAGGGACATATTCACAGAGTAGTATCCGGGACCGTAGATCACGTTTGAACGCCCGCCAAGATAAGCAATTGCTGTCTGTTCATCGGTCACGATATTCGTACCCGTAATCAGATTGCCAGGCAGAGGGTTCGCGAACGCGCAGGGGTTGTACCAGTTGTCTCTCGTCCTGACTTTGGTGGGACATGACGTGAGGCTTGGGTTGTTCGCGGTGTCCGGTGTTCCGCCGGAAGCAAACGGATCACCGACGAGGATCGCTCTCGCACCGCCACCATTTGCCGTGCTGATGCTCGGAGAGACCGTGAATGGGGTACCCGTCTGCGCTGCGAAGGTAAGGCTTGTGGACCAACCTCCGATGGCCTCGTCCGCCCAGCGCGATGTGTTCAGGAACGAACGTCCTCTGCCAAAAGGCAGCTGATAGTTGCCATTCAGTGTGACGCGGTGGCGAACATCGTAGGGAGAGTTGGTGTATTCCTGAGTGTAGGGAATCAGCGCCATGTTGCGGTCGCCGATCGCGGTGGACAGGCCCCCAGCGTCGCTGGTGTCGTCAAGCGCATGTGCCCATGTGTAGGTTGCAAGAAAACCGAGACCATGAGAGGTCCGTTTTTCGAGCTTCGCTTGCAGCGAGTTGTAGTTGCTGACGCCTCCAAAGTGAATGATGCCGATACCGCCAAGGTCCGGAAATGGCATGAACTTCTGGGTGGATACGCCGGGGGCGAATAGCCCACGCAGCGTATTCGGATCGTAGTACAGCGACAGATGGCGCGACTCGTTGCCTACATAGCTGAGCGTTGCCGCCAGATTGTTAGTAATCGCCCGCTGCACCGACAGGTTGTAGCTCATGGTGTATGGAGTCTTGACGTTGGTATCAATTCCATGAAGGCCGGGATTCGACACGAAGTTCTGTAGGCCGATCCCGGTTTTCGCGGTCAGTCCGTTCTCCAGATTGATGCCCGCAGAGGCCAGGGAGGGGCAATTGCCACTCAGGCAATCCGGCGCGTAAAGATAGACGTTATTGGACCAGGGGAAGTTCGTGCCAAGGTTCGTGTTGCCCTGGCTCTGCAACCCACCATAGAAAATACCGAAGCCGCCACGCAATACGGTTTTGGGGGTGGCTCCGTAAGCGAAACCGATACGCGGCGCAAAGTTGGTCCTTTGCCCGTTTGCCAGCCGATCGTTGCCTACATATTGGACCGTCACGTGGTCATTCGCGAGCGCAGCGAGGAAGGGTGCGCCCAGGTCCTGGCCCTGCGACCTGCTGGGGAGTTCGTAAATGCCCGTTCCGGTGCCGATGCCAAGATTCCCAGTGGGAATGAAGTTTGCCTGGTTTCCAGCATTCTCCTTGTACGGCTGGTAGTAGTCGTAGCGCACGCCAAGATTGAGGGTCAGGTTATGCTTGACCTTCCAATCGTCCTGAACATAGGCCGAGTTGTACCACTGGGCATCGTTGATGCTGGGGGTGGTATAGATGTCGGCCTGATGCATCTGGTCGACGAGAAAGTCTGCCGTTCCAGATCCGGTTGTTACAGAACTTCCGACCTGTGCCGTGAACTGACCGTTGAAAAAGTATTGACCAAGCGGGGCCGCTGCATAGCGGTCGAAGACGCGGATCGACTGAAAGGATACGCCAGCCTTCAGTGAATGATCGCCGATGATCTTGGTGACATTATCCAGAATCTGATAGACGTTCTGCGCTTCATTCTGCGTACCAACAGATCCCCACTGATTTATACCAATCGACCCGTCAAAATAGCCGAGAGGCAGACCGCCCAGACCGGGACCTAGATTCGGAACACCGCCCAAGCCGAGGGAGGCGGCCAGCGCACTGTTACCTGCGTTGGGCTGAAGATATCTGGATGCAATCCAGTTGTAGCCGAAACGAAATTCATTCGCGAGAGTGGGAGTAAAGACGTGAGTTTCACTCAACATTAAGTTTTCGGCCAGATTCGTGTCACGTTGACCACCGAAGCCACTCCCGTCGAGAATGGACCCAAGGGGAAGTCCGTGCGTGATGATCTGGTGCGCGTAACTGTAGCGGACATAAGCTTGGTCCTTCTGGCTTGCGTTCCAGTCAAGCCTCTGATCCCATTGGACCGTGTTATCCGCCCGTCCTACGTTCGTACGGTAATTTAGATATGTTTGCCCCGCGACCCCAATATTTGGCTGCGGGTACAACTTAAGAATGTTCTGCGCGATCGGGTTGATCTGGCTTTGGCAGAAGACATTGTTTGCTCCGTTGCACGATAGGGTCTGCGCGCCGCCTGAGTTGGGCTCATAAAGCTGAACTCCATATCCGAAATTATTGAGGCTCGGGTTCAGCATCTCGGAAAAGTCACCGGTACGCATTAACGCCGTCGGAACCGTGGTCGTAGTGGGATTGGCGATCGAGATGCGGTTCGCCTCAATATCTCCGAAGTAGAAGAGTTTGTTCTTCCAGATGGGAAAGCCGATCGTCCCGCCGAACTGGTTCTGATGGTAGGGGGGGATGGTTGTAGCATCCCAGCTTTTGGCATCAAGACTTGTGTTGCGAAGATATTCCCACACGTCACCGTGAATTTGCTGGGTGCCGGACTTGATGCTGGCATTCATAACTGCGCCAGCGGAGTGTCCGAATTCGGCGCTGTAGTTGCTGGTCTGCAGACTGAATTCAGCCAGCGCGTCCGGCGGAGGTCGCATCACGAAGCTGGAGCCGTTCAGGAAGTCCACGAGGTTGGTATTGTTGTCCACGCCGTCAAGAATGAAGTTGTTCTGTTCGGCCCTTTGGCCGTTGGCCACAAAATCGCCCGTTCCACTGCCGCGTGTATTCCCGAATGGAGGGGCGACGCCTGCAGTCAGCTGTGCGATGTACACCCAGTTGCGTCCGTTGAGGGGTGTGTTATTGATGGTATCCGTGCTGATCACCTGTCCTACTGCCGCCTCCTCCGTTTCTAGCACTGCAGGCGCAGTCGACACCGTAACGGTTTCCGATACAGATCCTGGCTGCAGCGTAAGAACGACATTGAGACGCTGTTGAATATCTAGATGAAGGTTTTCCTGCGAAGTCGTTTGGAATCCGGCGGCAGTGGCACTTAGCGTGTAATTCCCAATCTTTACTGGAGAGAAAACATAAACACCGCTGGCATTGGTGTCCCTCTCCAGGGTCAGCCCTGTATCGGCATTGGTTAGCGTAACGTGTGCATTCACAAGAACTGCACCAGAGGAGTCCTGCACCGAACCCGTAATGGTTCCCTGATCAACCTGCGCTTTTGCAGCAGGCCCCAGAAACAAAAAAAGAAGCAGGCAAGGCACTCCCCATGAAGCGAGCCGGAGCAATCGAAGATATTTACTTGTGAGTTTTGTACACATTGTTCTGCCTCCATTTGCAGTTCGGGTGCTGATGTCAGCCGGGTGCTCCGAAGGCGCTGCGGAAATGGCAGCGATAACGTGGGCAAAAGGGATGTAGAGGGGATCGCTTTTGAGCGTATGCGACACGTTTCGGATCCACTGGCGCTGCAAGGTTGAGCGCTTATCCTGCGGGCCTAATTTAAGCGCTCAAATAATGTACTGTCAACCAATTTCAATGTAAATAATTGAAAACATGGAACATAAAATACTATCTCACTTTAATTCCGCTTAGGTATTCTTGGGTTTCCTGAGGAATGAATAGTTAAATCAATGATTCCGCGAATGGAAGTTGAATCGGCCGAAGTCATTTTGGCGAGAACATACGATCGGCTGCTCAGCGAATGAGGTCAGTCAACGCCATGACTCAACATGCATTGACGCGATTATGGGTTACAAATTTCTGATAGACGCATCTTTTGTCACCGTGTTTCTACTGGCTCTGGGCGGCATTTCAGTATGTCGCGAGCGTCAATACTCCGACGCGGTGAAAGTCAGCTTGGGTCTTCCGAGGAGATTGATTTGCGTCGGGGGAGGCTCGTGAGCAAAGACGGAGCAAGTTGAAGCATTTTTCAGCGTCCAACGCGCCGGCCGTTCCCGCTGCAATCAAGCATTGCATCCCATTACTTTGAGTGCTTAAATGCGAATGGACGAGCCGAAGCCGCCATGATTTGACCGGGGAGAAATACAAGTGCCAGTTCGGGGAGCCGTTCCGACAAACAACGTGAGCGAAGCGCTGGTGAAGCACGCGGTGGCGGATCGCCTGCGGGCGGAGATTGCCAGCGGAGGTTTGCGACCGGGCGTGCGAATCGTAGAGGGAACTTGGGCGCGGAGAATCGGAGTGGCGCAAGGTTCCATTCGAGAGGCAATCAACCTGCTTGCCCAAGAGGGATTTGTTACGAAGGCATCGGGCCGCAGCGCCCGCGTCGTCACCCTGAGCGAGAACGACGTGCTGCAAATGTACGAGATACGCGGTGCTCTGGAAGGTCTGGCTGCACGTCTGCTGGCGCAGAAAGCCCGGGACCTGACACCGCTGGAGCAGGCGCTTGAGATGATGCGGAGGGCGATGAAGAATGGGTGTCCGCAGGAACTGATTGATGGGGATCTGAAGTTTCACCTGGAGCTCTGCCGGCTCTCAGAGAACGCTTATTTATTCGAGCATGCCCGCAAGGTGCTATTGCCTCTGTTCGCGTTTGTGCGCATCCTCGTGCTGTCGAGCGGGCAGGACACGGCGGTGTGGGGAAAGGATCTGGAGGCGCATCAACGTATTCTGGACCTGTTGAAAGAGGGCCAGGGAGAGGTGGCGGAGCAGTACATCCAGCGCGCCATGAGTCGCTTTGCGGCGACAGCCTACGATAATTGGGAAAAGAAGCCCGCTGTGCCCAAACGTAATCGGCGGTGAGCTTCATCGGATCGTCCAGCTGCCAGCGATGGATCCGTACGTGGCGAGCAATCAACTCCCTTCCACAGCAGCGGATCGAAAGTGGTTCCACTTTCGAATGATCGAAGGAGGGAATGTGGTGATTCTTGCCCAGGCGAATGCATCGACGAATGCCGGCCTCTATCTGAAGCTTTGTGTGCGATATCAGTGTACGTTGCCAGATGTAAATAACAGCGTCGCGATGATCAGGAGCACCAGTCCTGTACGCAGAAATAATTTGGCTCGCCCCGGAGCTTTTCTCCATTCTCCTGTGAGGACGCCGGATAGTGTCGCGGTCATGATCATAAATATCTGGAAGAGTCCCCACCCTACGAAGGTTCCCAGAGGGCCGAGGAATGTTGTGCTCATGCCATACAGAGGATTGCCATGAGAGACGACCAGAGCGTACCGGGGAAAGGCGCTCGAAATCCGGACCAGCTGCGGCTGCGCGATAACAGATACACGGAATATGCGGCATTCGGAAGAAATCCACCGGCAAGTCCGACCGGCCATACCGAAATGCCGGTGAGTTCGGTGAGCTCGGAGGAGGCTCCCGGTTCCTGTGGTGTTTTGTAGACCCCTGCCGCCACCTGCGCGGGGAACACAAAGTGGGACCGCAGATGAGGAATGTATTCGAGGAAGAGAACCTCGTGTCCCAGCGCGGCCGCACTTACTTCGTCGGTGTCTGCTCGACGAAGGGAGGCTTCTCTTCGCTGTTCGACGATATGCAGAAGGTTCGCGGAACGCAGTAAAATTGACGATCGCTCTTTGTGCTGAGGATCACTGCGTAGTGAGGATCACTCTGTGTTGAGAATCCTAAGCACTCATCATCTCGACGACTGCGTCTGGCATGGAACTCCGTCCTCCACTGGTCCGTCGGCATTGTAAAGGGGGCGAGATAGATTCCATGCCGTGCAGCAATTCTTTCTATCTCCTCGACGCGTTCCGGAGTAATGAACCCCCTTTCGTGAGAGAAGGGTTCGAACCGGCCCTCCGGGGCAAGAGCCATGCCTTCGAGTAAACATCCATGGACCACATCGGGGAATGGATGCCGGTTCAGAATTCCA
>Ga0137415_10000665_pt1 | contig 33288 bp, 29 predicted proteins | sample CZODoug3_1_1_16f_FD_183082 | JGI IMG/M metagenome (GOLD analysis project Ga0137415, IMG submission 183082) | Vadose zone soil fungal communities from Angelo Coast Range Reserve, California, USA - CZODoug3_1_1_16fungal (Hybrid Assembly) | ecosystem: Environmental > Terrestrial > Soil > Vadose...
CGAAGGACTTGCCAAACAAAACGTCGAACCTAACCACAATATGTGGTGGCTAGCTGAAACAACCGGATAAGCAGAAGTTATCTAGGACAGCCCCAATAGTTATTTGTTATCGAATCTATAAATAGACGATAAGGCTTGAAAATTCAAATACTTGCAAAATCAATAGGGGGTAGGAAGTCAGCGAAGATGGTAGCTCATCGACTGAGCGCCATATAACAGGGGTTGGGCGGCAGCTATATGGCGATAGTAAAAAATATTCTGGCGGATTGCCGCACGTTACAGTGATTGTCCTAACCGCTTCTCCAGTTGGGCGCGGTAGGTTCTGCTGACGCGTGATCGCGAGCCGTTCTTCAGTACCACTTCGAACTCGCCGTGCGAGATAGGTTCGAGTTGCTGGATGCTTTCCATGTTGACGACGGCCGATCGATGGACGCGAATGAAGCGCATTGGGTCAAGTCTTCCGGCTAGCTCATTCAGCGTAGAGCGATAGAGCAGCTCTTTCCCCGCAACGTGCAGGTTTACGTAAACACCTGCGGCCTCGATCCAGTCGATGTCGACTACGCGGATGAAGCGCGTTGTGCCGCCGGATTTTACGACGAGGCGGTCCAGCCAATGATCCGGTGATGGGGTCGTGGAGACCATGCGCAGGATGCGATGTCCGAATTCGCGGAGGCTGCGTTCGTCCAAGCGGGCTTTGACACGGGCCATGGTTGCTTCGAACCGCTCATCGCTGAAGGGCTTTAGCAGATAGTCGAGGGCATTGGCCTCGAATGCACGGATGGCGTGCTGATCGTATGCGGTGACGAAGACTGTGAGGGGCATGTGTTCGGCCCCTACAGCGTCGATGACACCGAGGCCGTCCAGTTCCGGCATCTGCACGTCGAGAAATACGAGGTCCGGCTGTTGGGTCTGGATTACTTCGACTGCGGATAGGCCGTTTGCGGCTTCGAGGATAGTTGCTACGTGAGAGTCCTTGCGTAACAGGTCGATGAGCCGCTGCCGCGCAGGTTCTTCGTCGTCGGCGACGAGGATGCGGATGCGTTCAGGCGGAGGTGTGACCATTGGCCTCCTCTTCCATCAAGCGCAAAGGCAGGGATATTTCGACTTCGGTTCCTCCACCGGCACGGCGCTTGACTGCGAAGTGGCTTGCTCCATTGGGATGAAGGCCCGCGATGCGTTCGCGTGTTACGGATAATCCCAGCCCGGCGGAGGTCTCCATCCTCCACCCAGGAGGAAGTCCCACACCATCGTCGAGTACCCGGATATCGAGCCGGTTATCGACACGTTGCGCTGAAACGATCACGGTTCCGCCGCTGGATCGCCGCGAGATTCCGTGCCGGATAGCGTTTTCTACCAGAGGTTGCACGAAGAGCGAAGGCACGGATGCGTATTTCACCTCGGGAGAGATTTGCGTCTCTATTTTTAAGTTGTCGCCGAAGCGGATCTTCTGAATGGCCAGGTAGTGATCGAGGAAGGCCATCTCTTCTGTCAGGGGTACTTCCTGCCGGTCTTTGGATTCGAGAGAGAGGCGCAGAAGATCACCCAGGTGTTCGATCATGCCTCGCGCAAGCCTGGGGTCCCGCTCTATCTGGGAGGAGATCGTGTTCAGCGCGTTGAAGAGAAAGTGCGGATCGAGCTGCATGCGCAGTGCATTGAGACGAGCTTCGGAGAAGCTTCTCTCCAGGCGCTCCAGACGTAATTCGCTGGAGAGATAGTGTTCGTAGTAGCGATATACCTGGCTGGCGCCGACGATCAGCCAATAGACCAGCCAGCTCCAGAGAAACATGCCGCGTAGTGCGCTGGTCAGAATCTGGACGTTGAACAATGCGTTCCAGACACCCATGCCCATAGCCGCACGTACAGCAGCGAAGACATACATGTAAGCTGACGTGAAAAAGAAGCTGGGGAGCAGGTGCGCAAGGATGCGCTGCGGGAGCTGCTTGCTTGAAAACGGCAACCGGCGGTCTGCCGCGAGAATAAACGGAGTCACCAGGCCCCAGGACCACCATTGCGCAAGCGAAGATAGCAGGGTCCGATGCCAGTTGCCGGCCGAGAGGCCAGGCAGGGAAAAGAGCCAGCCGATAGCAGTCCAGGCGAGGGCCGCGAGCAGGAAGCGGCCCAAGCGGGTTTGCATGAGCCGATGTATGAGGCTTGATTGGTTGCTGGTTGCGATGGCGACTGCGCCTCCCGATGTATCGAACAGGGTATCTTACTTGCCTGCGAGGCGGACACCTTTCACATCATCCAGCCGCAGGATCAATGCCCATCCGTAAAAATTGTCGGCGATGGCTACGGCGACCTCATTGTCACCCTTGTTGAGTGGCAGAAGAAATGAGCCATTCTCTAGCGAGCATCGCCCGTCGGGAGTTTTTCTTGCCGATGGGGGTTGATACAGGTTCTTGTCTGCATAGACGAGCTTCCCGTTGACGAAGAACCATAGCTCACGGCTCCATCCTATAGAGACACGTTTCTGCTGCTGCGTTTGTGAGTGGATGGTGGTTTTGAGCCATACTACGCCGCGGTCCGGTCGGGTCAATGGCAGGCCATACTTTCGGCTGACGTTGACGAGTCCCCCGCGTTCGGCAACCAGCGCGGTCCAATCAGTAGAGGCAGCGGGCAACTCTGCGATGCTGGGCTCATGATCCGTGGCAAGCGTGGAGTATGGCGCGACCTGCCAGTTTCGGACATAGCGAGAATCTGCTGCGGTTGGGTCTTTCTCCGGTTCGGACGAGAGGCCTTCGACCGCATCTGGAGTGACGGTGAGATTGGCGAAAATGCCGGGACCCTGAAGCATTAGGCCTCCCTCCAATGCATCGCCTTCTAGGTTGCCGACCTTCAGTGACGGAGCTTGCGTTCCGTTGATGAAGACGTTCATCCGTCGCCCAGAGATCACCAACTTGATGTGGTTCCATTCGCCCTCGCGCAAGGGAGCTGGTGATTGATATTGCGGAAAGAGATCCCAGAGTAGGATTCCGTGTGTTTGCGGCGCGTACTGAATGCAGTCAATGGCCTCGGAGCACTTTGGTCGCGGTCTTAGATAGAAGAGCTCGTAGGTATCCTTGTCGCGCTGCCGGAACGCAAAAGCCGCGCCCATGCCACTGGTAGCATCGACGTCATATTCAATCGTCCCGCTGCGAAAGGTGAAATCGTTGAGGATTGCCTGTCCGGTCATCACCTTCAACTCTCTATTTCCGGGCTTTAGTTCGATGGCGTCTGCGCCATTGTACTGGACAAAGGCGATACTGCCTTCGGTCTTCCAGTAATCGGCGGTCATTGGAATCTTTACCGGCTCGGCTGCTCTGGCAGGGAGAAGCGCAGGCAGGAAACATAAGCTCAGGAGAGATACGGCAGAAATTTTCATGAGCGCACCATACTTAGCTGATGCGCTCTGGTCGAGGAATATGTGGCGATGTGGACAGGGTTGTTACGAAGCGGATTGGCCGCGTTATGAGTGGGCGACCCATCGCTGTTCCTTTAAGCCAGGATTGGGATACCTGCAAACCTGGCTTGGATCTTTGCCTTCCACTCCTGCGGTCCGGTTTCGTGTACTGAGGTTCCGTTGGCATCAACGGCGACGGTCACCGGCATGTCCTTTACTTCGAATTCGTAGATGGCTTCCATGCCGAGATCCTCGAAGGCCAGCACGCGTGAGGCTTTGATGGCTTTTGAGACCAGATAGGCGGCTCCGCCTACGGCCATCAGGTAGACGGCTTTGTTGTCGCGGATGGCTTCGATGGCTGCAGGGCCGCGCTCGGCTTTGCCAACCATGCCGAGGAGTCCGGTCTGTTCGAGCATCTGGCGGGTGAACTTGTCCATGCGGGTTGCAGTTGTGGGGCCAGCGGGTCCCATGACTTCTTCGCGCACCGGATCGACGGGGCCGACGTAGTAGATGAAGCGGTTGGTGAAGTCGACGGGAAGCTTTTCGCCGCGGTTCAGCATGTCCGTCATGCGCTTGTGGGCGGCGTCGCGGCCGGTGAGCAGCTTTCCGTTCAGCAGTACGACTTCGCCTGGTTTCCAGCTTGCTACTTCTTCGCGTGTGACTGTGTCGAGGTTGACGCGGCGTGCCGTGGAGACGTCATAGGTCAGTGTTGGCCAATCGTCAAGCGAGGGCGGATCGAGCGCGACTGGGCCTGAGCCATCGAGCGTGAAGTGCGCGTGCCGAGTTGCCGCACAGTTGGGAATCATGGCGATGGGCAGGTTTGCCGCGTGGGTTGGGTAGTCGAGAATTTTTACGTCCAGAACAGTTGTGAGACCGCCCAATCCCTGTGCGCCGATGCCGAGGTCATTGACTTTTTTGTAGAGCTCGACGCGCAGCTCTTCGATATTGTTCTGTGGGCCGCGAGCGATCACGTCCTGAATATCGATGGTCTCCATCAGGGCTTCTTTGGCGAGCAGCATGGCCTTTTCCGCCGTACCGCCAATGCCGATGCCGAGCATGCCAGGAGGACACCAGCCTGCGCCCATGGTGGGGACGGTCTTCAAAACCCAGTCGACAATCGAGTCCGATGGGTTCAGCATGGCGAACTTCGACTTGGCTTCGGAACCTCCTCCCTTGGCCGCTACGATCACCTCGACTTCGCCGCCTTTTACCAACTCTACGTTGACTACGGCGGGCGTGTTGTCACGGGTGTTCTTGCGGGCTCCGGCGGGGTCGGCGAGCACGGATGCGCGGAGCTTGTTATCGGGATCTAGATAGGCGCGGCGCACGCCTTCATTCACCATTTCGTTGACGGTCAGTTCTGCGTTCCAGCGGACATCCATGCCGATTTTCAGGAAGACGGTCACGATGCCGGTGTCCTGGCAGATGGGACGGTGGCCCTCGGCGCACATGCGGGAGTTGATGAGGATCTGCGCTATCGCGTCCTTGGCAGCGGGCGATTCTTCACGCTCATAGGCCTTGGCCAGGTTAGTGATGTAGTCCACCGGATGGTAGTAGCTGATGTATTGCAGCGCGTCGGCCACGCTCTGGATGAGATCTTCCTGTTTGATGGTCGCCATGAGAAATCTGTACCTTGCCTGCTTACTAAGTTAAATGAGTTTCAGACTATGAGTCAGGTTTGGGTATCTCCACCCCTACCCTCCGGTCAAGTGATTTGTTTTCAATGCATTATCAATGGAGATGTAAGGCTTAGCTCCTTATTTGATTGAAAATAAATTACTTAAGCTAAGGCTTAGGCGGGGTCAATGGGCTGATTTTTGATACCACGTAAGGCTTACGTCGCTTTGTTGATTGAAAGTAAATCACTTAGGATGTAGGGCTTATCTTCTTACCCATTTCCTGAAAAGCCATTGTCTCTCTTAGTTCTATTTTAGCGATTTCAGAGAAATGGAATGCCAACTTTCTTTTGCCGTAAGTGGCATGAAGTGAATGGCTTACATGGAGGCTTGAGTTAAATATGCTTGACAACCTTTGAGAGTCGACACAGGTAAAACGGATCGGCGCTGATGCGCTGGACATTTTAGACCCACACTAGCCTTCCGCTGCGCGGAAGCCGAGTATGGGGCACCCGGCTACTTCTTAACTTCCAATCAATTCCCACTCGATTGTGTCTTTGAGCCAGCGTTCGTACTGTTCCGGAGCCCACTTCCGCTCGCGTACCAGCATGCGGAAGATGTCGCGGCTGGTGAGGCACCATAGTATGTCGCGGGCGGTTTCGCGATCGAGTCCTGTGCGCAGCTGCTTTGTCTTTAACAGCTCGTCGATCAGATGCTCCTGCGAGTTGTAGCGCATGCAGTCTCGCTCATTTTCGGCCTTCGCTAGATCGGGAGCCAGCATGCCTGCTCCGCGCAGCAGGTTTTCCACGGGGATCTCGGCTTCATAAATCTGCCGGGGAATACGTGAGGCGAAGGCCAGCCGCTTGCGAGGGTCGGATACCTGTTGCGCTTCCCGTATCAGGTTCTGGTAGCCCTCGCCGAAGCGCGCCTGGTCCAGCAGCTCAGAGACGATCCCTTTCTTTGAGCCGAAAATGGAATACACAGTTGGAACTGCGACTCCGGCGGCGTGCGCTACTGCCGGGATGGTCATCCCGGCATAGCCATTCTGCTCTAGCAATTTCCGCGCCGCACTGGCGATGCGGCTGTGCGTCTCGTCGGCCTGGCGCTGCCGCGCTGGAGAGTCATAGGAACGTTTCTTTGCTCTGCTCTTTGGTTTGTTCTCTGCTCTGCTCGCTGTTTTGCGGGCTACCTGTTTACTCATGTTGACAGTATAGGTCTATATTGAATATATATTCGTATATTGAATAGGAGAACCTATGAAATCGCCTTTCAAAAGCTTTTCTTCGATAGCGGCCATGGTTTTCATCCTGGCCGGTGCAGCATCTCCTCACACCAACGCTCAGCAGAACGCAGGAGGATCTATGTCAGAGAACAACAGCCATGCCGCAATCATTCACCGTTTTTATGAAGAATGCCTCAACAAGAACCGCACTGACCTGATGCCCGAACTATTCAATGAAAACGTTGTGAGCCACTCAGGCACCACCAAGCAAGCTGGTCTGGCAGCATACGAGCAGAACGCCCAACGGGTGCGAAGCCTGTTCCCGAATGGCCAATTTACTGTCGACGACGTTGTGTCCAATGGCGACAAGGCGGCAGCGCACTGGACGATGACCGCCACGCATACTGCTCCAGTTGCAGGTGTCGCGCCGACAGGGAAGCCAATCGTCAATCATGGTGTCGTCTTCTACCGGTTTGAGAATGGGAAAATCGCCGAGCTCTGGTTCCAGATAGATCAGGTCGGTGTGTTGCAGCAACTCGGTGTCAACATCCCCGGAGCTCCCGCTCCTGCCCAGCAACCTGCGCCTGCACACTAGAACAGATAAGGATTCTTGATCATGCGACTTGCTATCCTCGGTGCTACTGGCGGCATTGGCCGCATCCTTGTCTCGAACGCGCTGGAACAAGGGCATGACGTTACCACCTTTGTCCGTGCACCTGAAAAAGTCAGCCAGAAAAACCCGCGCTTGCGCGTCATTGGCGGCGATCTCTATGACGTGCAACAGACAAGCGCTGCCATCGAGGGCAGCGATGCCGTGCTCTCCGCTTTTGGACCCACAGTATTTGGCAAAACTACGTTGCGACGCGACTTCGGACGCGTTCTTACACAAGCATTGCGCGTCGCTGGCGTGCAACGCATTCTTCATGTTTCGGCGGCACTCTTGTTTCCCGATGCCGGACTTTTCACTGCTTTGTTTGCCAATAGTCTCATGCGCAACGTAACTCGCGATCATGCGGATTCCGAGATTGAGCTCACACAGCCCGATCTGGCATGGACGATGGTACGCCCTCCGCGGTTGACCAATGGGCCTGCCAAGCACCGGTATCGCGTGAGCAGCGGGCATTTGCCCGAAGGCGGCATCATCATCTCGCGCGCGGATGTGGCTGCTTTCATGCTGAAAGAAGCTGTGCAGCCTCAATACTTGCGTCAGATTGTTGGCTTGAGCAATTAGCACGGTTGTTCCATGAGAAGGCCGGGGTCAAGTGGGCTGGCTCAGTGCAGCGTGAGCTTCATTCATAGATTCCGGCCTTTGGTTTATGAAGACAGAGGGTGTGCAGTCCGATAATTGGTCTGGCAATTCAATACTTAGTGATTTGTCGCCCACGTTTGATTGCTCTCGGTTGTCGCTGAGTGCATCGGGGATTTTGCACTCAAGTAGCCGAACAGCAGCAGAATGGATTTTTGTAGACTTAAGCCATGCGAATTGCCCTTCTGTCGGATATACATGGGAACGCAATTGCGCTGAATGCTGTGTTGGCGGATATTGCTTTGAAGGGAGGAGCAGACGCCTATTGGGTACTTGGCGATCTCGTTGCCCTGGGACCTGAACCGGTCCAAACGCTCGATATCCTGTCAAGCCTTCCAGATGCGCATTTCATTCGAGGTAACACCGATCGATATGTTTGTACTGGCGATCGACCTTCTCCTAGTATCGAAGAGGCGAAGACCAATCCCCATCTGCTGGGAGCACTCGTCGAGGTTGCCAACACGTTTGCCTGGACACAGGGGATGGTCACTGCGGGCGGTTGGCTTCAATGGCTCCAGGATTTGCCACTAGAGATGAGAGTCACGCTGCCCGATGGAACCCGGTTTCTTGGGGTACATGCATCTCCTGGCCAAGACGATGGATCAGGCATCAGCGCGGATAAAGATTCGGATGAAATTGTCGCACTATTAGCGGACTCCGAGGCAGACTTGCTATGCGTTGGGCATACGCACAGTCCATGGGACAGCAGACCTCAAGGCATGCATATCGTCAATCCTGGTGCGGTCAGCCTATCGCTTACTGATGACAAATATGCGAGCTACGTGCTCTTAAATGCGCAAACCAACACTTACACGGTCGAACACCGCAGAGTTCCGTACGATAGAGGCGCTGTGATCGATCAATTGAAACGAATTAGTCATCCCGGCCGTGGGTACTTGATCAAGCACTTATCGGACTAAAAAGCAACGCTCGGCGGCGTGTTAGCTGTCGATAACAGCACAATGCACTCATCGAGCGCGCGATAGCCGGTCTTGTGATTCATGATTGCTTTGCACGGAAGTCTTTGCGCGCTGGCTTACAGGTGCATTCGTGCGCAGCAGGTGTTTATCTCCCCAATCCTGCATTGCTTGAATAAGGGGTTTCAGGGATTCTCCCGCTTTGGAAAGCGAGTATTCCACTTTAGGCGGCACTACTGGATAGACCTTGCGCAGGATCACTCCATCTTCCTCAAGCTCTCGCAATTGCGCGGTCAGGATTCGAGGACTGAGGCTGGGTTTCAATCGTTGAATCTCATTGAAGCGCAGCACACCCTCCGTCATCAGGTGATACAGAATGACGCCTTTCCACTTGCCGCCAATCACTTCAAGGCAAGCCTCGACGGCACAGCCTGTGCTCAGTTCGTAAGATTTATATCGCCGTTGTCTCATGACACTATCCAAAATGTAAGTATATGCTGAAAATGTAAGTATAACAAAAATATGAAGCTTAACGAAAACTCGTTCATCTTATAGGTGAAATCGAGGAGAGAGTTTCATGGAAGATCGATTCAAACCGCTCATGATCCGCAGCGTTACCATCCCAAACCGCGTCATCTCGCCAGCAATGGAGGCCCAGGCATGAATGTTCTTCTTGTCTATGCCCATCCCGAACCCAGGTCATTGAATGGCTCGCTTAAGAACTTTTCGGTCAAACGCCTTGAGGATGCTGGACACGTTGTCCAGGTTTCTGACTTGTATGCCATGAAGTGGAAAGCGCCGCTCGACGCAGATGACTTCACGGACAGGCAGGCCGATGCGCCCTTTGATCCAGCCCGCGACTCCAAGCATGCGTTCGAGAATAGTACGCAGAGCAAAGACATCGCACTCGAACAGGAGAAGCTGCTGTGGGCGGATGCAGTCATCCTGCAGTTTCCGATGTGGTGGTTCTCGATGCCGGCGATCCTGAAAGGCTGGGTGGAACGCGTCTATGCGTATGGTTTCGGGTACGGCGTAGGAGAGCACTCCGACAAACGCTGGGGTGACCGCTATGGGGAAGGCTCGCTAGCAGGGAAGCGAGCGATGCTAATCGTCACTATGGGCGGATGGGAGTCTCATTACAGCCCGCGGGGCATCAATGGCCCCATCGATGATGTTTTGTTTCCCATTCAGCATGGGGTGCTGTATTACCCCGGCTTCGATGTATTGCCGCCGTTCGTGGTCTATCGGACGAGCCGCATGGACGAAGCAAGATATGCAAAGATTTGTGACGCGCTCGGACAGCGCCTGGATGATCTTTGGAAGACCGCGCCGATACCCTTTCGCGCCCAGAACACTGGTGCGTATGACATTCCGGAACTCACGCTGCAGCCTGAGATTGCTCCAGGTCAGTCCGGCTTCTCTGCGCATATCGAATAGCAATTGCGCCGTGACTTGAGCTTCCCATCACTGCGGGCCTTCCATGAGAAGGCCTGGGAGTGTCAAGCGCAAAGTTTGTGAATGATCTGCTGGCTAGCTGTCGCGATGGGCTTCGACAATCATGAATTCGCTCCAACTCTTGGCGTCGTCAGACTTTTCGCCTCTCCAGGTAAAGTGCGTCTGAGAGTGAGCTGTGTATGTGGCCCGCGTATATGCGTGACCGGCAACCGGTTCTTTGAAAGCATAGATGATCGATGAGCCATCGACTTTGACTCCGCCCAACTGCTCAGACACGAGGTCCGTCCAGTCTCCAGCCAATCCATTGAGCCATCGAATGTTCCAGATTCGCTTAGCAACGTCGTATGTGCGGAAATTCATGCCGAGGACAAGCAGATCGCCGGAAGGCCCGAGCATTCGGTACTCATCAGCGATCGCGTAGCCATCAAGGATGTAGCGCCCTAGCCATGCCGCTTTGTATGTCTGCCACGTTCCACTCGCTGACATCAACTTGGCATCGCAATCCCATTTGCCTATGAGAAAAGCAAACCGAGAAAGCTCGGCGGGAGCTTTAGCGTTGAGCCTGCCGAAATACTGATCACTCTGTGCCATGGAACTCTCCTCAATAGCGGCCATCAATGGAACCGCGCCGACCAATAAAGGCACGGCGGCAAGTAGGATGCTACGCCGCGTCGGCCTCCATGCAGTATTTTCTGCGCATAGTTTCATTGATCCATATGATGACATGGACCTGCTTCGCCGAGCGTGAGCTGTCGCCACCCTTCCATCCGCACTCTGAAGTGGGCATGAATTTGTCTGGTGCAAACTGGGTGTTACTCGATTTAGCCGGTGCTGCTACCTGTTCCAGCAAAAGCTTACTTTTGACGCATAAGCCCAGGGGCCTGCTATCCCAAAATGAATGGCAGGCTCTAAGCTAGAGAGATGAGGGCTGCCGATCAGGAAGCATCGTTCTTTGACGTTCTCGTTATAGGTGCTGGGCCTACTGGGCTTGCCTGCGCCATTGAAGCCAAGCGCGTGGGTTTCAAAACCCTGGTGGTGGATAAGGGCTGTCTCTGTAACTCTATCTTCCATTACCCATCGCACATGACCTTCTTTACTACGCCCGAGCTGCTTGAGATCGGCGATATTCCCTTTCCCAGCGTGAATCCAAAGCCCAACCGTAACGAGGCGCTGGAGTATTACCGCAAGGTAGCCGATCACTATGCATTGACGATTCACCAATACGAACAGGTCGAAAGAGTGACTGGCCAGGATGGAAGTTTCAAGATTCATACGCGTGACCGTTTTGGAAGGGAACAGCAGTACGAGTCCAGAAAATTAATTGTCGCTACCGGTTATTACGATCTGCCGAATTACATCGGCATACCGGGTGAGGATTTATCGAAGGCTCATCACTACTACGACGATCCGCATCCTTACTATGATCTCGATGTTGTTGTCATCGGTGGCAAGAACTCCGCGGCTATCGCGGCTCTGGACCTGTGGCGTCACGGTGCGCATGTCACGCTGGTGCATCGCGGGCCGAAGATGCACAGGCATGTGAAGTACTGGATTCTCCCGGATATCGAGAACCGCATCAAGAATGGCGAAATTGCCGCACACTTCGACTCCAATGTGACTGAGATTGCCGCGGACACGGTTACAATCGCGACGCCTAGTGGAGAGCTGAAGATTCCCAATGATTTTGTCTTTGCTTTAACCGGATATCATCCTGATTTCGACTTCCTCGAATCACTTGGCGTCCGCATCGAAGGTGAGGACCGGTGTCCGGCCTGCGACCCGGTCAGCCTTGAAAGTAATGTGCCGGGCATTTATCTTGCAGGAGTCATTGTTGCGGGTTCCCGTACGCACGAAATCTTCATCGAAAATGGCCGCTTTCACGGACGCCAGATTGCAGAGAGCCTGAAGCGAAAGCTCTTGTTACAAGATGCTGTTCAACCTGTGTTGCGTTGATCCGCAAGAAAAGATCTTCTGCCACAATGCCGTTCTTACGACCACGCACGATACGCGGGCAACTGATGGGCGGGCTCATCCTGTTCGAGCTGTGCGTGCTGGCTATTTTTGCCGTGCTGCTCGTCAATGAGCAACGCTCTGAGATTGAACAACGCACAATTCGCAGGCTCGAGTTTCAATCCTCCGCTGTTGCCATTCTCGCAGGCACGCTCATGAGCGATGGACGCGCCGACAGGCTGCAACAGGCATTGAATCAGGTTATCGACGCTCCAAGCATCCGGGCTATCCAAATCACAGATCTTGCGGGCCGCACTATCGCAAGCAGCGATCCCTCCATCAATGGTGAACAGGTATTGACACCGGCGGAGGTGCCTTATTTAGGAAAGGTGAACAAGCCGGTCATCTTCAAGCCAACCAAAAATACTCATGAGGCGGTTGCCCCGTTCAAAGTTGCCGGGCAGATACAGGGTTTTGTCTGGGTCTATCCAAACGATGCTGCCGATCTGGCGCAGATGAAATGGCTGCTGCGTGTGACACTCATTTCAGCGGTTATCGGAATTGCTGGCTGCACGATTCTCGCCAGCCTGATCGCCAGATCGCTTGCGCGTCCGCTGGGGGTCCTGATGCAGGCTACGCGGCAGCTCATTCGCAATCCTGAGGACACATCGTCGTTTCCTTTGCAGGTCTCCGCTTCCAACGAAGCAGCCGACCTCATGGTTGCATTCAATCTGATGGTTGCATCCATGCAGGAGCAGCGGGCAGGGCTTAACGAGACGCTTGCTCTTCTCGATTCCATGCTTGCCAATGCGCCTATCGGCTTCGCGTTCTTCGATCGCAAGTTTCGTTTTATCCGCGTCAACCACTTCCTGGCCCAGATGAATGAGCTGTCAGTGGGCCGTCACCTGGGCCGCACGGTGAACGAAGTCTTTTCAGAACAAGCAGCAAAACGGCTGGAGCAGAGTATTGATCATGTATTCCGGCATGGCGAGCCGGTTCGCGATCTGGAGTTGAACGGCGAGATCGGCGCACAGGAAGGCCATATGCGTTCCTGGCTGGTGAACATCTACCCGGTGCATACGGAAACGCGCATGGTGCGCTGGGTGGGGGCGATCATCGTGGATACGACCGAGCGCAGGCGCTCTGAAGATGCGCTGCGCAAGAGCGAAAAGCTTGCCGCTGCAGGACGGTTGGCCGCTTCGATTGCGCACGAAATCAACAATCCCTTAGAGGCCGTAACCAATTTGCTGTACCTGATTCAGAAAGAGCCATTGACGGCGAAGGCATCTGAATATGTCGGTCTTGCCGCTCATGAGCTGGCTCGCGTTTCGGAAATAGCGCAGCAGACGCTGCGCTTCTACCGGCAGTCCACATTGCCGGCGAAGGCAAATATCTGTGAGCTGCTCGATTCGGTGCTGGCTCTGTACACTGGCCGCGTTCACGCGCTGCAGGTGGATGTGAAACGGGAATATGACAAGAACACTGAGTTCTTCTGCTTTGCGGGTGAGATGCGCCAGCTCTTTGCGAACCTGTTGGGCAATGCTCTCGATTCCATGACTCCCGGAGGCGGCAGGCTCATCCTGCGCGTGCGGCGCACCAGTTCATGGAAAGACGCTTCTCAGCGGGGCATTCGCATTTCCGTAGCCGATACCGGATGCGGTATTCCAAACGCAACGCGCAGGCGCATCTTCGAGCCCTTTTACACAACCAAAGAAGCCACGGGAACCGGCCTCGGCCTCTGGGTAAGCGCGGAGGTGATTGCCAAGCATGACGGATGGGTGATGGTTCACAGCCGGGCTCGTGAGGAGGCTATGGATGGCCATCCGTCGGGTACTGTTTTTACGGTGTTCTTTCCTGACAATGGAAAAGGCAAATTGATCTGAGTTTTTTCGCAGCCTCTGAAGGCGTTTTTAGAAGGAGTCTTCCCGTTTGTGGCTCGCGGTATACATTCCTTGCAGCGAACAACTCGATGGACTGGCGGCTCCGGCGTATTTCGAGCGCGTTACGTGGAAGCGGTGCAGCCGCATATAGCGAACGCGTAATCCGTCTATCACTGCGGGCATCGATTTCGGCGACCGGTTGATATCAGTCAGCACCAGCAGAGCCGCTTCCGATGGATTATCTTCGCTTTGGGTTACGCCGACTCCAAAGACAGCTGGATCGACCATGAGGTGCGTTGCGTACTCCTGTTCCACTGCTGTAGCCGAAGCGAGGGTATTCGCAGATAGATGAATGCCCTCCACGGTTGTGGGAATGTCAGGCGCTGCTCCTCTTGCAACAGAGAGGGCATCCGTCGCAATTACCTGGGTGCGTATGCCCTCCACCGTTTTGGGCACGGATACATTGGTGCGCGTCTTGTCTGTGTAAACAATCAATGCAGCTTCGCCGGACGCGTCCAGGCTTTTTCCGGCAGCCACGCCCAAAATGCCTGATTCGGTATTTACTAACGCAGCGCCAGCGGTTTCGGCGGTCGTTTTTGCTCTGTCCATTGCAGCTTGCGACACATAGGCGGCAGATACAGCCGAAGTGGAGGTATCGTAATTCGTGCAGCTCACCGCGTGCGGGGTGTTTGATCCAACAATGCTGAACTGATTGCCCGCATGTGTGCCGAGTTCCTGTAGTACATCGCCGATAGGATTAGCAATGCTCAAGCCATGGCCATTTCCATCCGTTCCGCCAGCAAAGTATAAGCCGACCGGTTGGGCGTTGCTTGCGTCCAGCACGAGTGCGCCGGAGTCGCCTGTGTCTGTGAAGCGATCGCCGGCGATGCCTATCTGATCTCTATAGGTTTTTGTGTAGTAGGGCTGTGTCTCGGCGCAATCTTTGTAGTAGTCGATCTTCACGCTGAGATGTACTGCGTCGATTGAGGAACAGGTCAATCCAGTGGTGCGTCCGCTCTTTACCACCTGCATGCCGCCTAAATTCGCCGCGGTCAGTATTTCTCCCGTGCCTGCCACTGGAGGCGCCGCTGTGAGCATGTTGTTCGCACCGGTTTTTCCTAACTGCAGAATGCTTCCTGAGGGATCGACAGCGCCGGGTGCAACTGCGGCGAGTGCTGCATCCACATTCGTCTGGCTGGAGGCAAGTGGAACGTAATATTTGAGCGTGCCTACGGGATGTATCGTCGAACCACCGCGATTTAGCGGAACGCATGCGCCGTCGATCAAGCCGGGTTGATCGATGGTGTCGCCAATCATTGCGTGGTCCGACTCAGCGAGCACATGGTTGTTGCTCAGGATGTACTGGTTTTTCTGCTGGTCTTCTACGAGCGCGCCCAGGGTGCCGCCGCAACAGTCGGCGATATAGGGATTCCCGTTGCGGTCTTCATAGGTATCGTAGTCGTTGTCATTTCCGCCAGAGCTGCCAAGCGCAATCGCTCCAGTCTGGATTGCCTGATTCGTTGTAGGGCTGCTGTTGAATCCCTGCGTATTCAGCAAAATTTTCAGCGGTGTAACTGCCGCGCCGCTTGCGCTTCCATTGACCTTTCCGATCAGATATATGGCAGTTGGGCCGGATATGAAGTTCGGAGCTGTGTAGCTCACCCTGCAATTCGTGTATTGCTCTACCTTGTGCTGGCAATATTCGTTGCTGAGGGTTCCAAGGTTTGCGCCGGATGCGCGAGATCCAGCAGGTGACGTTGCCAGCGACCACTGGATGGTTCCGCCATCTACTTCCGCAATCTCGCCTGTTACTTCCAGGGTCGCGCCGGGCGAGAGGGAAGCATTCTCGGGCAGGAGTGTCTGTACGAATCCGGGATGTACGGTAATGTTTGCGGTCGCCACACTTGCAGAATCACTCTGCAGTTGTGCTTTGAGCTGGACGTCAATCGTGTCCTGCGAGAGTGCGCTGGGTGGCGTATACAGGCCATTCGCATCGATACGTCCTTGCCCGAGAGCAGGCGCATTCTGCCCGCCCGCCACTGTCCATTGCACATCTACAGGAGCGCCCGAGGCCAGTGTGGCTCCGAGCCGGACCTGGCCATTTGTGTGAACTGCTGTTGCAGAAGCGGAAATCGAAAACGCGCCATTGCTGCTGGCCGGCGCATAGGTCATGCTTCCGCACCCGGCAACTGCCAGTAGCAGAGGAGCCATTAGAGCAGTTTTCCTGTTGCTGAGTACTACCGGATTCATACCAGTGCGTCTTTTCTTAACGGAAAAGCCGCGCCAGCAGTTTGTCTTCGGTATACACCTGCAGGAAAACTGCTCTAGCCCTTGTTTTCGCATTTTTTCAAGCTTCACCATTCATCAGGGGAAACACAGGCTCTTAGACACAGACGGCAGTTATCCGTGATCCAGACCACACTATTATCTCTGCAAATATGGAGACTTCCGCAATTATACGGATACAGATTCAGGATCTGGTTACTTCGCCGTGTATTCGTGTGTATGTTTCAGGCTATGTTTGGGGAAGAGCAAAGACGAAAAAGGAGCACCTGAAGTGCTCCTTTTCGTCCTCGAAAACAGAACTCAGGCCGCTGCGTTGGAGTCATGCTCCGCTTTGCCAACGAGTGCAGCCACGGCAGATGTGACGGGGAGAACTTTTACTTCGCCAAGCTGGGTTGCCTGCATGCGGCGCAGCTCGCGTCCGTTCAGCGCCCGCATCGTCACCGGCGAATAATAGATCTGTTTTCCGCAGTCGAGGCAAACTTTGTAGGTTTGCTGCTCCAGCGTAAAAGGACGCGTCAGGTGGTCATGGCGGCAGCCAAATAAAATCTCGAAGAAGAATTGGATAATCGCTCGCAAAATTTGCATGGCCTGGGGCCCTCTCCTTCCTTCTCCATAGTGTCCTTGGAGAAATCTGCGTTACATCTACTTCAGGGGGACCGCGCATATATTCTGATGCAGAATTCAATCATTTGTTGCTGTCTTTTACATTGATTTTCATCCAGCCACACGAATTAAGATTTTGCCAAAGTGCGCTCCAGATTCCATCCTGTGAAGTGCTTTTGGTGCATCGCTGAATGCAAATACCTCATCCACAATGGGCTTAAGCGCATTCAATGTGATGGCTCTGTTCATCTCCTCGAAATGCGCTCTGGAACCTACATAGATACCCTGGACGTGGATCAGTTTGTGCAAAAGTGGTGCAATTTGCAGCGGCTCGTTAGTCTGGCTTAGTACACCGATCTGCGCAATCGTTCCACCTACACGAACTGCTTTCAGAGACTGTCCAAAGGTGCCCGCTCCCCCAACTTCTACGATGAGATCTGCGCCTTCGCCATTCGTTTGCCCAAGCACCCACTTTCCCCAATCTGCGGTCTGCTTATAGTTCAAGCCTGCATCTAGGCCAAGCTTGTGGGCGCGGTCCAGTTTCTCGTCACTGCTGGAGGTGCCCAGAACACGTGCGCCGAGCAGTTTGGCAAACTGCAGCGCAAAGACCGACACACCGCCTGTGCCCTGAATGACTACTGTATCTCCCGCCTTGATGCGGCCTGCATGCACCACGGCGTTCCAGGCTGTGACGCCAGCGCAGGGAAGCGTTGCCGCTTCTTCATAAGAGAGATGTTCGGGAATCGGAACGACGCCGTTTTCGTCCAGGGCGACATACTCGGCCAGCATTCCATCGATATCACCACCAAGCGCTCCGCGTATTTTGGCCGCATGGGGAGCACCGTCGATCCAGTTCTGCATGAAGATGCCAGCTACGCGATCACCCACTTTCACGCCTGTGACTCCTTCACCGACGGTTACGACTTCACCAGCTCCGTCTGAAACGGGGATGCGTGGGAGGGCTAGCTTCGGATTGTATTTACCGAGTGTTACTAGCAAATCGCGGTAATTCAGCGAAACGGCATGTATTTTGATCAGGACCTGTCCTGGCCCGGCCTGTGGGGTGGGAATATCTGCAAGTTCAAGATTCTCAATGCCAAACGATGGAATGCGCCAGGCTTTCATAGAGTTTTCATACCTTTCTTATTCGGTCAGATGCGCTGCCTTTGCTCGCGGGTACGAACACATAGGGTTAACATAGATGTATGGCCAGAGGATGGGAAAGTAAGTCTGTAGAAGAACAAGTGGCGGGCAAAGATGCCGAAGCCGCTAATACCGCCGATGCGCGCAATGCCCAGGCGGCCCAAAAGGCCGTGCGCGAGCGTCAACGGCAGGAGCTTGAACTTCAGCGCGAGCGAATTCTCGATCAACGCACTTCAAACCCACACCGTCGTGCTGCACTTGAGTCGGCCCTGACAGACATCGAAGCCCGTCTCTCCGCTCTCGAATAGCCATCACACAGTCTTACGGTTGAATAGGAAGGAATTTGCCTGATCGACTGAAGTCATCAGCACGTGGGCGATGTTCACGTGTTTTGGACGACTCACGGCCCATACGATTGCGTCCGCTATGTCTTCCGGCTGCAAAGGTGTCAGTCCCTGATATACCTTTGCGGCCCGCTCGGCATCTCCGCGAAAGCGCACTTCGCTGAAGGCGGTTTCTACCATTCCCGGATCGATGGATGTGACCAGTACTGGTGTTCCCAGTAGGTCCTGCCGCAGGCCGTCGTTGATCGCTTTTTCGGCGGCCTTCGTAGCGCAATATACAGCGCCGTTTGGGTAAGTGATTTCACCTGCCGTCGAGCCCATATTGACCACATGTCCGATGCCACGTGAGACCATGCCCGGAACGACGGCCCTCGTTACATACAGCAGCCCTTTCACATTGGTGTCGATCATCTCGTCCCAATCTTCAGGTTTGCCTTCGTAGAGTTTGTTGAGGCCCCGGCTCAATCCGGCGTTGTTCACCAGGACATCGATCGCGCTCCAGGCAGCGGGCAGTTCTGAAATCGCTTTCTCGACCGCTGCTCTGTCCCGTACGTCGAGCCCGAAAGTGTGCACATCCGCAGCGCCCGCTTCGAGAAGCTTCGGTTGCATCGCTGTCAGGCGGTCCGTTCTTCTTGCCGCAAGCAATAACCGCGCGCCTTCCGCGGCAAATGCGAAGGACGTGGCCTCGCCAATTCCCGAGCTTGCGCCGGTGATGAAAACAATCTCGCCAGTAAGTTTTCCCATGATTGCTATCGTAAGACAGGAAGCTGCGGGTGCCCCAGGTTCGCGAAGCTAACCTGGGGATTTTGTTTAATTTTGCCCTAAACTTTGCGCGAGCTGATAATACCCTGCCGCCCAGTCCTGATCTTTCATGCCTGCTTCCATTGCCTGTCGAAAGTGGGCATTGAAAATATCTGCCAGAGGAGTTTTGACGTTGCTGCTTTGCGCCGCTTCACGAAAGAGGCCTGTGTCCTTCACTCCGAGCGCAATTGTGCCGCCAGCGTTTTCTGGCGGATGAAGCATGATCTTGCCGTAAGCCTCATAGAATGGGGAACGGAAGAGCGCATTGTTGACGGTTTCAAGAAATACCGCCGGCTCAATTCCCATTGATTCCGCATAGACGAATCCCTCGGTGAGGGACGCGATCATCGCCGAGATCATGAAGTTGCCGCCCAGTTTCATGGCATGCGCGCTCCAGGGCTGATCGGAGACGACGGTGATGCCGCGGCTGAATGTTTCGAGCAGCGGGCGCACTTTTTCCACGGGATCTTTCTGGCCACCGACCACTGTCCACAGCTTGCCCTCTTCCGCGACATTCGGACGTCCGAATACGGGAGCTCCTACAAAATACTGATGGTGGAGCTGGTGCTCCTGGGTGAGATGCTGTGAAAGCGCAACGCTGATGGTGCTGAGCGAGACATGGACTGCGCACTCTGGAATTGCCTTTAATGTGCCACTGTCGAAGAGCACCGCTTCCAGCGCGGCATCATCCATCACCATCGTGAAGACGGCTTCGCTCTGCGCTACAGCCTCCGCCGGATTTCCTGCGACACGCGCCCCTTCGTTCGCGATCGCTTCAGCATGTGCAGCCGTCCGATTCCAGACTGTCACCTCATGACCGGCCTTTAACAAGTGACGGGCAATGGCACTGCCCATCTTTCCCAAACCTAAAAATGCAATGCGCATAGAGCTCCCGAGTGCTCCGATTTCTATTAAATAAGATGAAGCAAGTTTACCGACGTAGCAAAAGAAGAGGGCCGCTTATAGAAGTGGCCCTCGGTATTTTGAAACCTCAAACATTCTTATTGCGGGGGTACATTCGAAACGCCGCTGTTGAACTGTCGCGCTGGAGGCTGCGCCTGCGGTTGTTGTATTGGTTGGGTCTGCGCAGAGGGAGCCTGTTCCTGCACTCCGATCGCGTTTCCCGATACGACAAGCTGCACACGGCGATTCTGCGCGCGCCCGGCGTTTGTGGAGTTATCCGCAATTGGATTTCCCTTGCCGTATCCAGTCGAGGCGATATTGCCGGACTGAACGCCCTGCGATAACAGGAAGTCGCGTACAGCACCAGCTCGCTGCTGGGAAAGTTTCTGATTGTACTCATCTGACCCGATGTTATCCGTGTAACCCTCGCTCTGCAGCTTCAAGTCTGGATATGTGAGCAAAATGCCTGCTACACGCGCCAGTTTGATCTGAGTATCCTGTTTCAGGGTGAATTTGTTGAAGTCGAATAGCACATCGGACATGTTCACGATCAGGCCGCGGGCGGTTTCCTGCGTTGCCAGCACCTGGTTCAATTGGGCGCGTAATTTTTCGCGCATCTGCTCGGTTTGTTGATTGGCTTGTTGCGCTTGTTGTTGAGCGGTCAGTTGCTCGGCGCGAGCCCGCTCTGCCGCAGCCTGCGCCCGTTCGCGTTCGGCCTCTGCCTGAGCTTGTTGCGCAGATGCTTGTTGGGCTGCTAGTGCCGCTTGCTGTGCTTGCTGCTTGTTATTCGCTTCTTCTTCCGCCCTCATTTTGCGGATTGTGATGATACGGGCGTCTTCAGCCGACTGGACAGATCCGCGAGCATAGGTGATCACTTGCTTCTTATCGCCCTTTTTACTGCTATCCAATTCCTGAGCGTTTTGGAGATTCTGCTTGGCTGTCGCTAATGTATCCGCAGCGTATTTGTCAGCTCCAGCGGCCTCGGCTATTTGCACGGCATTGATCGCCTCATATAACTCCAGCGGCGAACGCTCATTGCGGGTGATAGGGCGCGCTATACTGTGCCGGCCTGCTGTCTGCGTATAAGCGCCGCGCGGCAACAAGGAATAATGTGCGTTGACCGTCTCAAGAATGCCCTGCGTCTTATCGTGCAATATAGAGTTCTGGATGACTACAAGATCGCTCGGCATGGTTACCGCAAAGTAAGGTTCCGCCGTGACAATTAATCCAAAAGCCTGCAGGTTTGTCGTAACCGTGATCTCGTTCTTCGATCCCTGCGGCAGCACTTCACCCAGATTCACAGGACGTCCTTCTGGAGTAATCGCCCATAAGACATATGTCAGATATTCAATGGCAAAACTGTTGGCTGGAATCAATCCCTCAAATTTTGCGTGGATAGTGATGCGACCACGACCGCTTTCCACTGTGGCCGAACCCTTGGCCTGGGGCAACAGACTCGTACCCTCAAAGCCGATTTTCGTCGATCCGCTGCGATGGAAATAATTGATCGCAGGAATATCCCGCCCCACTACAGTGACTTTATAAACAGGGACGCCTTCTCTTGTTGTCCCTTGTGGTTGCTGCTGAGGCTGGGGCCATTTTTGCGTAGCTGTAGGGTTCGACTCCTGCGCGCTTGCCATACCACATGCAACGCATACAAAAAGCATGGGAAAAATTTTCTTGCACATGTTTAAACTCCTTTTCAGTTCCCGGCAGAAAAGAGGTACAGCACCCTGAATCAGATAAATGGATGCCGGTGACGAGAAGGAAGGTGGCCCAAGCGCGGGCCCAACACACAGAGAAATTGATTTCTATGAAGGAGTTATGGAGAAACTTTAGTTCTGCGGGGCAACCAATTGGTGCGCAATAGCAAACATCGCCAGCTCAAGCCGCGTAGAGACACCGGTCTTGTCGAAAATATTGGAGAGATGGCGCTTCACCGTCTCTTCGCTCAGGGTGAATTGCTTGGCAATATCGCGATTGCTGCAACCTTCTACGATGCAGCCCACTACTTCCATCTCGCGCGGCGTGAGGCCGAATGTCTTGCGCTCAGGGGTGGCGGCTTTTTGCATCAGGTCGTGTAAAGCGGCCACCAGATTGACCACGCGCTTGCCGCCGATCCAGTAATCGCCTGAAGAGACGGCGCGAATCGCAGTTGTGAGATGATCTGTCACTGCGTCTTTCAGCACGATTCCGCGCGCGCCGATCTGCAATGCTTCAATCACCTGCTGGCTGGTGATGGTGCTGGTGAGCAGGATAATCTTTACCGTCGGCGAGCCGTTCATGATGGCCCGCATTGCCTCAAGCCCCGGCAATCGCGGCATCAGCAAGTCCAGCAGCAGGATATCCGGCTGCAGTTCGAGTGTTTGCGCAATAGCCTCATCGCCGTCGCTTGCTTCACCTACTACGTCAAATCCGTCGTTGACCTGCAGCATATTACGCACGCCAATGCGCACGACCGGGTGATCGTCGGCGAGGAGGATACGAACGACAGGGGCAGTCTGGGTTCTGGCTTTGGGTGGGGGCGTTTTCGATACTTTTGCTTGTTGGCTCATGATTGCCATTTGCTGAATAGGATACGCTCTAGCTCTTCGCAACGATACAACAAATTGCTCAGAAGTCCTGGCAGCTCATTCGTCTCGTAGTGTCCGCTCTCCAGATTGGCAGCATCGCGAGCCATATCTACTGCGCCTACCATTCCCGCGCCACCCTTGACTGCATGCGCTTCACGGCGCACCACATCTAATTCACCAGTGTTTACCGCAATGCGCATATTGCCAATGCGAATGCGCGTGTCGTGTACGCAAGCCATGTATACCTCGCGCAGCGCGGGAACAGGCATGGTGCGTTCGAGTTTGGCGTAAACCTTTTCATCGAGGACGGCTTCTTGAACCGCCGTCTTCTGGTATGGCGCCGTCGCAGGCTCTATGCTTTCGAGCGCTTCTTTAAGAGAAGCCGGATCTAACGGTTTTTGCAGCAGCTTATCAAAACCCAGCACTCCTTCCGGTAGAGTTGCGCTCATGGCCACCAGGGTTGCCTGAGGTTGCGTGGTGCGAATCAAGAACGCTAGATTGGAGCCGGAAATGCCAGGCATCTGTAAATCAATCAGGATGGTGTCCGGGCGCTGTTCCGGGTCGAATCTCTCGATCAATTCGAGAGCGGCCTGTCCACTATTTGCACGGAGTACAGCATAGCCTTCCGATTCGAGCATGAGGCAGGCTACTGCGAGGCTGATCGGGTCGTCATCTACAACAAGCACGGTTCTCTGATTGCCATTGAGCGGCGTCATTCTGTCCTCCTATTGCTTGCATAGGCGAGGAATTCATAACGATGCACAAATCGTAATAATGTGCCGCATCTGTCGCCATTGTCCAGCTTAAAAGCACAGGAACCGCTGCTTTCTGCATGCCGCACCCATGTCTTGGCGTGGTCTTTCATCGTGTGTTTACCCAATATTCAACGTTTCTTTGCAGAAAATCACTAAGGTGAGGACTATGTACTTAAGATTACGTTCAAAAGCAGCTCTTTGCCTGTCTGGCTTTCTCTTGTTGTTCGTCTCCAGTGTCGCGTACGCGCAATATGACAACGGAAGCCTGCTAGGCACCATCAAGGATTCAAGTGGCGCGGCAGTGCCTGGCGCCGCTGTCACCGTAACCAATACTGCAACAGGCATTGCCACTACAGCGCAGAGCGATAGCTCTGGCGACTATGTGGTGCCGTCGCTGCATGTAGGCAACTACAACATCTCCGCATCAGCGCAGGGTTTCGCTACTGCGGTAGCCCAGAATATTGCCATCTCGGTCGGCGGACGCCAGCGTATCGACCTGACCTTGAGCATAGGCCAGGCTCAGACTTCGGTGGAAGTCTCCGATGTAGCTTTGCAGCTCGAGACCGATTCCAGCCAGCGTAGCCAGACCGTCACCCAGTATCAGAGCGCGGCCTATCCACTCGTCTCGCGCAACTACTCCGACCTGCTGGGAACCGTCACCGGAGCCCGCGCCACAGCCAACGGCGTTCTCACTACCAGCTCCAACAGCCTTGTGCGCCAGGGATCGTTCAACATCAACGGCCAGCGCAGCATGTTCAATAACTTCCTGCTGGACGGCCTGGACAACAACGCCTACGGCGAAAGCAACCAGGGTTTTGACAACCAGATCATAGCCCCTCCGCCGGACTCCATCGCCCAGTTCAGTGTAGTGACCAACAACCAGAGTGCTGAGTATGGACGCTCCTCCGCAGCCACCATCAACACTGCAACCGCTAGCGGCACCAATCGCTTCCATGCAACTGCGTATGAGTTCATCCGCAACACCGCCCTCAATGCGACTGGCTACTTTCCGCCTACCAAGCCTGGTGTTACACCGCTTCAGATTCTTGGCAAGCCAAAGTTCAACCGCAACCAGTTTGGCATCAACTTCGGCGGTCCGATCCTAAAGGACAAGCTCTTTTATTTCGTCGATTATGAGGGTTTTCGCCAGATCCTGAAGCCGGTCACCTTCCTGAGTCTGCCAACCGATAATCAGCGCCAGGGTATTTTGAGTGTAGATGTTCGCGATCCCTTCAGCGGGCAGGTGTACAAGGCTGGGACATCGATTCTTACCTCGCCAGACATCTCGCCAATATCGAAACAGGTGCTCGGCTATCTGAATAACCTCGGTTCGGTAGGCAACTCTCTCAGCAACAACTATTCAAAGTTGGTGCCCTTCTCTGACAACTCCGATAAGGGTGATCTTCGTCTTGATTGGCAAGCCGATCCGAAAGACTCGTTCTTTGTGCGCGTGAGTGACCGCAAGGAGACCGGCGTTAACTATCCCGCGCTCCCGCTGCCGCTCGATGGCAGCACCAATGGCACTATCCGTGTTTTCGATCAGCAGGTAGCGCTGGGCTGGACACGCCAGATCAAAGCGAACCAACTCCTTGACGCCCGCGTCGGTCTCTCACGTACCAAGGCTGGAAAGTACAGTCTCTCTATCGGTGACAACTCGTTCTCCATCCCCGGACTTCCAACAGACCCTGTGGTGGCTGGCGGACTTCCGTCTACCTCCATCTCCGGTGGTTTCTCCGCTTTGGGACGCCAGAGCACCAACCCACAGTGGCAGAACCCAGCGGTGCTCGATCCCAAGGTCAATTACTCCTGGATATTGGGCAAGCACTCGCTCAAGTTCGGCTATGAATATGAAAAGATCTGGATGGCCGTGCAGGATGCCAATCCACTCTATGGCAGTTTCAGCTATTCCGGTGGATTCAGCACAACCGGCGCCAGCAAATCGGCAGACAACTACTGGGCCGACTTCCTCTTTGGTGCAACCAGCCAATACGCCATTGCCACCTATTTCGTCCCGCACCTCCGCCAGGAGATGCACAACGTCTATGCGCAGGACGACTGGAAAGTAAGCTCGAAGTTGACGCTCAATCTCGGCGTTCGCTGGGAGTATGGTTCGCCCTACTATGAACAGAAAAACCAGCAGTCGAACTTCGATCCCGCGACGCAAACACTCATCCGGGCCAAGAGCGGCGGCGTCTATGATCGTGGTCTCATTCATCCCGACCTCAATGACTGGGGGCCGAGGTTTGGCTTTGCCTATGCCGCCCGTCCAGATACTTCAGTTCGCGGTGGATATGGCATCAGCTATGTGCACTACACCCGCGCCGGATCGGGCAACATTCTGGCCATCAACGCTCCGCAGGCGCTCTTCGTCACTGTGAACCAGACGCCGGGAGTGACTCCGGGCTATCGCACCCCCGATCAGGGTTTCCCGACCGATTTGGCAACCAACTTCAGCCAGTTAACTGCCAACATCGCCTACGTTCCTGCCAATACACGCGACAGTTACGTGCAGAGCTACTTCCTTTCCGTGCAGCAGGCATTGGGCAAGAACCGGCTTCTCGACATCGCCTACGTTGGCAATCACGGACTGAAGTTGCAGCAGTTCCTGAACTTCAACCAGAAGGACCCGTCCAATGGTTTCCAACGTCCTATCTCCACTTGGGGCGACATTACGGAAGCTCTCAACGGCGCCTATTCTAACTACCATGCTCTTCAGGTTCGTTATGAGCAGCGCTTCGTCTCTGGCCTGACGCTGCTGAACTCTTTTACCTGGTCGCACTCGCTCGATAACGACAGTGCATCGCTTGAGAGCTCAACACCATCGCCACAGAACGGCCTCAACCTGCGCGGCGACTATGCTCAGTCGGATTACAACCAGCCCATCATCAACACTACCGGCCTCGTGTATGAACTCCCCTTCGGTCGCGGGCGTCAGTTCATGAACCGCGGCGGCGTGCTCAACGAAGCCCTTGGCGGATGGCAGGTAAGCGCCATTAACCAGATGCAGGCAGGCTTCCCCTTTAACCTTGTCTACAATCCGCCAGCGAACAATCAGGTTTCGCCCGGTATCACAGCAACTTATCGTGGAGCCAATGAATACCGGCCCAACCGCGTAGCCAACCAGAAGTTGACCAATTCGGCGAAGAAGCTGCCGGGCGCGAATACCGTGCAATACATCAATCTCAGCGCCCTGTCCCTACCGGCTACAACGACCAGCAGCGGCGCTTATGCCAGCCCATTCGGCAACTTAAGCCGTAACCCTGCTCGCACGCCTGCCTATTTCAATACCGATCTTGCCTTCAACAAGAAGTTCGATACGCCGATTGAAAGCCTCAAGGTCGAATTCCGTGGCGAGCTCTACAACGCTTTCAACCACACCAACTTCAACACTCCGGGAACCACCATCAGCGGAACGCAGAAGACAACCAGCTCTGCTGCTCCAAGCTCTGGTGGCGTTATCAGCAGCACCTTCCAGCCTCGCATCATTCAGTTCGGCCTGAAGGTCACCTACTAAGCACGTATAAGAATCCCTTTGCCCCATCTTGGCTCTGCCAGGATGGGGTTTTCATTTCGCAAGAAATGTCATAATGTGAAATAAATGTCATAATATGACATATGGTGACCAGTATGACGGAAGTACAGGAAGCTCGCACACGTCTGAATGAAAATGGCCGCATCGTTATCCCCGCATCGGTTCGCCGCGCCTTGGGACTCAAGGCAGGAGATGAAATCGTTCTTCTTGTCGAAAATGATGAAGTGCGGATGACTACGGCCAGAAAGCGCGTAGAACGTGCCCGGCAGTTGTACAAAAAATACGTGGGGAAGGGCATCAGGCTTTCGGACGAACTGATCGCTGATCGCCGCAAGGAAGCTGCGCGTGAATAGAGTAGTATTGGATGCCTCCGCCATCATCGCCGCCATTGCCGGTGAACCCGGCTCGCAAAAAGTGTTGGAGCAACTTCCGCACGCGGCAGTGAGCACGGTGAATCTCTCGGAAGTGCAGAGTAAGTTGATTGAGCGGGGATTCCCGCCGGAAGACGCATGGGAGTCGGCATTGAGTTTTACAAACGAAGTCTTCGACTTTGATAGCCGTCAAGCTAAACGCGCCGGAATGCTTATCCAGGCATCGCGACCATATGGTTTGTCATTTGGGGATCGCGCTTGCCTGGCTCTGGCTTCGGTCCTCGGAGCTCCCGTTTATACCACCGATCGCATCTGGGCCAAACTGGATGTGAATCTCAAGATTCATATCCTGCGGTGACTGCTGTACAGTTGACCGAGGATGGATACAAACGCATCTGGCAATCTTGAGCAGCAGATAGCCCAGCTTACTGCCCGCGTCTTCCGGCTGGAACAGACGCTGCGCGAGCACGGCATCACCCCACAGGAAGCCGCTACCGTTCCTGAGTCGGTTGTGGCGCAGTCATTTGAGCGTCCTGCGGGACCAATCGTGCCACCCGTCGTGCCTGCCGAGCCAGCGTCATCATCATTCAACACGCTCCACACCGCAGCCGCAAAAGACAGCCGCTCGCTTGAATCCCGCATCGGTTCGCAGCTTTTCAACCGGATCGGCATCCTTGCTGTGCTCATCGGCATGGCCTGGTTCCTCAAGCTGGCTATCGACAATCACTGGATCGGCCCGCTTGGCCGCGTCCTGATCGGTCTGATTGCGGGTGCGGGATTGGTCGCCTGGTCTGAGCGTTTTCGTGCCAAGGGATATGCTGCATTCTCCTACTCGCTCAAAGCTGTTGGCAGCGGCATTCTCTATTTGTCCCTTTGGGCCGCTTTCTCGCTCTACCATCTCATCCCGTCGGGTGTGGCCTTTGCCGCCATGATCCTGGTGACCGCCTTCAACGGATTCATGTGCTGGGTACAGGACTCGGAGCTCCTCGCTCTCTATGCCATCGTTGGCGGATTCAGCACGCCGCTCCTGCTCTCTACGGGAGAAAATCACGAAGTCGCACTCTTCAGTTATCTGCTCCTGCTCAATCTTGCAGTGCTTGTGCTTGCCGCATTGCGTCCCTGGTCGCGTTTGCTTGCCGGAGCCTTCGTCGGAACTGCGCTCTTCTATCTCGGCTGGTACTCGCGTTTCTACTCCGAGCCGCAATTTGCGGCTACCAGTTTTTTCCTCGCAATCTTCTTCCTGATTTTTGCCTTTGCGCCGCGTATGATCCGCGCTCGGGATCAGGCAGAAGATTCTTTTCATACTCAGGACAGCCCAGCGATCGTCCTGCTGCCGCTGTTCAATGTTGCTCTGGGATTCCTCGGCTTCTATGTGCTCTTGCAGGATTCTCATCTCGCCGATTGGCAGCCCTGGCTCGCCGTCTTCTTCGCTGCTTTCTATCTTCTACTGTTGCGCCTGCCAGCTAAAGGCGCGCTGCACACAAATCCCGTCGCGCTGTCATCGCTGCACCTTACTGTTACTGTCGTCTTCCTCACTATCGCCATCCCGCTCAAGGCGCATGGCCGCTGGATCACTGTAGGCTGGCTCGTGGAGGGTGCAGCCCTTTTGTGGCTCTCGCGCCGCATCGAATCAACGCTCTTGCGGATTCTTGCTCTCATTGCTCTGGCTCTTGGCTTTGGTGCGCTTATTGTTATCAATCCAACTGCTTCGACGACCATTCTCTTCAACGAGCGCTTCGCGACATATCTGGTAGGCATTGCTGCCTTTGCTTTCGTCGTCTGGATTGCCGCTCATACGCAATCGGAAGAGAAAGAAGATCCGCTTAGCTGGCCAGTCATCGCAGCTGCATCCGTCCTCGCAATTAATGCGCTCATCCTGATTGCTATCGGCTGGGAGATCCATAGCTATTGGTGGGGCCTTCCTCATGGCGGCGACTACAGCCTCATGCATGACTACCGCATGTACGCGCAGTTCACCTACTCGGCCTTCTTCATGCTCTTCGGAGCGGCGCTGCTGGCTATTGGCTTCTGGAAGCAGTCTGCCTTCCTGCGTTGGCAGGCACTTATCCTGCTGGCCGTTGCTATCGGCAAAGTCTTTATCGTGGATGTGAGCCAGCTAAGCCAGGGTTACCGCATCTTGAGTTTTCTCGGACTAGGTGCATTGTTACTGGCAGTAAGCTTCGTCTATCAGCGCGACTGGCTAGGCCTGCGCGGATCAAAACATGGAACAGCGGATGCGGGTGCCCCAGGTTCGCGAAGCTAACCTGGGGATTTTGAAGTTAGCGAATCGCAAGAAAAATAGAATTCTCTTACTTTTCCCGTACAGTAGTTCCGATATAGTGATTCACTACTGACCCGCATGAAAATCCGCGCGCTACTTCTGCTCCTTCTCATTCCCGCACAGGCGGACATCCACTACTTCCGCCATCAGCGGCCCGTCCTGAATACGCCACAGACGCAGTTACAAACCTGCGTCGCCCTGGATGCAACCATGTTCGAGCACGCCTCTCCTCAGCTTATGGACCTGCGCCTCTATCGGGGCACGCAGGAGACGCCTTTTGTTTTGCGTACCTCCGCGTCTGCCATGGAAGAGAAGAGAACCATCCAGCCGATTAACCTGGGCCGTCGTAATGGCCGCGTCGCCTTTGATGTCTTTATGCCTGGAGGTTCTTACTCTGACATTGAGCTATCACTCGACGCTCAGGACTTCATCGCTTCCGTCGATGTGTCTGGCAGCAATGACTCCGATGCAGCCCAGGTGACCCAGCTCGGCTCTTATACCGTCTTCGATCTCACCCGGCAAAAGCTTGGGCGCAGCACTGTTCTCCATCTGCCTGAATCGAACTTTCGCTATCTGCATTTCATGCTTGGCGACCCACTCAAGCCAGGAAATGTTTCTGCCATTAAACTCGACCGCAAACCTGAACACCAGCCGCTCTACACCACTGTCGCCGAAACCACGAAAATCGAGAACCATGGCCAGCAGTCGGTCATCGAATTCACTCTTCCGGCGAATGTGCCTGTTGATCAGCTGCAATTCCTCCTGCAGCCTGGCGATGCAAACTTCAGCCGCAACGTGTCGGTGAACATCGAGTCCGAGCCTGGATCTAAGAAGTTATGGGAGCCGGTTGCGCTCAATGGCAACATCCTCCGCCTGCACGCAACCCGCAACAGCCATCGCATCGATGAAGAAGATCTAACGGTGCTTGCGGGCGGCGGAACACCCTTTCCGGAGCCAACCGAGTGGACCGTCAAGGTCGATAACGGTGATGATCCGCCCATTGCGCTCAGCTCCGTGCGCCTGGAGATGCAGCAAAGAACAGTTTGCTTCGACGCCCAGCTAGGCCAGACATACAGTTTTTATTATGGGGACTCCGCTCTCGCCCCGCCGCACTATGACTATGCCAGCCTCTTCGAACTCGACAAGAACGCTGCGGCAGCAACCCTGGGCCCAGAGCAAGACAATCCTGACTACCAGTCTCGACCTGATACCCGCCCCTTCACCGAGAAGCACCCAGCCTTGCTTTGGCTTGCGCTCATAGCCGTGATTCTTCTATTGGGAGCAATTGCCCTCCGCACCGGGAAGCAGCTTCAGCAGAGGTAAAACGGCTTCGAATATAAATCAAATTATTAATAACTAAAGAGATATTGATCGCAATCATGTAAGCGCTACCGCGATGTATGGCCCATCTGTGTATAATCCTCATCGCTTTGAAAACTTGGGAGAGAATCCCACTCTGTTACCCGGAGCATGACAGAGACACATATAGGAAAGAGCAAAATGCTACTGCCCAAGACGGCAGAGCTGAGAGTGCAATCTCAAAACTTTAAAGGCAGGTCACAATGGGGAATTCAGCGCGAACAAGGGGTTGTTGTATTGTTCTGGTTCTATTGTCCTGGTCGTTATTACTCACATCTCAAAACACCACAGGGGACATTCGAGGTATTGTGCGGGACCCTTCGGGCGCGGTAGTGCCTGGAGCAACAATAGAAGTAAAGAACACGGACCAGAATGCAACCGTGCGAACGCTTAAGACTGGGGCCGACGGTTCCTATGTCGCACCGCAATTGATCGTAGGGCATTACCAGATCACTGTGACCGCGCCAGGTTTTGAGACGCTCACCACCAGCAACGTCATGCTGAACGTCAATGACCGCCGCGTGATCGATCTCCAATTGAAGCTTGGATCATCGGAGCAGACGGTGCATGTCCAGGAGAACCCTGCTCACATCGATCTCGACACGTCGCAGGCCGAAGGGTTATTGAGCGGAACTCAGGTGCGCGAGCTCGCAGTGCTCTCCAGGAATTTCGTGCAACTGGTAGCCTTGCAGCCCGGCGTAGCAACTGACTTTGCGAGCGATCAATTTTACGTAGGCGCAAGCAACCCGCTCGGCACATCAACCAGATCAATATCTCTATCAACGGAAACCGTCCCACACAGAACAGTTGGCTGATCGATGGCGCGGACAACTTCGACCGCGGCGCAAACCTCACACTGCTGAATTATCCCAGTATCGATTCCATTGCCGAATTCAAGGTGCTGCGCGCCAACTATCTGCCTGAGCATGGGCGCACCTCTTCAGGAGAGGTCAGCGTGGTGACGCGCGGCGGCACCAACGACTTTCACGGCAGCGCATATGAGTTCTTCCGCAACGATGTGCTGAATGCGAACAACTACTTCAATAACCTGGCCGATATTAAGCGTCCGGCGATGCGCTGGAACGATTTTGGTTTTACCGTCGGCGGCCCCATCGTAAAGAAGAAGACATTCTTTTTCTACTCGCAGGAGTGGCGCAGGTTCTATACCTATCCCACGAATAGCAGTGCTCAGATCCCAACCGCAGCCGAAAAGCAGGGAACATTTCCGGTTTCGGTCTGCATCGCGTTCGATGCGAGCGGCAACTGCACCGCGCATGGCACGCAGATCACAAATATCGATCCAGTAGCCAGCGCGTATATCAAAGACATCTTCTCGAAGATACCGGAACCAAACCAGTCTGATGGAATTCTGATCTCTGCCTCTCGCGCGCAATACAACCTTCGCCAGGAAACTGTGCGCATCGATCATAATTTTGGAGAGAGGCTGACGCTCTTCGGACGCTACACCGATGATTCGATTCCAACCTTTGAGCCGAACGGACTCTTTTCTGGTTCGGTGCCATTACCAGGGGTATCGTCAAACAATACCAACTCTCCCGGACGGAATCTGGCGATCCATGCTACCTGGACCTTCTCGCCAGCGTTACTGAATGAAGCAGGTTACTCGTACTCATGGGGAGCGATCCTGAGTGATCCCGTCGGATTGACGGCTTTGAAGAATTCGCCCGACGTCAAGCCGCCATTGCCTTATCCTTCTTCGGCTGGAACGGTGCCGGGTCTTGATTTTTCCGATGGAAGCGGTACCGGTCTGGCTTCGGGTTTCGGTCCCTACCGTGATTACAACAAGAACCACACGGCCTTCGACAATCTGTCGTGGATCTTAGGGCACCACTCCACCAGGTTCGGTGTTTCATACAACTACTACACCAAGGACGAAAACTCCAACAACAATGCGACGTTTACCATCCACGCAGACGATGGCCCAGACAGCGATCCCGGAGCGTTCGAGCAGATGTGGGCCAACTTCCTGCTGGGCCGCGTCTACAACTACAACCAGGCACAAAACGAATTCCATTACCTGATCCATCAGCAACAGGTGGAGCTTTATGCGCAGGATGAGTGGCGCATCCGGCCCAACCTCACGCTGGACTACGGCATACGCTATTCGCTCTTCATGTCGCCCACTTATGGCAACAACCTGCTGAGCACCTTCGATGCGAAACTCTACAACGTGGCGAACGCGCCGGCAGTGGGAACGGATGGCCTCTATACCGGGATCGTGGATGTAGCCAAACTGCCCGGCTTGATTCAAGGCGGGCACAGCTCGCCCTACGGAAGTGCTGTAGTTCCAACCCCGAAGCTTGGGTTTGCGCCGCGCGTAGGCTTTGCATGGGACCCGTTCGGGAAAGGCAGGACCAGTCTCCGCGGCGGTTACGGAATCTTCTATGATTCTCTTGCTATTGGCAGCCACGAGAGTTCGCAGGAATCCAACCCTTCGGTCTCGAACACCGCGAATATCTACAACACAACGTTCTCCGATCTTGCAGGTGGAACAACATTCCAAAATTACAACCCGCCCTCGGTAGAGGGCCCGAATCCCGCCGCATGGAAGCTACCTTATTCGCAGATGTTCAATCTCGACTGGCAGCAGC
>Ga0137415_10000666_pt1 | contig 33281 bp, 29 predicted proteins | sample CZODoug3_1_1_16f_FD_183082 | JGI IMG/M metagenome (GOLD analysis project Ga0137415, IMG submission 183082) | Vadose zone soil fungal communities from Angelo Coast Range Reserve, California, USA - CZODoug3_1_1_16fungal (Hybrid Assembly) | ecosystem: Environmental > Terrestrial > Soil > Vadose...
CCGAGCCGATACAGAGTCTCTCCGTTCATGCCCCACAGGATGCTGAGTCCCCCGAATTGCCCCGACTGAATCGTGCCCATCAGCTCGGCGGCAAAAAACACAATGTTCAAGATCAGAATCGCTACCGTCACCGGCGCGTGTCCGCCGAAAAATTCGGCAAGCCCTTTGCTCCAAGCAGCGAGCCCAAACCGTAGGTTCGTTCCGCATTCGTGGCATCGCGTGGCATTAATTCCGACCAGCGCGCCGCACGCGGGACACAACTGCGGCCGCTTCTCGCCGCCTCCAAACATCCCGCTGAAGATCTGCTTCCAGCGGTCCACCCGGTATTGCCACTGATTCGGAAGGGCCAACACTCCTCCTTGCATGCACTTTTGCGCGTTCCTATAATACCGGAATCTCACTCCACGTTCCGGAGCACGGAGAAGAAGGGGCTGCCATGGACAAATTTGAAGAGATTGGCAAGCGGTTGGAGGAAGAGTTGGCTCGTCTCCGCAAGTTTGTTGACGAAGAAGTGGCCCCAGCCACCGAGCGACGCACCGCCCAGGTTCTTCGCGAAGCTTCCGAAAAACTTTCCGAAGCCGCCCGAAAACTGGAAGCGCGGGTTGCGGCCCGGGGCTCGCAAACCTCGACCGACGCCAAATCGTGAATTCGGCCCGCCTCCGCTCCTTAGCCCTGCTCTATATTTCGACCCAGTTGCTGCTGGGCTGCGCCGCAAAGCGCCCTATTGCTGATCGCCAGCCTGTGCCCGCTCCGCCTGCCCCTGCGCCGGCGGAAACCGTCGATAACGCCAAGCGGGACACCTCTGTTCCGCCAACTCCCTCGCCAGTTCCCGCGCATCCGAAACACGTGAAAACGCCCCAGGCACCAGCGCCTGTCGGCTACACTGAAGAAGGAAATGCCTCCTGGTATGGCAACCCATTCCATGGCCGCCGCGCTTCGAACGGTGAAGTCTACGACATGTACAAACTCACCGCCGCTCATCGCACGCTGCCGTTTGAAACCATGGTTCGCGTCACGAATCTCAACAACGGCAAGACCACAACCGTGCGCATCACCGACCGCGGCCCGTTCGTGGACAATCGCATCATCGATCTCTCCCAAGCCGCGGCACGCGAAATCGAATCCATCGGTCCTGGCGTTGTTCCGGTGCGCATCGAAGTTCTTGGCAATGTGGATGTCACTGCAGGCTTTTTTACCGTGCAGGTTGGCGCTTTTCACGATCGAGGCAACGCCGAGCGCCTGCGCGACCGCCTGGGCATCAGCTACTCCCCCATTTTCATTCAGCAGTATGATTCTTCCGACGGCCCGTTCTATCGTGTGCGAGTCGGCAGGATTTCCGGGCAACAAGCGGCGCAGGATTTCGGCGAAAAGCTCCACAACGCCGAAGGATTCTCGCCGATGGTGATCCGCCTCGATGAAAAAGTCCCCTCAGGAGTTAAGTAGATGGATCCGAACTGCCTGTTCTGCAAAATCAGCGCGAAACAGATTCCCGCGAAGCTCGTCTATGAAGATGACGACGTGTTCGCCTTTGAAGACATCAATCCACAGGCGCCCACGCACATTCTCATTTGCCCGAAGAAACACTTCGCCGCGTTGCACGACGCCGAGCCCGGCGACCAGGCCCTGCTCGGCAAGTTACAAATGCTTGCCGCCAACCTGGCCAGGGAGTTCCGTCTGCTATCCGGTTACCGCATTGTCATCAACAACGGCAGCGGCGCCGGCCAGTCTGTATTCCATCTGCACCTGCATCTCCTCGGCGGCCGCAATTTCCGTTGGCCCCCCGGCTAGCATGTAGTGGCCGATCTTCAGATCGGCCTGAGCGACCGCCGGCGCAACAGCCGCAGCAGATGTTCCAAACTCTTGTGTCATAACAATTTTGCAGTTTGCAAGGAGCCCGAATGACCCACCAGCAGACCGTTCGCAGACTGATTTTCTCCGGCATCGTCACAGTCGCTGTACTTTCCGTGTGCCCTGCCAATCGTGCGCAACAATCTCAAACCGCAGCGTCCAGCCCCGGCGAGCTTACCGTCGATCGCATCTTTCGCGCACCTTCGCTTTCTGGGCATTTGAACCCCGGCCTCACGTGGATGCCCGATGGTAAACGGCTCAGCTACGTCGAAACCGTTGGCACTGGGAAAGACGCGCGTCGTGAACTATGGGTCGTGGATGCGGCCACGGGCCAACGCTCCGTTCTCGTTCCCGCTGATAAGTGGGACGCAGCCCTCACCAATCCCTCGGCCGCAAATACACAAGCAACCGGCCTCGGCCGCCACGCGCCGCCGCTTTACCAGTGGGCGCCCTCCGGCGAAGCGATTCTGTTTCAGGGCGCGAATTCGCTCGCCTGGTACGATCTGAAATCCCAGTCCAGCCGCGTCCTCGTCTCCGGCACGCAAGATCTCGCCGACCCAAAAATCTCTCCTGACGGAAAATTCGTCAGCTTCATTCGCAGTCACAATCTTTGGGCCGTGAGCACCGCCGATAGGAAAGAGCACGCCCTGACCCTGGGCGGCACAGAGGACATTCGCAAAGGTGAGCTCGACTGGGTCTACCCTGAAGAACTCGACATCACCACCGCTTACTGGTGGTCGCCCGATTCTTCTTCGGTTGCCTACCTTGAAATGGATCAGCGAAAAGTTTCCCAATTCTCGTTGTTGAATTTTGAGTCCCGCACGGGTGAAGCCGAGCTTCAGCGTTATCCCGTTCCCAGCGGCACAAATCCTATCGTCCACGTCTATGCGGTTTCCGCGGAAGGAGGAACGCCGCGTCTGATGGATACGGGCGCCGAGACCGACATCTATCTTGCTCGGGTGAATTGGGTGCCGGATTCAAAACGCCTCACCATCCAGCGGCTCAACCGGGAGCAGAATAATCTCGACCTGCTGCTGGCGGACGCATCGAGCGGAAAGACCACTACCATCCTTACCGAGAAAGATCCTTATTGGATCAATGTGAGCGACGACCTGCGCTTCTTGAAGGATTCGAAGCGTTTTCTGTGGTCCAGCGAGCGCACCGGTTACCGGCATCTTTACTTATATGATCTCGGCGGCAAACAGCTCGCACAATTGACCAAAGGCGACTGGGAAGTGACGCAGGTGGATGCCGTGGACGAAGCAAGGGGAATTATCTACTTTACGGCAACGGAGAAATCTCCCATCGAGCGGCAGCTCTACCGCGTATCCCTTGACGGCTCCGGTTTTTCTCGCGTCACCAAAGAAGTGGGCACCCACGGCATTCGCTTTTCTCCAACCACCGCGGCCTACGTGGACACTTATTCAAACGCCACCACTCCGCCGCGCCGCGACACCTACGCCGCAGACGGTTCGAAGTTAGCGACTCTCGAAGAAGACAAAGTGCCGGAACTTGCCGGCTATCATCTTTCACCGGTCGAGTTTTTCACCATCAAGTCGCACGACGGCCTGACGTTCAATTGTTCGATGATCAAGCCGCCCCATTTCGATCCCTCGAAAAAATATCCGGTGCTTACTTTCACCTACGGCGGGCCGCACGCCCAGGTGGTTTTGAATGCCTGGTCGCGCTCGGCCATTTTCCTGTGGCATCAGATGATGGCGCAGAAGGGCTACATCATTTTCTCGCTCGATAATCGAGGCTCCGCCGGACGCGGCCACATCTTCGAACAGCCTGTCCACCTGCATCTCGGTGCGCAAGAGCTTTCCGACCAGCGCGACGGCGCGGCTTGGCTCCGTGAGCAACCGTATGTGGACCCGAACCGCCTGGGCATTTGGGGCTGGAGCTACGGCGGGCACATGACCCTGCACGCGATGTTTGAAGCGGGGGATATCTACAAGGTGGGCTTCGCCGGAGGACCGGTCACCGACTGGCACTTTTACGACACGATTTACACGGAACGCTATATGGGCCTGCTGCCGAAGAACGAACAAAACTATAAAGATTCCTCACCGATCAAGAACGCGGGCAATCTCAAGGGGAAATTGCTGATCGCCCACGGCACGGGTGATGACAACGTGCACTATTCCAACACGCTCTCTCTGATCGACGACCTGATTCGCGACGGAAAATACGTCGAGGTCATGGCTTTTCCCGGCCGCGGCCACGGTGTCAGCGACCCGCCAGCGCAGCGCATCCTCTGGGAGCGCGTAACCAAATTCTTTTTGGATAACCTGTAAGACTTAGATCGCGCATGAGTTATCTAGAAACAGGAAGAGCTTGACAATTCAATGTTACATTGTAAGAATGTTCTTAGCAGGAGATTCGAACTCTTGGTCACGCTTGCTAAATCCCAATTGAAAGTGGCGGATGAAGTCTGGGTTGCCGCAATGCTTTTGCATCGCGAGAACCTTGACAGCCTTGATTTTTCTGTCGAGGAAATCGTCACGCGCGCGCAACGTGAAAATATTCATGGATCACTCAGGCCGGGAGTATATGTCCACATTGTTCAACATTGCGTCGCCAATCGGCCACCCAACCCTGCGCGTTACCGCATGCTTATCGAGACTACCTCCGGGCGCCGGCGCATTTTTCGCAGGGGGGACTCCTATCACCCGGAACGTGAGGGCGGCAAGATTACACCAGACCCAAACGACTTGCCGCACGGCTATGCAGAGTTACTCAGCTGGTACGAAGAATGGTGTCAAGCGATGGCAAAGACTGAATTGCTTCGAGACCCGTTGCTCGGTCTTGCCGGTTCAGGCAAGCAGCTCTGGGCCGATGAACACGCGGATGAGTACGTGCGTCGCCTTCGCGAGAGCTGGGAATGAGCCGCATTTTCTGGGATACCAATCTTTTTATCTATCTTTTTGAAGAATACGGCGACTTATCACAGAGGGTCCAGAGCTTGAGGAAAAAAATGCTGCAGCGTGGAGACCATCTCCTTACCTCCGCTTTCACTCTTGGTGAGCTGCTTGTAAAACCCACGGAGAAGGGAGCCGTGGAGCTTTGCAAGAGCTACGAAGATGCACTCGCGCGCACCGCGATCCTGATACCGTTTGACGTTAGGGCGGCGGTTCAGTATGCGCGCCTGCGCTGCGACCGCAGCCTCCGCGCTCCGGACGCGATCCAGTTGGCTTGCACCGGCGCTGCGCACGTGGATTTGTTCATTACGAATGACGAACGACTGCAATCGAAGCGCGTCGATGGCGTTCACTTCGTGACCTCGCTTAAAGCCGCCCCTCTCTAGGATCGATGGGCCTACCGCGCGTCCAGATCCACGTCCTTGACCGGCAAATCCCAGTGCGCTTCCAGAATCTCGAACCGCCGTTGCTCTTCCTTCTTATACGTCTCCTGATCCGGATACATCTGCTTGATCAGCGCCGCGGAATCGAAATTGTCATGCGCCACTGCCGCGTTTTTATAGACGATCGTCACGCGATAATCCCAGCGTCCATCTTCGGTCGTGTGATAAACAGGCATTACGGCGGAGACCTTCAACATACGCCCAAGCTCCACCTCTTTTTTCAACACGGGATAATGATTCTTGCGAAAGAGCGTGATGAACTCGTCCGCGTGGCCCCATTTTGTTTTGTAGTAGTACTCAATCACGAACGGTTTTTCCGCCGCCATGCCTTGCGCCGGTGTCCGGTCCCGCAAACCTAAAATGAAAAGGGAACTCGCCAGAAACAGGCTGAACACCAAAATAGTCCGAACGCGAAAAGGTCCACGCATAAATCCTCCAGTTCTGATCCGCGAATTGTAGCGTGTTTCGATGAAAAAGGAACGCCGCTCGGCGTGACGGAACAAATTCAGTGGGCGGCGCGCATCAGGCGGTCTCGAATCGCCGCCCATTCAGGAACGTCCGGCGGAAGTTCCACCGCAATCCAGTCGAATTCCTGCCGGTCGAATTTATGCAGAGCGCTATAAAGCTCCGCCGCATAGTCTTCCGGCTTTTCCGGCATGCGCTGCTTGCCCGCGGCCACGGCGTTGTAGTCCAGCCAAAGATATGCACCCTTGCCCTCCCGCGGCAGTTGCCCGCGGTTCACAAGCACGATCCGAGTCTTCGGGCTGTAATGCTTGCGCTGCTGGCCCGGAGATCGATGCGCCTCGCCCTCGCCGGCGGCCGCAGCAATCGCGTTTCCCACCTCAGCCATCCCCGGCCGCAAAACCTCCAGCCCTCCCCGTGTTACCGCAATCACCGTGGACTCAAGTCCCACCTCGCACGGGCCGCCGTCGAGCAAGAACGGCGTTTCCGCTCCAAATGCCTCGCGAACATGCTCGGCCGTCGTCGGTGACAGTTGCGTGAAACGATTCGCGCTCGGCGCCGCAATCGGCACACCTGCCGCGCGAAGCAACTCCAGTGCCACCGGATGCCGCGGCATGCGCAACCCGACAGTCGGTAGTCCCGCAGTCACCTCGTCAGGAATCGCGCTTTTCTTCGGAACCACAATCGTCAGCGGGCCAGGCCAGTATTGCCGCGCCAATCGCTCCGCCTCTGGCAACCACTCAGCCGCCAGTTCCTTAGCTTGCTCGATGCTGGCCACGTGGACAATCAGCGGACTCGTCGCGGGGCGCCCTTTCAGGGCGTAAATCTTGCGAACAGCGCTCGCATCCAGCGCATTGGCCCCGAGCCCGTAGACGGTTTCGGTCGGGAACACCACCAGCCCGCCTTCGCGAACGATGCGCGCTGCCTGCTCAATTTCGCTTTTGTTGGCCATACGCTTCTCTAAATTGTCGCAGATTCCGCACCAAAAAATGGGCAATCACGCCTATTTTCCCGTTCTACCTGCGTCTTAACCGAGTGGACAAACCACCATCTTCCGAATCTCCCGATTATCAGCCAAAGGGCGCAAGCTAATAGGTGGGACCGCAGGAGGGAATCGGCAAGTGGTAGCGCCAGGTTTGCCTGTCGCGGCGAAGGGGGATGGCATGGCAAATCCACGTATGATATGGCTGCTGGCGGCGGTGCTGTTTTCTCCGGCACTGCTATCGGCACAGAGCTCGTCACCGCTCACCCCGGCACAAAAAAAAGAGCGAGCGATCACGGCAGAAATGGAAGTAGAAGGGGTGGAACTCGTGGCCCTGGAAAAAGAGACGGCTCACGCCATGGCCCTGAACAATTCCAGCTTCTTTCAGCGCGTCTACAGTGATGACTACGTTGGAATCACACCATGGGGAGAAGTCCTGAACCGGAGCGCCCTGGTTGCCAGCATTCAGAATTCCACCGCCAAGTATTCCAGCTTTTTTGCGACGGACGTTCATGTTCGTATCTACGGCCCCACCGCCGTGGTCACATGCACCTGGAGCGCCCGTGGCGTCCAAAACGGCCGCAATTTCTCGCGGCAGTATCGCGTCATCCATGTTTATTTGAACAATAGCCTGGGTGGCTGGAAAGTCGTGGCTGGCCAGGAAACGATTTTGCCGGGCTAGTTCGCGTTCGATCGGAGCCGGCCATGTGCGGGCACATCCCCGTAAGCAAGTTCACGCCGAGGCAGGCGCTTCGGCAGGGTCACAAGCGGCTGGTTGGCTTCCGGCTAGCGGTTTCAGGAAGCGAAAAATCGTAGCGTTGGCCAGAATCGTAATCAGCGAAGCCGCCAGCGTCGCGTGGTATAAGTTCGGCGAAATCAACCCGGCTTTCATGGAAACCTGTGCAAGGATGAACGAAAACTCTCCGATCTGCGTCAAACCCAGGCCCACGCGAAACGCTGTCCGGAAGCGATAGCGGAACAACCAGACTACCCCCGTCCACACAACAAATTTTCCGAAGAGCACCAGCCCCACCAGCAGCAGAATCAGCGGCCAGCTTACCTTCCATGTGCTCGGGTCCATGAGCATCCCCACCGACACGAAGAAAAACGCCACGAAGACATCGCGCAAGGATTGCGTCTGGTGCGCCAGCTTGTGCGTGAACGGCGAATTTCCAAGGAACAATCCGGCCAGGAATGCGCCCAGCGCCAGCGAAAGCCCCACTGCCTCCGTCAACCCCGCGATCCCCAGGCAAATGGTCAGCGCCAGCAGGAGCGAGATTTCGTCGTTGCAGGTTCTCTCCACGCGCACCAGCAAGGGAGGAAACAGCTTCCAGGCTGCCACAGCGATTGGCACCAACAGCAGAATCGCTTTGGCCACTTTCCACCCTGCCTCTCCCAACGTCGCTCCCCCGCTGGGCGAAAAACTTGGCAACACCACGGTCAGTACCACCACCGCCAAATCCTCCACCAGTGATAGCGTCACCATCAGGCGCCCGTGCTCCGCCGCCATTTCTCCGCGGTCCATCAGCAAACGCAGCAGCACCATTGTGCTGGCCACGGAAATAATGCAACCAACCGCGACCCCCTGGATCAGCGGCCATCCCAGTACCGCGCCCACCGCCATGCCAAGTCCGACGCACAGCAAAATCCCCAGTGGCGCGCCGCCCAGCGCCGCCCACTTCACCTTCAAAAGTTCCGGCACCGAAAATTCGATCCCTACGGAAAACATCAGCAGCACTACGCCGATTTCCGCCATAACTTCGAAATTCTGTGTGTCATGCACGCGCGGCCCCGGCGTCAGCGGGCTAAGCAGCAATCCGGCAAGCACATAGCCGAGCAAAATCGGCTGCTTCAACCGCCAAGCCAGGAATCCACAAACCAGCGCGGCCGTAAAGACCATCGCAATGTCTCGAAAAACATAGGAGTGTTCGGCCAAGCTGCATTCTCCTTCGTTGCTTGGGGCGGGAAAGAAGTGTAACACTGGCGGCCAACCCGCAAGAACGTTGCTTTATTGGTGGCTCGGTGGGAACTACTACTTTCCGGCGCGCTTGCTTTTCGGTGCAATTCACTGTGGGGCAAATCTGTTCTTCGTTTGCAATAAGTTCCGCTTTTTTCGAAGAGAGTTTCGTGCACAGCTGAAACTTCTGCTCACCTCTGGTTAGGAATTTATTCCGCGGAGCTTGGCGAAGTGAAGATCTTGTGGCGGATAGCATAGTGAATGAGTTCGGCGAGGGAATGCAGGCCAAGCTTGAGCATGATTTTCGCCCGGTGCGTTTCGACTGTTCTGATGGTAATTCCCAACTTGGCAGCAATCTCCTTATTTGCTTTTCCCTCCGCCAAAAGTCGAATTATTTCAACCTCGCGGGGCGTTGGCCGGGCTTCAGAATGCTCTGTTGGGTCCGATTCCTCCCCGGTCGCGAGAAATCCCCTCACTACGATGTCAGATACTCTGGGGGTCAGAAACATCTTACCCGCACAAACGTCTTTCACCGCTTTTACAAGGTGCGTTGCAAGATCGGATTTTAAGACGTAGCCACGGGCTCCTGCATCGAGCACCCGGCGCACCATCTGGTCGGACTCGTGCATGGTGAGGACAACCACTTCGGTAGTTGGGACTGCCTCTCGAATCCGCCGCGTCGCCTGAAGCCCGTCTAAATCGGGCATGCTGATATCAAGGATGGCTACGTCCGGTTTCAGCCTGTTCGCTTTTTCCACTGCTTCCCGGCCGTTCATGGCCTCGCCGACAACGGTCCAGCCGCGTCGAGCGCGAAGGAGTCCCCGTATGCCGCGCCGGACGAGTTCGTGGTCGTCCGCCACCAGGATACGAAGTGGTTTCGTGGCTTTAGTCATCTGCCGGTATCGTCACGCGCACCGTGGTGCCGCCGCCGCTGGATTCAATATCAAGCTGCCCGCCGATGAGCGCCACTCTCTCGTGCATGCTCGGGATGCCGACCCCGAATCCAAAGGGCGTTTTCCCATTCCGTCTCCGCAGGCTCCCGGAAATTCCGCTGCCTTTGTCGCTTATCTCCAGCGTGAACTTTCCGGGGCCACGCTCGGTTCGTATCTTGGCCTTGAGACTTCCCGAATGCCGCTGGATGTTCGTGAGACTTTCTTGAACGACCCGGAAAAGAGCCAACTCGGCGTGTGGCTTCATCCGTCCAAGACGCGGCGCAATCTCCAGTTCAACTTCGATTCCAGTCCGTTCCGTGAAGCCGCCGGCGTAGTGACGAATCGCATCCTCAAGTCCGGCTTCATCCAACATCGGCGGGTGCAATAGATAGGAAAGGGTCCGGACATCCCGGATGCACTGATCCGCTAACGCTTGGCATTGCGAGGCGAGCTTGCGTGATTTCCTGCTGGACGAAGGGATTAAAGCATGCAGTTGGCTGAGAGTGGTTGCCAAAGCGACGAGGTCTTGGCCGGTGGAGTCGTGCAAGTCCCTGGCAATTCTACGCCGCTCCTCGTCCTGCAAACGCAAGAGCTGACCTGAAAGTCGCCGCAACTCCTCTTCCGCTCGCACAGCTTCGGTGACGTCGCGGCAAGTGCCCGCAACACGAATGGGCTTTCCTTCTTCATCATGAAAAGCTTGCCAGCGCTCCTCGAGAACTTTGACGCGGCCATCCGGCATAACGATCCGATACTCGACCGTGCTAGGCGAGCGCTTGCCGAGGGACGCGACAAGGGCTGCATCCACTTTCGCGCGTTCCTCCGGATGAATGAATTCGCGGAACTCTGCACGCGTGGGGTGGAAACGAGACGGATCAGTCTCAAAGATGCGGTGTGTTTGCTCTGACCAAATCACGTTCAAGCTCGGCAACTCCGCTTCCCAACTTCCCATTTTCGCCACCTCCTGAGCCTCGACCAAGCGAGCGCGCTCTCTTTCCAATTGCGCGGCTATATGGCGCTGTTCACTCTCGGTCGATCTGAGGGCTTCCTCCGCCCTTTTGCGGTCCTCAATATCGATGCAGACGCCATACCACTTAACGAGGTTTCCCTGCTCGTCGCGCAAAGGCGCGGTGCGAACCAGGAACCAGCGATACTGCCCGTCAGCCCGCCGCATGCGCATTTCATCCTCGGATGATTCTCCAGCAGCCATGTCCGCAAGCCACTTTTTCATGACTCTGGGAAGATCTTCGGGATGAATTGTGCGCGTCGGGTTTTCAATTTGCTCCGCCAAGGAAAGGCCCGCATAGTCCAGGCTACGCTGATTGACGAAATCAACCACGCCGTCGGGCCGGAGCGTCCAAGCCATCATTGGCATTGTGTTGATGATGAGCCGAACGCGATCTTCGGCCCTTTTCAGGTCTTCGATGTCGGTGCTCGTTCCATACCATCTGACGACATTTCTCTGCCTGTCGCGCAGCGGCACGGCGCGAATTAGGAACCAGCGATACTGCCCATCAGCCCGGCGGAGACGCGCCTCTTTCTCAAAGGGTTCCCCGGCCGCCAAAGCCGCGCGCCATTCCTCCTTCAGACGATCGTCGGGATGGAACGCATTCATCCAGCCCCAGCCCAGACCGTGCTCCAAGGAAAGGCCTGTATATTCCCGAAAATTTCGGTTGAGGAAATCAGCCGAGCCATCAGGTAATTTGCGCCAGACTATTGTGGGGATTGTGTCAATGATGAGCCGCAGGCGCTCTTCGACAACATTCGACACTTCGTCAGCGTCGCTGTTGTGCGTGTTGGTTCCGGTTCGACTCAGGGTGCCCTCCACCAGACCCGACCTAGCAGTTGTCAGGGCGTTTGCTCCTCTTAGTGGCTGCCAGCCCTGTATCTCTCAATTGGAGTCGACTAGTTACGTTGCGACTGTTGACTGCGCTGATAATACTCCAATACCGGGGAAATGGCTCGCAGTCGCGTCCAGCCGACCCGGGTTGCATTCTTCGGATTTAAGGTTGGAAAGGAGACCCCGGATAAGCATAAGCTGGCGCCCGTTTCGGAACGAGTGACAGCCGCAAGCCGATACGTAGCTGACAGTACGTAGTTCTCGGCATTGCCCCATGCAACTTTGCGTCCCATAAAGGAGTGCCCGTGCGGGGATCTTCATGCGTGGTCAATCCGTTCAATTTTCCGACGTGAGCTGTTGCTTCAACTGCCCGGTGGAACGTGTTTGATTGGTGTGAACTTGAGCGGTGGAAACAATCCAAGAATTCGAGGCCGGCTCCCATATTCTGCGCTGCTCCCTGCTTCTCTCGCCGTTCTAAAACTGTCCGACCACAAAGGGGATTCGGACTTGGAAGAATTCTTGATCTGCACAAACTGGAATTGCCGATTCCTGGTCTCTCTTCGGGAGGGCGGCAAACTTTTGCGCCGCTCGGACGTTATTCTCAGCGTATGTCCGGAATGCAATCACAAATGGTCGGGCCGCTGTCCATTCTGCATCCGGATTCTGGAAGTAGAATGGCGATTTGAAATCCCCCACTGTGCTCATTGCAGCAAACCGTTGAAACCGGGGACGCAAGTGGACTAGGACCTCGCCTGCAATCCTTCCCGCGGGGTCGCGCCATGGATAGGGACACAAACTCGCAATCCTCAATCTTTTTGAAGCGCCTCGGGAATCGATGAAAAGCATGTCCCAAACGAAGATTTTGTCGCTCCGCATTCACGACGCACTGGCCAAAGGCCGCATACCCAGCAACCTGGAGGCGTATGAATGCACCTTAGATCACCCACTCTCTGAACTGACCGGCGTCGAGAATAAGCTGGCGCATCCCAGTGATCCCAGCATTCAAGTAAGCAGAAAGAATTTTGCTCGGTGAACTGTTCTTGGCGGATTGTTCTGTAACGGAGCGAATCATGCATGCGGTGCTTATCGTGGATGACGATCATGCTTTCCGAACAACCCTTCGTACTCTTTTTGAAGAAGGCAGCGGCTTCGACAATTGTGTGGAGGCTGCAAATGCTTTCGAGGCCCTCAATAAGACCAAACAGTTAACGCCGGACTTAGCCGTCGTGGCCTTCTCAATACCCGACATGAATGGATTGCAATTGGCTCATCAGCTTAAAGCGCGAGAGCCTGCATTGCCGATTTTCATGCTGACAGCAGACAACGATGTGAATATCGAGAAGGAAGCCCTGGCCTTTGGAATAACTGCCGTCTTTTCCAAACTAGATGATTTGACGACACTCATCGCGAATGCTCGAGCGGTGTGCGGATTGGAATGATGCCGCCGGGAAAGGGGTAGCTCGTTCACCCTCGGGTCTAGCGCCTGATTAGCGCAATATAAAAAGGCGCGCTAATCGGAAGTTAAACCATCACCGGCAAGTTTGAAGGCAGTGGATGAAATCTAGAATTCGGATGGAACAGAGTTCTCACCTGGCCATGCTGAGATTGAAACTCACTGGTCAGGGCGCGACGATGTCCTTCAGGTGGGGCTTTTCCTGCACTGCGGCGATGCTTGCGGCATCCCAACCGCCCCCTAGCGCTTTTACAAGGAGCACGGCGGTGACGAGCCGCTGGCCATGGATGATGGCGGCTTCCTGTTCGTTGCTCAGTAAGTTTTGCTGTGCGTTCACCACGTCCAGGTAATTCACCAAGCCGCCCACATAGCGCGAGGTTGCAATGTCCAGTTGCCGGCGTGAGGCGTCCACCGCTTGCGCTTGCGATTCTTGCGCATTGTGCAGCACTTCCAGCCCGGTGATGTTGTCCTGCACTTCCTGGAACGCGCTCAGCACCGTGCCGCGATAGCTCGCTACCGTGGCCTCATATCCCGCCTGCGAAAATTGCACCTGAGCCCGCCGCGCGCCGCCGGTGAAAATACTCTGCGCCAGATTCGCGCCAATGGCCCACACGCCGCTTTCCGCGTTCAGGAGTTGCGTGATCTTTGCCGCGTTCCAGCCGGCCTGGCCGTAGAGCTGCAGCGACGGATAGTAAGCCGCCTTGGCAATTCCGATTTGCGCGTTGGCCACCGCCATCGCCCGCTCTGCCTCGGCGATATCCGGCCGCCGCTCCAAGAGATCCGAGGGCAGCGACGTATCGAGATTCGGCGGCTGCGCGAAAAGCTCGCGCGCCGCTACATGGAAATCCGGAGCGGGCCGTCCTGTCAAGACGGCAATCGCATCCTCAAATTGTTTGCGTTGTTGCTTCAGCAGCGTGGCTTGCGTGCGCGTGGCATTCAGCAGCGTTTCTTCCTGCGCCACGTCCAGGCCAGACGCCACTCCGCCCTGGTGCCGCGAATTCACCAGATCCAGCCCCTTCTGCAGCGCATCCACCGTGCGCAGCAGCAACGCAATTTGCGTGTCCAGTTGCCGCAGGCTGAAATAATCCGCCGCAAGCTCCGCGGTCAGAATCAGGCGGACATTTTCAAGGTCCGCCGCATTTGCCTGCAGGGAGGCTTGCGCCGCCTCAATCGTTCGCCGCCGCTGTCCCACCAGGTCCACTTCATAGCTGACGGTGAAGGGAATCGTCCAACTGCTTTGCGTGATTGGCCCAGGAAGTTTAAAAGACGACCCGGTCGCCCGATCGCCCGAATAGCGCTGGCGGCTCGCCGTCGGCGCCACGCCAAGCGTCGGGAAAAGCGTAGCGTTCTGTACTGCGGCGGAAGCCCTCGCCTGCTGATAGTGTGCCACGGAGACTTTCAGGGTTTGATTTGCAGCAAGCAGGTCCGTCTCCAGCCCATTCAATTCGTCGTCGTGAAACACATTCCACCACGCCGTTTTCGGAACTGCGTCTTTCGGCGCGGCTTCCCGAAACGGTTCTTCCACATCCCATTTCGCGGGAACCGGAGCAGCAGGTTTCTTGTAATTTGGTCCAACCGTGCAACCCGCAACCCAACCAATGAGGAGCATCGCCCCCAGATTGCACGCTCTTTTTCTTGCGGCTCTTTTGTCCAACGGCATCAGGGCTTTTTCCCCGTGGGAGCTGGAGCAGGGCTTGGTGGCTTTGGAGTTTCCTTCGGTGCGCCGGCAGGAGCGATGGGATTCGCCACTTCCTTCACATGCACCTCTTGCCCGTCATTCAGCGAGTCAGGCGGGTTCAGCACGATCCAGTCCGCGGCCTTCAACCCGTTCAACACTTCCAGCGTAACGCCGTAGTCGCGGCCGATGGTCAGCGACTGCAGCCGCGCCTTGTGGTTCGCATCCACTACCACGGCCCGCAACCCTTCCGAGCGGAAGAGCAGGGAATTCACCGGCACCTGCAGGCGATCGCCTTTCACTTTCACTTCCAGGTGTACCTGCGCGTATCCACCCGGCAGCAATAGCCCGGAAGAGTTCGGCACATCCACTTCCGTCAGCAAGGTACGCGTGGAAAGATCAATCGCATTCGACGTGCGCACAACTTTTCCGCGGAATTTCTCGCCGGGATATTGTGTCAACTCCAGGTAAGCGCCGATTCCAGCATGAATGGAGGGTGCAAAAGGCTCCGGCACATTCACGTAAACGCGGATTGGATCGGTTTGTGCCAGATAAAACAGTTGCTGCGAAGTCCCGCCATTCCCCGCATTGATCAGAGTCCCGATATCGATACTCCGCTGCGTCAGCACGCCGCTGAATGGCGCATAAATATGTTTGAACGATTCCAGCTCTTCCAGCCGGCGCACGTTTGCTTCCGCGGATTGCACGATCGCCCGCTTCGCAGCCTGATCCCCGATTGCGTTGTCCACTTCCTGCTTCGAAACGCCGTCCGTCTTCAATAGATCCGTATAACGCGTCGCGGTAATTTCGGAAAGATGCGCGTTTGCCTGCGCCGTGTTCAAATCCGCCCGGGATTGTCCCAACTGCTGGTCCACTTCCGGCGTATCAATATCGGCAAGCAATTCGCCCTTATTTACGCGGCTGCCGATGTCGCGATACCACTTTCTCAGGTACCCGTTGGTGCGCGCATAAATCGGAGATTCCACATACGCCTGCAGTGTTCCCGGCAACACCAGGTTTTCGTCGCCTGCCTCCAGGCTGGGGTGAATGATCGCCACCGTGGGGATGGCGGCGGCTTCCGTTTCATTCGCAAGCGCCTGGTATTGCACGCGCCGCTGGAACAGCAGAACGCCGCCCACCACGATCAGCAGGGCCACGACCAGAAAGAAAACCGTGAAGAGCGGGCTCCTTTTCCGCGCCGGCCCACCGCTGCCACTGCTTGCCATGCCTTCAGTTGTCATTCCATCGCTCCAAACTCAAATTCGTAATCTCTCAAGAGATTGCGGGCTCCGCTCCCATGCTCCTGTGCCTGCGGCGCTCCAGCCATCCATGGATAATCGAAAACACGCACGGTACGAAAAACAATGTCGCTATGGTGGCAAACAGCAATCCGCCGATCACCGCGCGGCCCAGCGGCGCGTTCTGCTCGCCGCCTTCGCCCAGTCCAATCGCCATCGGCACCATGCCGATCATCATCGCCAGCGCCGTCATGATCACGGGACGTATGCGCACGTAGCCGGCTTCCATCGCGGCTTCGCGGGGGGCCTTACCCTCAATCATCTGCTCTCTTGCGAAGGAAATCATCAAAATGCTGTTGGCCGTCGCCACGCCCATGCACATGATGGCCCCTGTCAGCGAAGGCACGTTCAGCGTAGTATGCGTGATTAAAAGCATCCAGCAGATGCCCGCCAGCGCTCCCGGCAACGCCGTGATGATGATGAAGGGATCCAGCCACGATTGAAAATTCACCACGATCAGCAGGTAAGCCAGCACAATTGCGCCGATCAGCCCCACACCCAATCCCAAAAACGAGGAATCCATCGTCTGTATCTGGCCGCGAATCACGATGTGGCTTCCGCGCGGCAAATCCTTTTCGGCCTCTTGCACCAGCCTCCGCACTTCCTGCGCCACGCTTCCCAAATCTCTCTGATAAACAGACGCGTACACATTAATCATCGGTTGCACGTTGTAGTGCGAGATGGACGCAGGGCGCGCCACCGTCTTCGTGTGCACCAGGTTCCCCAGAATCTGCGGCGTCACGCCGGCGCCGGCTCCAGTGATGGGAGTATTTTGCAGCGCCTGAAACGTGTCATTGCGGTATTGCGGCGTCTGCACCGCCACGTTGTAGCTGACGCCGTTCCTCGGGTCCAGCCAGAAACTCGGCGAAGTCTGGAAGCTCGAGGAGAGCGACACGAGCAGATTTTGCGCCACGTCGCGCGCCTGCATGCCGACGTACTGCGACCTCGTCCGGTCCAAATCCATGTACAGCGTCGGCGCGTCGAACGCCTGCTGCACGTGCACGTCAACCGCACCCGGAATGTGCGTCATCTTGCCCGCGAGACGTTGCGCGATTTCGTAATTGGCCGGTTGGTTCGCGCCGATGATTTCGATGTCCACAGGCGCGGGCGTTCCGAAATTCAGAATTTGCGTCACGATATCCGCCGGCTGGAAGAAAAACTGCACCCCGGGAAATTCGGTTGCCAGGCGCCGCCGCAACTCATTAATGTAGGCGCCGGTGGACTTTCCGCGCTCCTGCTTCAATTGCACCAGAATTTCCGCGTCGGAAGTGCCGATCGTTCCGGAGTTGCTGTAAGTCAGGTTAATGCCCGAATACGGCAAGCCCACGTTGTCAATCACCGTCTGCAGGTCTCGTTTCGGAATCACCTCGTGGATCGACTGATTGACTTGGTCGGCCAGCCGCGTTGTTTCCTCGACGCGCAATCCCGTTCGCGCCCGCATGTGCAGCCGGATCTGGCCCGCGTCCACGCTGGGAAAAAAGTCGCGGCCGAGGAAAAACACCAGCCCGCCCGACAACAAGCAAAATGCCAGGAACAACACCGAGAAAGACCACGCGTGGTCCAACGCCGATGTCAGCGCGTGGCGGTATCCGCCGCGAAGTCGCTCAAAGGAGTGCTCAAACGACTGTTGATAGCGGCGGAAGAATCCCATCTTCTCGCCCGCGTGCAGGTCGGCCTGATACTCGTCTTCCGCGCTCAAAAGATACATCGCCATCGTCGGCACAATTGTGCGCGACCACATGTAGGAAGCCAGCATCGCGAAAATCACCGCTTCGGCCAGCGGCACGAACAGATATTTCGCCACGCCCGAAAGAAAGAACATGGGCAGGAACACAATGCAGATGCACAGCGTCGAAACGAACGCCGGTACCGCAATCTGCTGCGCGCCGTCCAAAATCGCCTGCACCGTCTCCTTGCCCATCGCCAGGTTGCGGTTGATGTTTTCGATTTCCACCGTCGCGTCGTCCACCAGGATGCCCACGGCCAGGGCCAGTCCGCCCAGCGTCATGATGTTGATTGTTTCGCCCAGCGCGCTCAGGCACAGCAGGCTCACCAGGATCGAAAGCGGAATCGAAACCGCAATAATCAGTGTGCTCTTCCAGTTTCCCAGGAACAGCAGGATCATGATCGCCGTCAGGCACGCCGCAATCATGGCCTCACGCAAAACTCCCTGAATCGCCGCACGCACGTAGATCGATTGGTCGAAAAAGTTGCTCACTTGCAGGCTGCTCGGAAGCGAAGGCGCGTAATCCCTCAGCACCTCTTTCACGCGGTCAACGATGGATAGCGTGGAATTGTTGCCGGTTTTGTAGATGCTCATCAGCACGCCGCGCTGCCCGTTGGTGAGCACCACGTTGGTCTGTGGAGTAAAGCCGTCTCGCACGTGGGCGACGTCCCGCAGATAAATCGTCGAGCCGTTTACGGTTTTAACCGGCAGATCGTTCAGCTCCGCGATCGTCTTCGGGCTGCCGTTCATTTCGACGTTGTACTCCAGCGTGCCCAGCTTCGCCGTGCCCGTCGGCAGAATCAGGTTCTGCGCGTTCACCGTATTTACAATGTCCATCGGCGACAGCCCCTTCGACTGCAGCGCCGTCGAGTCAATATCCACGGAGACCACGCGCGACTTTCCACCGTATGGGAACGGCATCGAAGCGCCCGGCACCGTCGAAATCTGCGTGCGAATGAAGTTGTTTCCGTAGTCGAACATCTGCTGCTCGCTCAGGCTGTCGCTGTTTAGCCCCACCTGAAGCACGGGCACCGTGGACGCGGAATAAATAATCACCAGCGGCGGCGTGGTGCCGGGCGGCAACGTTCTCAAAAACGTCTGCGAGATGGCGGTCGTCTGGGCCAGGGCCGTTTGGATATTGGCCCCGGGGTGAAAATAAATCTTGACGATGGCAATCCCGTTCAGCGATTGCGATTCCACGTGCTCGATATCGTTGACGAGCACCATCACGCCGCGCTCCACGTTCGACGTAATCCGCTGCTCCATCTCCTGCGGCTGCAGACCGGTGTATGTCCACACTTGCGCGATAACCGGAATATTGATCTCCGGGAAAATGTCCGTGGGCGTGCGTGGGATGACGAACGCCCCCAATAAAACCAGGACAATCGCCATCACGATAAATGTGTATGGCCGGGACAGCGCTAAACGTACAATCCACATAAATTAGTGTTAGTTACCCTGACCTGTTGAGCGGGGACACCCTTCTCTTGCGCCCCAGCGCTCAAATTTCTTCGAGCCTTACCCCTCTATTAGACTATCAGAACCCTCCGTTTGGGTACGCGGTTCGCCCCAATGTACGAAACGCCGTCCTTTTCCAAGTGGAAGCCGCATTTCCACTGCTTTTTCGCGGCACTATTCGCAGAAATCGGATTCCCGGATGTTCGGAAACAGGCCATTATGGCTGCTTTGGTTTCCGAGATTCTGCCAAATAATTCTTCAAGTCCTTGCTTCGCGGGCTGACCCGGCAAGCAACTTACATTTGCGCCCGCGCGACCCCGGCGACCGCTTCGCCAGTCGGTCTTGCGTCGCTGCGCGTACAAATTCGCCCCCGGCTCCCGAGCTTTGGGGTACATTAGGGGAGCTTGTTTTTACGTTTCCGCCCGCTCCAATTAACTTTCTAACGGAAGAGGACACTCATGAAAATTCTCGCCTGCGCCGCAGCGCTATTTGCTCTTTCCGGGACCGCCATGGCCCAGCAGTCTCCCGCAAACGCTTCCGCAAAACCCGTGGTTGTGAACATCATGAACGCCGAAAGCCAGGCAGTCGGCACGGCTACGCTTTCTCCTGCCGCGTCGGGCGTCAAGATTGTACTGGACATCAAGAAGCTTCCCCCGGGTGAGCATTCCATCCACATCCACCAGATGGCAAAGTGCGATCCACCGGATTTTAAATCAGCGGGCCCGCATTTCAACGCCACGGGCCACATGCACGACTCCGCCCCGGCAGGAGACATTCCTGATTTTTCCCTGATCGTCGGAAAAGATGGGACGGCCCACGTTTCAACGGTTGCGCCGAATGTGACCCTCGGCGATGACGATCACTCCGTCTTCAGCAATGGCGGCACGGCGATTGTGATTCACGCGGTTGCCGGCGGCACCGGCAGCGGTGCCCCGCCGCGGATCGCCTGCGGCGTTATTACCCGGTAGTGGAAGAAGGGAAGTCTCACGCAAAGCTAGCCGACGCCGTGCTGTCGCTACTTGTGCGTCATCGTGAAGACGCCGTCCCATCCGACAGGCGGCTCGTCGAACAGGTACTCTTGGCAGCGCTTCCAGTACATGCGGGATGGTCCATCATCGGGCGTGCGATCCAGAATATCCTGGAACGCATGCTGCGCTTGTTCCCAGTCGCGCTTGCGATAAAGCTCTCGCGCTGAGGCGAAATTCCGCAACCGTTCCTGCAATTCCATGAACTTGGGGTCCTGCTTCAGTTCCGAAAGTTTCCCAACCAGTTCGTAGATCATCACCGGCTGCAATTTCCCTTTTACGCGAATGATATCCAGTTCCCGGAAAAGAAATCCGTCATCCTTCACCGCAGCGTAAGTCGATTCGTTCACCAGGATGTGCGTACCATACTCCTTGTTCAGCCCCTCCAGCCGCGAGGACAGATTTACCGTGTCGCCGAGAGCCGTATATCCATAACGCAGCGCCGAGCCCATGTTGCCCACGCTCGCCGGGCCCGAATTCAGGCCGATGCCGATGTCCAGCATTGGTTTGCCCTCGGCTTCCCATTGCTTCTGCATCGCGCGCACCGTCTTCATCATCGCCAGGGAAGCGTTGCAGGCATTCGCGGCATGGTCCGGCTCCTCAAACGGAGCGCCCCAGAACGCCATCACCGCGTCACCGATGTATTTGTCGAGCGTGCCTTGCGTGTCGAAAACAATCTTCGTCATGTCCGACAGGTAGCCGTTCAGGAAAAGCGCGAGATCCTGCGCGTCCAGTTTTTCCGAAATCGTCGTGAATCCGCGAATGTCGCTGAACATCACCGTAATTTCCGTCTTGCGCGGTTCCACAAGTTGCGGATTCACCAGCAGCCGCCGGATAACTTCCGGGCTTAAGTACTGTCCGAAAGCCGAGCGCACCTTGCGTTTTTCCTTTTCTTCCACCAGCGCCCGGTAGAGGGAAACCAGCATCACGTTCGCCGTCAATGTCCCGGCGGGCAGGGTGAAGTTCAGCCAATACCCGCGCATAAAGGAAACATAGATCAACAAGCCGAACGGCAGCAGCAGTGCCAGTCCAAACCACATCCATCTCGGCGAAACCAGGGCCAACGCGGTCCCCAGCGGGATTCCGAAAATCAAAATCAGCAGCAGGTCGAGGATTTCTTGGTGCGCGCCGCGGATCAGGAATCCGTTGTTCAGCATGTTGTCAATCACATTGGCGTGAACTTCCAGGCCTGGATAATCAATACCGCCATACGGAGGAGTGCGCAGGTCCCCGATGCCAGTCGCCGAAGCGCCCACCAAAACGATTTTGTCGCGAAAGGTTCCCGGCTTGCATTTATGATTCACGACGTCGGCAATCGAGTAATACGGATACGTTTCGCGCGGCCCGCGGTAATTGATCAGCACGCGGCCCAGCCAATCAGGCTTTATGGTCAGCTTGTCGCCGAATTGCAGCGAGGCCACACCCGTTGGCCCGTAATTCACTGTCACCTGCTCCGTTTTTAATCCGAGGTAAAGCCGCAATGTCTGCACTTCCAGCGAGCCGTAGAGGTCAATGTCGTCCGGATTGCTGGAGCGGCCAAAGGGCAGCACCAGCAGCGCGCGGCGCAGCACTCCATCGGCGTCGGACGAAATATTGAAAAATCCAATGGACGTTTTTTCGTCATTCTCCGGCGGCGCCAGTTGCGGAATGTTCGCAATCGTCGCCGTGAACAGCGTTCCTTCAAAGTGATAGCTGTTCAGCAGGGAAGCAAAGTCAGCTTTGCCCGTGGCCGGGTTCAGCGCGTTGCGGTTCAGCGAATACCACTGCACCATCTCGGCATATTTGTTGAGAGCGGCGTCGTCGATCCCCTGGATTTCATTCGCCTGAAGATAGAAATTTCCCAGCACCACCGGCCCGAAACGCCGCAGCGCCGCCGCGAACTGCGAATCGGCGTCGAACTCCTTTGCGAGTTCCAGAACGCGGGCTTCAAGTTTTGGGTCGGACGGTTTGCCGTTCTTCTTGTCCCGCTCGATCTGTCCCCAGAGCGCACGGATGGGGGCAATGGTCTGGTCGGGCTTGTCGAACGTCACGTCAAAGGAAACTACGCGCGCACCATCTTCCCGCAACGCGTCCAGCATCTCTCCAAAATATTTTCGCGAAAACGGCCATTTGCCCAGCACTTCCTGCGATCGTTGGTCAATCGCCACCACAACGATGCGGGGATCCGGCGGCGTGTACCGTGCAGGCCGGTAACGGAACCGAGTATCCAGCGTGCTGTACTCAAAACGTTTCAGGAAATCGAAGAGCGGCGTGTTGCGGTCGCCCATGAAGGTGAAGATGTATACGCCCAGCGAGAGGACTGTGATTGCCACGCTGATCAGAAAAACCGCGCGATGGTGCCACCAGGTGGCGATGAGTTCGCGGAAGCGGTACACGCTTCCGTGCTGGCGGCCTCCTTCGGGCGCGGTTGGCATTGGTCTGGAAGACTGACTATTCGCGGAAAATGAAATTCATGCGAACGCCGCAGATTTCGATCAAATCGCCGTCGTTTAACCGAACGGTTCCCGTAATTGGAGTGCCGTTCACCTTGGGAACCTTATCGCCTGTGCCGAGATAGTAGCCGTCGTCGCGCTGGTTGATCTGCGCGGCCATTTTCGGCTTGAACCAACCCTTCAGACGCACCGTCGCCATTGGCGATTTGCCGATCACCGTCAGCTTATTGGTCAGGGTGAATTCCTTTGTATCAATATTGCCGCTCAGAATCACCAGCGTGGCAACCTTCATGCGCCCGGCCGAAAATTGTGCGCGCTCGCCCATGGCCGCCGCCTGTTGAATCATTTCGCGGCGTACTTTCGTGTCCAGCACCATCGTTTCATTGATTTTTGGCGCGGCGGTCTTGCGTCCGGTGTCCCAGGGAATCGCGGCGTCGGCGGTTGCGTCCACCTTGATGTGGTGTTTTCCCACCCAGATTGAATCCCCGTCGTGCAGTGTGGCGCGTTCCACCCGCAGGTCATTCACAAACGTTCCATTCAAGCTGTCCAGGTCTTCCACCACCAGTCGTCCGGCTTCGAAATACACACGCGCGTGATAATTGGATACGGCGAGATTATCAACGGGAAGGTCGTTGTCCGGTGAACGGCCAATCGTCACCGGCCGGCTGCCGATCGGCACTTCTTTCACCAGCTTGTTTTCAAACATCAGGCTGAGTTTCGCCATGCAATCCCCTCCGAGGAGGTGCTAGTCTTTCTTGGCCGAGCCGCGACGCATCCAGGAGAACCAACCTTTGTTGGCGTCGTCCTCGAAACGCACGACAATTACCGTTACGTTGTCAATTCCGCCGTTTTCATTCGCCAGCGCAATCAATCGTTCCGCCGCCGCCGAAGGCACGATCTCCGCTTGCAGCGCCCCGGCAATTTCGGGCTCCGTAACCATGCGCGTCAACCCGTCGGAACACAGGAGCAGCGCGTCGCGCGGAATAATTTCCACCTCATCCACGTCGATCTCAACTTCCGGATGAGCTCCCAGAGCGCGAAGTAATACGCTTTGCATTTCGCTCTCTTCCGCCTGCTGCGGCGTGATCAGTCCCCGGCGCACCTGCTCGGCCACCAGCGAGTGATCGTTCGTCAATTGCTGCAGGTTCCCATTGCGAAGCAAGTAGGCTCGGCTGTCGCCCACGTGTGCGATGCTCAACAGGGTGTCCTTCAGCCACAGGGCGGTAATCGTCGCGCCCATACCCCGCTGCTCCGGATTCTTTTGCGCCGACTGGAAAATCTGAAAATTGGCCTGTGCCACCGCATTTTTCAATCGTCGCGTCCGCGAACTGATGTTTGCTGGAACCTCGTCCAGCACCGTCGCGCCAGAATCTTCCTTTTCCGATTCGCAATACTTGTTGATCACATCCACGGCCATCGCGCTGGCCACTTCGCCGTGTGCTTCTCCGCCCATTCCATCCGACAGGATGAAAAGATTCAGAGCTTCCACTATGCGGAAGGAGTCCTCATTGTTGGTACGCACACGCCCAACGTCTGACAAGCCGCTGCTGACGATCTGCACAGCCTCTCCTTCAAGCCTTGCCGTGAACACAACAGGTACCCCCGGCGCACACACCCCGGTCTTTCTGTACCATCCACGCTAGCAGACACCTTGCTGCTCGGAAAGGCTTTGCATCCAACTGATTACCTTTCGATACCTAACACTTACCCTGCGGTCAATTTGCAAGAATACCCGAATTCCATAGGGGCATGGCAAGCGCGGGCCCAGGACTGGCCGGCTTCCTCACCCTTCTGTGTCGGCGAAAACTCCTCTACAATCTCGGTGTGCCCATCTCCTTGAACCCCTTCAAACAGCTCTGGCTCGCCTTCGCCCTGCTTCCTTTGATTGCTCAACACCTCCCGGCGCAAGAGCCGCCTCCAGCCTCTGGCGCACGTATTTTGATCATGCCTCGCAAAATCGTCAGCGGTGAACACGCCACGTTGGCTGTTCTCGATGTCAACGGGCGCCTCACTCCCGGAGTCATAGTGGAGTTCTCCAACGGAGACGCACTGAAGACGGACGCAACCGGCCGCGCAATGTTTGTCGCGCCGCTGAATGCCGAGAAGATTTATGCCGCGATTCAGGGGCGCACTGGCAGAGTCGCAAGCACCATTGTTCCAGCGGTGGAATCTCCTTCCGCCACTATGCAGGTGTCGCTGGCTCCCCGCGTGGCTTCGCTTAGCGACCGCTTTGAATTCATGGGCCACGGCTTCTGCGGCGATGCTGACGCGAACCACGTCCTGATTCACGGTTCGCCTGGTCTTGTGCTCGCTTCTTCGCCTGCCTATCTTGCTGTTCTTCCGCCTGCCGATTTGCAGCCTGGGCCGGCGCAGGTGCAGGTGACGTGCGGGCAGAAGAGTTCGCCTCCGTTTACCGTAGTGTTTGTTTCGCTGGAACTCGAAGCGGGCAGCCCCGCGCTTGCTCCTGGTGAGCATCGCAAGTTGACGGTGAGGGTGAAAGGAAGCACCACAAAAGTGAATCTGGAGGCGCGGAATCTGGCGCCTGATGTTGCGGAATTGCAGGGTGGCACGCCGGTGCGCGCCGTTTCCACGGGCGGCGCGGACAATGTGGCGAGTTTCGAGCTTGTGGGGAAGCAGCGTGGGAGTTTTGTGATCTCGATCCGGCTGGTGGCGCCGCTCAGTGCGCCACGCTACTGAGTTGCTGCCTGCAATGCGCCGAGTTGCTTGAGGGAATCCGAGGATGCCTGAGCTTCCCGACATCGTTGTCTATCTCGAAGCGCTGGAGCAGCGTGTGCTTGGCCATGTTCTCGAGCGCGTGCGCATCGCGGGTCCGTTTCTGCTGCGCACGGCGGTGCCTCCGATTGATTCTGTGCAGGGCCGCAAGGTTACTGAGTTGCGGCGTATTGGGAAGCGGATTGCGGTGGGATTCGAGAATGGAATGTGGCTGGTGTTTCATCTGATGATTGCGGGGCGATTGCATTGGAAGACCAAGGCGGTCGTTCCGGATGGACGGCGGACGCTGGCGACGTTTGAGTTTGATTCGGGTACGTTGAGTCTGACGGAAGCGGGGACGCAGAAGCGGGCTTCGCTGCATCTTTTTGCGGATGAGGCCGCGATGGCGGCGATTGATCCGGGCGGGCTGGAAGTGCTTTCTGCTTCGCGCGAGGCGTTTGCCGCCATGCTCGCGTCTGAAAATCACACGCTGAAGCGGGCGCTTACCGATCCGCATTTGTTCAGTGGAATCGGCAATGCGTATTCCGACGAGATACTTTTTCAGGCGCAGCTTTCGCCGGTTTCGCTGACGCGGCGGATGGAAGCGGAAGCGATCGATCGGTTGTATCAGGCGGCTCGGGAGACGTTGAATTCGTGGACGAAAATGCTGCGAGAGGAAGCGGGCGGGAAATTTCCAGAGAAAGTGACGGCGTTTCGGGAAGAGATGTACGTTCACGGGCGATATGGGCTGCCGTGCAAACGGTGTGGGACGAAGATACAGAGGATTCGGTATGCGTCGAATGAGACGAATTACTGTCCGAGGTGCCAGACGGGTGGGAAGTTGCTTGCGGACCGGGCGCTGAGCCGGTTGCTGCGGGAAGATTGGCCGAGGTCGCTGGATGAGATGGACGAGCGGCTTGGCCGGTAGGCACGGACAGTTTGACCGCCGGGCTTTCTCGGTCAAAAGCGGGAGCAGAGCTCCCGCACTCCAAATGGGGCGTCATGCGGAATTTTTCCCCGCGCTTTGTGGTAGCGCCAGGGTGCCTTGGGCTTCTTCGATGGCGGGGGCGGGTCCGCTTGCGCCTACCAGGGAATCCAGCGTGTTGGAGGCTTTGTCGAAGCGCTTGTCGGCTTCGGTGTAGGTCTTCTGCGCGTTCTTCAAATGCGTGCCTATGGTCTCAAAATACTCCGCGAAGGTATCGAGCTGTTTGCGCAGCCCGTTGAGATTCGCAGCCAGGTTCTTGGCGTTTTCCTCGATCTGCATGCCGCGGAGGCCCATGGCGATGACGCGCAGGTTGGCGTGCAGGGTGTTCGGCGAGACGGGAAAGATGCTGCGGCTGCGGCAGTATTCGTCGAGCGGCTGGCCTTTGCCGTCCACGCTCATCAGCAGCTCGTAAAAAACGGTTTCGCTGGGGACGAACATCAATGCCACGTCCAGGGTGTCTTCATCGGGCACGATGTATTTCTTGGAGATGGAATCGGCGTGGTTTTTCACGGCAGTGACGAAGGCGCGGCGGGCTTCCTCGCCTTCGGCGCTGAGGCGGCGGTAGGCGTCCAGGGGAAATTTGGAATCGATGGCCATCTTTTTCTTGTCGAGCAGGAAGATCACCGCGTCGGCGGCTTCACCGCTGCGGAAGCGGTACTGCCGGGCGTATTGCGAGGGCGCCAGGGAATCTTCGAGAAGGCGTTCGAGGGTGATTTCGCCGAGTGAGCCGCGGGACTTCGCGCCTCCCAAAATGTTTTCGAGCGTTTGCGCGGTCTGGAACATCTGCTGGCCGGCTTGCTGGACTTCGCCGAGTTGGTTCTGGATCTGATTGATCTGCTCGCGGGTATTTTTCAGCTCCAGGGACATCGCCGCCTGGGATTCGGAAGTGAGCTTGGAGGTGATCTGCGCGGAATCTTTCACGCCGTCTTTTAGGGCGGTGGTGACGGCTTCGAGGCGGGTGGCGACGTTGCCGGCGATGGTTTCAAGCTTGGTGGTGCTCTGGGCCTGGGTGGCGGAGAGGTTCAGAAGGTCGCGGCGCAGTTCGCTCATCTGGGATTCGAGAGCTTCATTGTCTTTCTGGTCTCCGACGAGGCGGAGGAGCACCCAGACGACCAGCCCGACAAGGAGCAGGCCGAGGATCAGCGCGGCGATGGCAATAGGGTTCATTGGTTTTCTCCCGTGATTACGGGAAACGGGTATCCCCACTGTAGCGGGAAGGAGGAGGTGGAGCAAGGCGGGGAGGAAAGAGTGGGAGGCCAACAGCGAAAGGCGAGGAATGGTCTCTTGGGAATTGGTCTGACAAGGAAACCGGTATATCCCCCACCCCTGGGTATCCCGTATGTGCGGGAATAGTTGGACTTAGCAGGGCTTTCGCCGGAAGCATGGAAGGGCGCAGGGTGGAAAGAGAGAATTGCCCGCGCGACCATAGGGAATTATCCCAAGATATAGCTAGTATATCAACGGTATTCTGTAGTACTGGGACGATTTTGTGGGGAAAAGGTTACGGTGCCCGTTCGAACGGCGGGTACAAAGAGGCCCAGGCTCACCGAGCAGGAAAAGCGAGCACGCCTAATTGCCGCCGAAGTGATGGAGGTGATGCATGACGGCGCAGCTCAGGTGGCCGAGCACGAACCAGAAGACTGCTTGGAGAACTTTTTTGGTTGTAGGCGACATGCGAGGAGAGTATCCCAAGTGGGGAGAGCGTCAAGAATAATTGTGAACGACGCGCTATTCCGATTGGACACCTATCGGAATTTGGAGGGTTATCGCGCCTTCCAGAGACGATGCGGCAACAAGTAGGTGAAGCCAACGAACGCCTCCCAGTTTGTTGATGTGTCCGTTAGCCCGTGATTAAAACCTGCATCGAAGACCAGCGTTTTCCGCGGCGCATAGCTGACCGCCCAAAGATTTCCGACCGCATTGCTCCTGAGGAATGGCTGGGTGAAGTGCCATATCTCGCCAGACAGCGTGAAGCGGCGCAGGAACTGATGCGAAATCGTCAGCGACTGACCAAACTGGCCGCGAAGCACCGGCCCTTGATCCAATACTGTGAAAAAGGCGTTGGCGTCGTAGTGAAATCCCTTAACATCGGCGCTTGCAAGGACGAGGAAGGAGTTGGCCGGACTTCCGTAATCGAACTCTGGAGCGCCGCCATTATACGCACGATGGAAGTAGCTCGCGGCCAGAGTCGGCTTCGCGCCTTCCCCGTGGTAAAGAACCGCTTGCGCACCGAAGAAGATGTCGCCAACGCGGTTAGCCGTAGTCCGATCAGCTGTGTAGTGCACTATGGGTTCAGCCGACACCAGAAACTCCAGACGTGGCGCGACGGCAAGTTTTATAACTTCATTAAGGCTGTACCGCGAAGAAAACTCGGGCGAATCTTGCGCAGGTACAAAACCTGTTTCAAATTGCAGATACCCCACAGGCGTGATCGTTGCGGGAGTGGAAACGGTGGGGCGCCCGGGATTTGCTTCGGGTTCTTCCTCAACTGCTGACTGTGCTGCCGTGGGTTGAAGTGCGAGAGTCAGGTACAGAAGCGAAGCGGCTAAAATAAACCTCAAAGATTCCCCCGCAAGGCAAACAACAGCGACCCCAATCCGCTATTCATTCTCGCACGGGGAGATTAGACCACACCACTTAGCCCATAGGAAAAGCCTTGGCTGGGAGGCCGAGCCGATCGCTCCGTCGGACGTTAGCTACGCTGGCCGAGGAATCCTTCTGCTAGCCAGTAGATCGGAGGACTGTTGGCGGGGATTTTCATGGTCTTCCTACACTCTTTCTGGGGGCAGCGAAAGGTTTGTTCGTTGGTTTTGGGATCGATCTTCTCGAGAAACATTACGTTTCTGGCTTGATCTCCGCAGATGACCTGCGTTTCGTTCCTGTGCAGCTTCAGACTGGAAGAGCCGGTGACGAACCAGTGGTCTTGGACCCGTTCCATGGCAAAGTAGCCCATTTCCGGCGAATAATTTTGCGTGCAGTTTTCGACCGGGCAATTGCAGAGGAAAAGGTTAATTGGCTCCGAGCGGGATGGCGGTTTTTTTCTCGACTTGGCGCCGTTGGTCACCATGACCACAAAATGCCTGGGGCAAAGAGGCCTGGGTTCGTCTTTCGGTTGGAGGGTCACGGCATAGCGATTCTAGTCCTCGGGACTTCGAGGTGTAAACGGGAAGGCTCGCCGCACGAAGCGTGCGGCAGCCGCCTTTCAAAGTGACCAGATGCCCGGGCCACCGGCGGCAAGGGAGCGCATGCTGGGCTAAGCCTAGCGCCTACAGGTGGAAGGAAGAGAGCGTGAAGAAACCGTGCCAGCGTTGCAAACTAACTAACTGCTTATAGGATAACGGTAGTGCGGCGGGACGGGCAGGGGAGTATACTCGCCGGACTATTTGGGCCTGAAAGAGAAGCAATGTTAGGCCTACCTCTGCATTATTTGCTGAAGCATCCCATGGCGGGCATGGCGGTGCTGGCATCCCATCCACTTGAGACATGGACAAGGGTTCAGGAAACCTATTGGGCGCAGCGTGAGCAGCGTGGACCGCAGTGTCCCTACGAAGCGGATGAGAAATGGGAACGCCGGCTGCATGAGGAGTTGGGCGTCCCGTGGCCCTGCGAGTCAGCGTGGGAGTTTTGTAAGCTATGGCCCGAAGTGATGCAAGAGCTGGAGGCAAAAGGGATTCAGGCCGGTCCGCAGAGTTTCGGGTCCTGGAATGACGGAGATGCGGGATTCGTGCGGGCGATCTGGTGCCTGACGAATCATCTGGGCGCGAAGAAGATTGTGGAGACGGGCGTAGCTCATGGCGTGACGTCGCGCTTTATTCTGGAGGCGCTGGAGCGGAACAAAGCTGGGCATCTCTGGAGCATTGACCTTCCTCCAATAGAAAAATTTTGGCAGTGGCAGATCGGAGCGGCCGTCGGCGGCCGCTACCAGGAGCGATGGTCGTACATCAAGGGCTCGAGCAGGCTGCGTCTTCCGAAGCTGCTATCCAAACTTTTTCAGATCGATCTTTTCATTCACGACAGCATGCACAGTGAACACAACGTGCGCTTTGAGCTGGATCGGGCGTGGGCTCGTGTGAGGCAAGGCGGCGCACTCGTGGTGGATGACATCGATGCGAACTGGGGTTTCCGGTCGTTCACCCAATCCTTTTCCGGGCATCAATCCATGATTTGCGAAGCCGAGCCGATACACCCAGATCTAAGGCGCTTCAACAAAAAGGGACTGTTCGGAATTATCCTGAAAAAAACAACGGGGCTGGTCTAGGGCACCAGAGCGTTTTGGCGCGCGAAGGGTGCGGCACGCGCACGTGAAGTTTGCGCGGGTTATTGCAATTCTTCGAGGCGGCGGAGTTTGGGTTCGAGGCCGAAGAAGTGGACGGCTAGGATTTGGATTACGAGAAGGGCGATCATCAAGGCGACTACGCCGCCTACGCCGTGGGAGCGGAAGAGGAAGACTACGAGGAACGGCGTGAAAATGGTGGCGGCGCGGCCCAGCGTGTTGCAGAGGCCGAGGGCACGCATGCGGACATCGGTGGGGAAGAGTTCGGGGACGTAGATGGCGAAGAGCAGGGCGACGAGGATGTAGATACAGACGACGAGGAGAAAGCCGGCGAGGGGAAACAGGCGGGGATCGCGGATGAAGGGGTAGATGCCGCCGAAGAGGATGGTGAGCACGGAGGCGCCGATGATGGCGGGCTTGCGGCCGATGGAGTCGGCGGTGAGCGCTCCGATGGCCGCGCCGACAGGAGCGCCGATACTCATGAGGAAGGAATATTTGAAGGAGCTGGCCATGCTCCGGCCTTCTTGGACGAAGAAGGAGGGGAGCCAGGTGACGAAGCCGTAGATCAAAGTGTTGGCGACGATGAGGACGGTGGCGCCGACGAAGAGGCGCGAGAAGAGTTGCGGGCCGAAGAGTGAGGCAAAATTGCGCCCGGAAGTTGAGGGCGGAGCGGCGGCGGGGGCGGGAAGCGGCGGATCTTGATTGGCGAATTCGCGTTCGATTTCCAGCAACATTTTTTCGGCTTCTTCGGTGCGGCCTACGGACTCCAGCCAGCGCGGCGATTCGGGCATGGATTTGCGGAGGTACCAGACGATTAGGGCGCCCACGCCGCCGATGACGAACATGATTCGCCAGCCGAAGCGCGGAATGAGCACGGCGCTGGCTAGCGCGCTGATGGGCAGGCTGATGACGACGACGGCGTTGAGGATGCCGCACCAGCGGCCGCGGGCTTGCGGCGGAAGAAATTCGGTCATGGCGGCGTAACCGGCGACCAATTCCGCGCCGAGTCCGATGCCCATTATGCAGCGGAGAAGAATGAGGACGGACATATTGGGGGCGAAGGCAGAGGCGATGGAGGCGAGGCCGAAGATGATGAGGTTGGCCTGATAGGTGAAGCGGCGGCCGAATCGATCGCCGAGGAAGCCGGTGAGAAAAGAGCCGATCATCATGCCGATAAAGGTGAAGGAAACGAATTGGGCGTTTTGCGCGAGGGTGGAAAAGTGGCTGTTGAGTGTGGCGCCGAGGACGCTGGCGGCGACGTAGACGTCGTAGCCGTCGAAGAACATGCCGATGCTGATGAGCGTGAGGATGCGGCGATGGAAAGAGGAGATGGGGAGGCGGTCGAGGCGGGCGCCGGCGTTGACGCTCAAGAGTGACTCACTTTTTCCTCGCGAGGGCGGCCATGGTGCCTGCGGTGAGGGCTTCGACGGCCAGGGCGCAATTTTTTTCGAAAGTGTTGGATTGCGCGGTGAGGAAAAAGTCTTTGCAGCGGCGGGCGGCGGCAGGGTCCAGTTTCAAGATGCGGGCGATGAGGGCGTCGGCTTCGGCGGAAAGATTGGCGGCGGGAACGACTTGAGAGATCAAGCCGATTTCGAGAGCTTGCTGGGGAGAAAATGGCTCGCCGAAAAGTACGAGAGGAAAGGCGAAGCGCGGCAAGGCGTATTCGCCGAGGTACGACATGATCGCGGCGGGAGCGAGGCCATGGCTCATTTCTGGAAAACAGAGGGAGGCGGTGTCTGCTACCAGAGGGAAGTCGGTGACGATGGCGAGGCCCATGCCGAAGGCGAAGGCGTCGCCTTGGACTTCGGCTACGGAGATTAGCGAGGAGGTGCGGACGAGGCGTTTGAGTTCGATGAGGCGGGAGACTTCGGCGCGGACGGAATCGAGGTCGCGGGCGGCGCGTTCACGGCCGATGCAGAAAACTTTGCCGCGGGCGCGGATGCGGAGGACCCGGGCGCGTGGATTTGAGGATTCGGAGCGAAGTTCGGCGAGCATGGCGTCGAACATGGGGCCGGTGATTTCGTTGCCGTGATCGGGATTGTTCAGGGTGAAGGTTAGGACGTCGGGTGAGCGATGAATGTCGACCAGAGGAGTGGAGGCTTCGTTGGAGCGGCCGGGGGACGGAGTGTTGGACATGGCCGGGAGATTATACAGGAAAATTACCGGTTGATTGGCAGGCAAGGTTGCCATCGAAGGTGGAGCTGGCGGACGATTTGGGAGAGTGTGAGAAGATGGCGCGGAGCCAGCCGGCAAGATGATTGCGGGCAAATTTTGGGCGGGAGGTTCCGGGAGCGTTTATGTACATGCATATGTTTGCGTTTCGATGGAAGCCGGGGGTGACGGAGGAGCAGAAGCGGCGAGCGGTGGCGGAAATTCGCGCGCTGCAGGGGCAGATCCCCGGGTTGCTGGAGACCGCGGTGGGGATGAATATTTCTCCTCGAGGCGGCGGATATGAGCTGGGGGGCGCGATGAAATTTGCGGACAAGGCGGCGCTGGACGGGTACGGAGGGCATCCGGTGCATCAGAAGCTGGTGAGTTGGTTGATGCCGCTGATTGAGCCGATTGAAGTGGATTTTGAGATTCGGTGAGGAAGTAGAAAGGTATTGAAGCGAAGAGGCAAAGAAAAAACCGCACCCTGAAAACCGCAGGGTGCGCCACCCACGGGGTCAGGAGCGGACGGAGTGGTCTAGGTGGTGGTGGAGGTGGAGTTGCATGTTGCGGAGGGGGGCGCTGGAATTTTGTAGGCGGCTGAGGAGGAGGGCGCCTTCGAGAGAGCTGATGATAAGTTGAGCGAGTTCTAGGGGCTTGGTGCGCGGATTGATTTCGCGGCGGGCGATGCCTTCGGCGGTGATTTTGGAGAGG
>Ga0137415_10000667_pt1 | contig 33268 bp, 30 predicted proteins | sample CZODoug3_1_1_16f_FD_183082 | JGI IMG/M metagenome (GOLD analysis project Ga0137415, IMG submission 183082) | Vadose zone soil fungal communities from Angelo Coast Range Reserve, California, USA - CZODoug3_1_1_16fungal (Hybrid Assembly) | ecosystem: Environmental > Terrestrial > Soil > Vadose...
ACAATGGCAAGGCACATGAGGTCACTGCCTGACCGAGGGGCGGGTGGCGATCGCTCGACTTCAATTAATCTGCTGAACGACTGAATCAAGAATTGTCGGGCACGGGGAAGGGTTGCAATGCGTGGGATGACGCTGCGATGAGTGAGAGCCTGGTAACCACGGAGGCCTCTGATGGTGTCTTCGTCATCTCGATCAACCGGCCCGCAGTGCGCAACGCGATCGACCTCGCCACGAGCATGGAGTTGGCGAGTGCCTTCGACGAGCTCGACGCCCGTGTCGATCTGATGGTTGGCATCCTCACCGGAACGGGAAGTGTCTTTTACGCGGGTATGGACCTGAAGGCATTTCTGCGAGGTGAGACGGCGCAACGGCATTCGCAGAGAAGCGCAAGCCGGTGTGGCTAGGCCGTTGAACTGCGTTACCCCGCAGTTCGTTTGAGCAGAGTACCAACTATGAGTCGCTTGCAGCCTTCAGTTGCGATCCGATGCGCGTCGGCGCTGAGATTGCTGCCAAGGCCCGCCAACCCAAGTGTGATTGCCGCCAACGCGCCCCGCGCAAGCTTTGCGTCCTCCGCAGCGAGTTCGCGATCCTCGATCGCCCGATCGATGATTTCGGTCGAGAGGTCGGCGAACCGTCTGTCGAAGGATATCGCCGACAACTCCACGTGGCGTTGCGCTTCTTCACGCACGACGAACATGTACATCGCCTTGGACCTGTCCTGTGACAGGATTTCGTGTGTGGCGTCGAGGAGAGCCTCGATTCGGGCGACTGCGCCGGTCTGAGCGTCTACTGCGGCACGCATGCGCGCATAGCTCTCGGCCTCGGTCGTCTTGAACACCGCGATCATCAGGTCGCTCTTGCGGCCGAAGTGGTGATAGACGGTGGCAGGCGTGAGGCCGGTGCGGTCGGCGATGATCTTGTTGGTCGTCGCGGCATATCCATAGGCGGCGAAGCATTCCCGTGCCGCGGTCAAGATCTGATGGCGCGTGTCAGCGGACGAGGTGTTGGCCGGTCGGCCAAGCGATCGGCGACGTCGTTTCGGAGACGCAACCGAAACCTTCGGGTTCAACGGCGACATCTTCTCGACCCGCGGGGGGCCAGCCTTGGCCATTGGGTGTGTCCTCTCAACCCGGAATCGTCGGCCGTTCGACTGCTACGGCAGCGGCCCTCGTCTGGTAAGTCTGCGGAATATCGTAGCGCTCCCAGCGCCGTGTAGAAGGACGGGTCAAACGGCGCCCTTGTAATCGGTCGGTCGAACGATTAAATTCGAACCCAGACGTAGGACGGACGTCGTCGTAGCCGCAAGTGCAAGCGTGCGGCCTCCGTCGGACTTCGTTCGAAGGGGCCCGACGCTTCGTCGGGGAGCGACTCGACAGCCACTCACAGGGACAGGCGCGGAGACCAATGCGGCGGACGATCTATCAGACTGAACACGAAGACTTCCGGGAGCTAGCACGGAAGTTCATCGCCACGGAAGTCGTTCCGCACTTCCACGAGTGGGAGCTCGCCGGAGCTCCACCGGTCGAATTCTACCGCCGGGCAGGTGATCTCGGCATTCTCGGCGTGCAAATTCCCGAAGCCCATGGCGGGGGTGGCCAGCAGTCCTTCAAGTTCAACGCGGTGCTTACCGAGGAGGTCTCTCGCGCGTGTGTGGGGCTGGGTTCGCTGCGTGTGCACATGGACATCGTGCTGCCGTATCTGCTGCACTTCGCGACCGAATCACAGAAGCAACGGTGGCTTCCGGGCATGGCATCTGGTGACCTGATGACGGCGATCGCGATGACTGAGCCGGGTACCGGCTCGGACTTGGCGGGTATAGCCACTCGTGCTGAACGCGACGGTGACAACTACGTGATCAGCGGTGCGAAGACGTTCATCACTGGCGGTCGCAACGCGGGTCTGGTGCTGGTCGTCGCGCGTACGTCGTCATCAAGCGAATCCGATCGGCGGAGTGGGTTGTCGATCTTCGGCGTCGAGACGGACACTCCTGGGTTCTCAGTTGGCCGGACCCTGGACAAGATTGGAGTCAAGGCGCAGGACACGACCGAGCTGAACTTCGACGGTGTGGTAGTTCCGAGGGACAACCTCCTTGGGGAAGAGGGTGCGGCGTTCGAATATCTTGCCCACAATCTCGCCCAGGAGCGCTTGGCCATCGCGCTGGCCGCCCGAGCTTCGGCGGGTGCTGCGCTTGAGGTGACCTTGGACTACGTGACCTCGCGACACGTCTTCGGGAAGCCCGTCTCGAGCTTCCAAAACACGAAGTTCGTGCTCGCCGAATGCGCTACGGACATCGAAGTCGGTCAAGTGCTCTGCGACCGAGCCGTGGAGGAGTTGGATGCCGGCGCGTTGACAGCCGTTGACGCGGCAAAGATAAAACTGTTCTGCACCGAGATGCAGAGCCGCGTCGTCGACAAGTGCCTACAGTTGCACGGCGGATACGGCTACATGTCGGAGTATCCGATATCCCGCCTGTACACCGACGCCCGCGTGACGCGAATCTACGGCGGCACCAGTGAGGTACTGAAGACTTTGATCAGTAAGTCGCTACGCATCTAGCGAAATGACTTTGGAATGCCTTCGAATCCGGGGAACCGGCATCGTCCCCCTTACGGGCACATGAGTGAAGAAACGGGAACGGCGGCCGTTGATCTGGCCGGTCAGTCGACGGGGTGCGGTGTGAAGTTGGTGATCGGACGAAAGACGTTGTGCTACGTCGTATCTACACGCCGACAGCGGTGTCCGACATTGCGTCACAGACCAGGTCTGAGTTATATTGCGAATCAACAATCGCATTATGCGACGAGAACCGAGGGCGGCTGAAATGGCGACGAGTATCGAGGCGACGGCTACGGGCGTGCGGCAAGGGGACGCAGAGGCAACCTCAGGGCAACTCGAGTTCGCCGACCCGATGAGCTTGCGGGGGCTGCTCTACCAGTTGACCGGAGACGAGGAACTGGCTTCCATCAAGCTGTCGTCTGGGCCAGGGATGTTCGGCGGTGAGATGGTCTCCATCACCGATCCCGACGAGATCGCCACGTTGCACGCCAAGACATTGGCCATGCTGCGCGCCCACCGCAACGGCGAGCTGACGTCTCCACCTCAGACGCGTGAGCACGTCCGCAAGGCAATCAGTCTCGGAGTCGGCGAGCCCATTTCAGACGACGACGTCGACTTTTGGGTCGAGGAACTCGCGCTCGATTCTTCTGCGCGCGGCCTGAAGTGGAGCAAGCAACCGGACCCTCAGCAGCTCAGCGCGTTTCACGTCATCGTGATCGGGGCCGGCCTCGCGGGAGTCAACGCGGCCGTTCGACTCAAGGCCGCCGGCGTGCCGTTCACGGTCATCGAGAAGAACGCCGGGGCGGGTGGGACGTGGTTCCAGAACACCTATCCCGGTGCCAACGTCGACGTCCCGAGCCGGATCTACTCGCATTCGTTCGGTGTGGACTACCCGTTCGAGGAGCTCTTCGCTTCGCAGTCAGAGAACAAGAAGTACATCGACTGGTGCGTCGATGAATTCGGCGTGCGGTCCAGCATCCGATTCGAGACGGAGGTGACGTCGGCGCGTTGGGACGACGACACCAAGAAGTGGGAAGTAGAAACCCGGTCCGCTGACGGACGTACGGCGCGGTTCACGGCCAACGTGGTCGTCACAGCCGTGGGATTCTTGGATCGGCCGAGCATTCCTGCCATCGCTGGCCTCGACGACTTTGCCGGACCGATGTTCCACACGGCGCAGTGGGATCACGACCTGGACCTCGCCGGCAAGCGGGTAGTCATCATCGGTACGGGTTCAAGCGCCTGCCAGCTTGCGCCGGTACTGGCCGACACGGTGGGCCATCTCACGATCTTCCAGCGCACACCACCGTGGCTCCTGCCGATACCCGGAGTCGGCATGAAGCTGTCCGACGACATGAAGTGGCTCAACGAGAATGTGCCCTTCTACAACAACTGGACGCGACTGCGTGTCAGCTGGGCCGTCGCCGACCGAGTCTTCCGGCCATCGCTCTACTGCGATCCAAACTGGCACGATCCCATGTCCATCAGTGCCGAGAGTCACGCCATGCTCGAGAATCTGACGGGCTACATCCACAGCCAGGTCGGCGATGATCCCGAACTGCTGGCGAAGACTCTGCCCAACTATCCGCCGATGGCAAAGCGGTTCGTCGTCGATAGCGGATGGTTCACCACGCTCAAGCGCGATGACGTCGATCTAGTGGCGGAGGCCGTTGCGCAGATAGAGCCCAACGGCGTCGTCACGGAGTCGGGTGCATTCCACGAGTGCGATGTGATCGTGCTCGCCACCGGATTCCGCAGTACGGACTACCTGTGGCCCATGGAAATCGTCGGAAAGAACGGCGTGACCATCGGCGAGCGTTGGAGTGCTGACGGCGCGCGTGCGTACAACGGCGTGACGGTTCCCGGCTTCCCGAACTTCTTCATGCTGTACGGGCCGAACACGAACGCCTACGCGCAGGGCCCCGTCGTATGGGGTGAACTGCAGACCCGTTACGCCCTCGAGTGGGTCAACCTGATGTTCGAACAGGGCATCGATGCCGCGGACGTGACCGAAGCCGCCTATCGCGAGTTCAACGAGAGGCTGGACCAACGGCTGAGCACGTCGGTGTGGATGACGGCGACTCAGAAGTCCTACTACGTCAACGAGCACGACCGAGTCGCCACTCAGGGTCCGTGGAGTACCGAGGAGTATTGGCGATTCATTCGTCGCCCCAACTTGCATGACTACGAGATCAGCCAAGGACAAACATGATTGAGCACAAAGCCCTTTACATCAACGGGCGGTGGGCGACTCCGGATTGCGCAGATTTGCTCGACGTCGTGTCTCCCAGTAGCGGCGAGGTGATCGGTCGTGTTCCGGTGGTGTCGACGCGCGACGTCGACGCCGCCGTGGCCGCGGCCCGCGTCGCATTCGACTCCGGAGAGTGGTCCACCTTGGGTGTGCAGCAGCGGGCAAAGTACGTGCGGGCAGTCAGGGACGGATTGGTCAGTCGCGCAGATGAAATCGCCAGCCTGATCGCGGCGGAAGCCGGCCTGCCGATCAAGATGTGGGCCAGAGTCGATGGTGCGATGACGTTCTTCGACTACTTTCTGGACCTCGCCGACCGACTCGAAGAGCCCGAAATACGCAAGGGCCCAACCTGCAACGTGTTGGTGCACGAGGAACCGATCGGCGTCGTTGCCGCCATCCTGCCGTGGAATGCGCCCTTGGCCATTGCTGCGATGAAGATCGTTCCGGCGTTGTTGGCCGGTTGCACAGTGGTGCTCAAGCCAGATCCAAGCACCCCCCTCCACGCATTCGTGCTCGCCGAGATCTTTCACGAAGCTGGAATTCCACCGGGTGTGGTCAGCGTGCTGCCGGCGCAGCGGGAGGCAAGTGCTGCACTCGTCGAGCACCCCGGTGTCGACCACGTCAGTTTCACGGGCAGCAGCGCCACCGGCCGGATAGTGGGTCAGATTTGCGGTCGACAACTCAAACGCTGCACGTTGGAACTTGGTGGCAAGTCCGCGGCGATCGTGCTCGACGACGCCGACCTCAACGCGGTTCTACCTTGGCTCGTCGGAACCGCGTTCATGAACAACGGTGAGGCATGCGTCCTGCAGAGTCGCATTCTGGTGCCACGCGGGCGGCACGCCGAAGTCGTCGACGCGCTCGCAGGCGCTGCGTCTCACCTGGTGGTAGGCGATCCCCACGATCCGACGACCGATATCGGTCCATTGATCAGCGAAGCCCACCGCGAACGTGTCGAGGGCTTCGTGGAACGCGGCCTCCAGGCCGGAGCAAAGGCGGTCATCGGTGGAGCGCGCCCGGGCGCACTGGACAAGGGCTGGTACTACGAGCCGACCATCATGGTCGACGTCAACAACAGCATGGAGATCGCGCAGGAGGAGATATTCGGCCCCGTCATCGTGGTCATTCCCTACGACGATGACGAACACGCCGTGGCGCTGGCCAATGACACTCCCTACGGCCTGTCGGGAACCGTTTGGACCTCGGATCATGCACGCGGCCTTGCGATCGCCGCGAAGGTGCGCACCGGAAATTACGGTATCAATTCCTTCGGAATGGATCCGTGTGCACCGTTCGGGGGATGGAAGCAGTCCGGACTTGGCACTGAACTCGGACGAGAAGGGTTCGACGAGTTCCAAGTGGCGAAATCCATCCACCTGCCGGGCAATTGGAATGGCCCAAGCTTCATCGGACCGGACATCTAACCCAACGATGGACGTCTCTGACATCAATCTCCTAGACAAAGACCGTTTCGCGCGGGGCTTTCCACACGAGTGGTTTACCTGGCTCCGCCACAACGCTCCGGTCTACCGACACCCTGAGCCGGACGGGCCGGGCTTCTGGGTGCTGAGCAAGCACGAAGACGTCGCCGCGGTGAGTCGGAACTCAGCAGTCTTCAGTTCGGACTCGGTCAATGGGGGGATCGTCGGCCTGACTGACGCCGAACGCGCTCCCATCGTCTTGACCACCAAGAACGGCAAGAACGCGGCACTGATGGATCCCCCCGAACACACTGGGCACCGCGCCGCGATGGAACGCGCATTCCGGCCACGAAGTGTCGCCGCACTGGAGGACACGGTCCGCGACGTCGTCGCCAAAGTGCTCGACCAGGCCATCGAAAAGGGCAATGTCGACTTCGTGGACGAAGTTGGTGGACGTATCACGCTTGGTGTACTTGCCACCATGCTGGGCGCCCCCGAACGGGACTGGCCGCAGCTCTACGATCTGGCGAATATGGCCGTGGGCGCGGACGATCCAGAGTTCGCCGAGCCATTTCTGAAGGAATTGTCGAGCCCACGTGCCATGGTCCGTGAGTTGGTGCGCGCAGCTCGTGAATTCGGGTTCGATGGCTTGAAGGCTCTGCCCGTGCTGCGGAAGGCCACCCCCGCCCAGCGGCGCGGTTTCCTGGCCCTATACAAGGGACGCGGCGACCTCCAGCGCTATGCATACGGCTTGGCAAAGGCCCGGCGCGCGCAGCCTGGTGACGACCTGGTGACCAAGCTCATCCAGTCCGACGTCGATGGTGTCCCGATGTCGGATCAGAACATCGTCCTCTACATCGAGCTCTTTCTCACCGCCGGCCACGAAACGTCGCGCACGGCGATGGCTCACGGCATCGATCAGTTTCTCCAGAACCCCGAAGCCTATGCCGAACTGCGAGAGGACCCTTCAGCGATCCCGACTGCGGTGGAGGAAGTCCTACGATGGTCCACGCCGGTCGCGCACTTCCGGCGAGCGGTGCTGCAGGATACCGAAATTCACGGACAACCCATCGCCCGCGGCGAATCGGTTTCGCTGTGGTATCTGTCCGCCAACAGAGACGAAGACGTCTTCCCAGATCCGTTCAAGTTCGACATCCATCGAAAGCCGAATAGACACTTGGCATATGGCGGCGGAGGAGTTCACTTCTGCATGGGAGCCAAGCTTGCCCGGCTCGAGATTCAAATCCTGCTGGAGGAACTGACCAAGCGGGTGCCCGAGATGACGAGGACGGGTGCGGTTGACCGCTTGCGTTCGAACAACATCCACGGCTTGAAACACCTTCCAATGGCGCTTTCGGGCGGAAAGGTACGGGTATGACCTACGACCTCCTTCAGGGTCTACGTGTGGTGGAGTTGACGATGTTCTCAACCGACACCGTCGGCGGCCATCTCGCCGACCTTGGCGCCGACGTCATCAAGATCGAGGAACCCCCCTACGGCACACCGACGCGCCACTCCGGCACTCTGCACTTCCGCTGGAACCGTGGCAAGAAGAGCGTCATGCTTAGCCTGAAGGAGGATGACGGAGCGGCTCGAATCGGCGAGTTGGTGCGCGAAGCCGACGTGTTCATCTACGGGTTGCGAGCGGGGTCCGCCAAGCGGTTCGGTGTCGATTACGACGCGATCCGGGCGGTCAAGAGTGACATCGTCTACTGCGCCGTCAGCGGATTCGGTCAAGAGGGGCTCTACCGCGATCTGGCTTCACACGGTTGGGCCTTCGATGCCCTTGCGGGTCTTGCGGTTCCGGAGATCGATGAGGTGGGTCTCCCGCGGACTCCGGACAGCCACACGCTGGTGGGAATCGAAGCCAGTGGACTGTTCGGGGCGATGGCCGTCTTGGCGGCCGTGCGGAAGGCGGAGCGTACCAAGGAAAGCCAGTACCTCGACATCGCCGGTGTGGACTGCGCGCTCTCCTTCCGCGCGACCGATTTCGACATGCGTGCCAACGACATGGGCAATACGGCGATGTCGGGTTACGTGCGTTACCAGTACTATCCGACAAAGGACGATGAGTACGTGATGTTCATGGCTCTCGAGGACAAGTTCTGGAACAACTTCTGTAAAGCGACTGATCGCCTCGACCTCTACGAGCCAGGCCTCACGATCGACACGCCGGAGGCCAGCGCCGAACAGAAGGCGGCGGTGCGGCGCGCACTCGCCGATGTCTTCCTTACTCACACTCGCAGTGAGTGGACGGAACTCTTCATCAGCCACAACGTGGCGGGCGCGCCGGCCTATGGGGGTCTTGACGTGCTCGATGATCCGCACATTGCGGCCCGCGGACTGACCTACGACCAAGAGCAACCGGACGGCCGCATCATGCACTTGTTCGGCACGCCGGTAAAGGTTGGTAGCGAGGACTTTTCGCCGGGCTGCCCGCCAGGGCCCGGTCAACACACCGACGAGATTCTGCAAGGAGCTGACAAATGACGGTGACCACCGGAGAACTCTCGGAAGAGGCAATCGACGAGAGGCTTGCCTCGTTCATCGGAAGGACCGACCTCGGGCCCCCCATCCAGGCTCGCGAACCGATCAGCACCACTACCGTCCGGCAGCTGACAGACGCACTCGGGGATCGAAATCCGGTGTACAGCGATCCGGACTTCGCGGCGAAGTCCATTCATGGTGGCATCGTCGTCCCGCCGACCGCACTGCAGGTGTTTTCGCTCCCCGGTCTGTTCCCCGCGCCGGGCCGCCACCTTCGCTCGCCGGACGGAGTGGAGCGCTTCGTCCTCGCGCCCGGTGGCCAGCACGTACCGGGTGACCATCCGCAACGCGTGATGCTCGACGAACTGCACGACCTCTTGGAGGGAGCCGGGTACACGTCGCCTGCGGTGACCAACGGGTGGTACGAGTACAAACGCTACCTGCGCCCGGGAGATCACCTTTCGTTCTCGGCCCCTAGTGTCGACGAGTACTTTGGACCGAAGCAGACCGCGCTCGGCAAGGGTTACTTCATCACGATGAGCCAGGACGTGACCGATCAACACGGTGAACTCGTCGCCGTCATGAAGCATCGATTCATCCGGTTCAAGCCCGCCTTCTCAGATTCCGCAGCGCCGACGGAATTGCCCTCGAGCAACGCGTGGAGGGCGCCCACAGAGGAGCTCGGCGATTGCACGATCGCTCCTGCCCCGCGCACCGACACACTGCGGTTCGGCGACGTGGCGCTCGGAGACGAGTTGCCGAAGCTGGTGATCGAATTGACTCCGACGCTCATCATTGCGACAGCGATAGCCACCCAGGACTATCAGAATGTCCACCATGATCGCGATGCCGTTCAGCGACTGGGACATCCCGATGTCTTCATGAACATCTTGACCTCCACCGGCTTTGCCGGCAGGTTCGTGACCGACTGGGCCGGTCCTGAGGCACTCATCGAAGCAGCCACGGTTCGGCTCGGAGTGCCGAACTACCCCTACGGCGACTTCACCATCTCGGGCAAGGTCGTAGACCGCGAGGAATCCCCAACCGGCGTTTCCGGCCGCCTCGTCGTCGACGTCCAGGGCACCAATAGCATTGGCACTCATCTAAGTAGTCAAGTCACCCTCTCGCTACCGCGTTGAGTCGAGCAGCTGTCGAGAAAGGTGCCGAAATGGTCTCTCCTGTTATCCCCACCGACGCCGCGCTGCCTGCCGCGCAGCGCGATAAGACGCTTCCGGAATTGCTCGCCGAGCATGCCAGGGCCCACGCCGACCGACTGTTCCTGCAGGAAGCCGACGGTCCGCAACTGACGTATGGGGCGGCTTACGATCGGGCGCTACGTTGGGCGAATGTACTGCGGGAATTGGGGATTGGCCCGGGTGCCAGAGTGGCCACGATGCTCGACAACTGTTTGGATGGCCCAATACTCTGGACGGCAGCATCGATCCTGAATGCCGTTGACGTTTCGGTGAGCACGGGCTACCGCGGAGCGCTGCTCGCACACGCACTGAATCTCTCCGAGGCTCGAGTCCTGTATGCCGACGTCCAAGCGTTGGAAGCCCTGGCTGCAGTGGTCTCAGATCTCAAATCAGTCGAGACATTGATCGTGCGAGGGACTAAATCTGCTGACGCGCCGGAGTTTCCGTTCGCCGTGCATTGGGCAGAAGACCTGATCGCAGACACCCCCGCGATAGAACCGAGCGCGCCGCCCCGTGCACACGACGTCGCCTGTGTCGTGTTCACCTCTGGCACCACCGGGCCCTCCAAGGGCGTGATGTTGGCCTGGGCCGCGCTGTCCAGCGGCTCAACTGCACTCAACGATGCCCTGAACGACGAGGACGTGCTGTATCTGACATCGCCGGCCAACCATCTCATCGCGCGCATTCAGATCCTCACCGCAGCCCAGGTCGGTGCCACGGTGGTGCTCAAGCGTGCCTTCAAAACCCAGGACTTCTGGAGCGACATCGACCGATACGGGTGCACGTATTCAACGCTGGTGGGTGCGATGGCTCACTTCATCATGAGCCAACCCGAATCACCGAACGACGCTGGGCATTCCCTGCGGCGAGTGACCATTTCGCCGATCCATCCGCGGCTCGACGACCTCACTCGGCGGTTTGGCATCACCCACGTCAATACCGCGTTTGGCATGACAGAGGTCCCGTCGCCGATTCGGGTCAAATGGAATGCGATCGAGAACATCGAAAGCTGCGGACGCGTTCCCTCCGGATGGCCTGGCTGGGAGGTTCGCCTCGTCGACGAGTTCGACGGCGAGGTGCCGGTCGGGGAGGTGGGTGAGCTCATTGTCCGCACGGCGGTGCCGTGGACCCTTGCTACCGGATATCTCGGCATGCCGGAACAGACGGCCCTGGCTTGGCGCAACGGGTGGTTCCACACGGGTGACGCGTTCCGGCAGGACGTTGAGGGACGCTTCTACTTCGTTGACCGGATGAAGGATTCGATCCGTCGTCGCGGGGAGAACGTCTCCTCCTTCGAAGTCGAGGCGGAAGTGAATGCGCATCCGGATGTCGCTGAATCCGCGGCGATTGCGGTCCACGCCGACGATGAAGGTGACGAGATCAAGATCTTCGTCGTCCCGGTCGCAGGATGCTCTCTGGATCCAGAGGACCTCGTGCGGTTCCTGATGCCCAGAATGGCGCGCTACATGATTCCTCGTTTCGTGGAGGTCGTTGAATCGATGCCGAAGACACCTACCCAGAGAGTCAAGAAGGTGGAGTTGCGGGAGCGTCAGCCGGGCGACGTCTGGGATCGCGTCGCTGCAGGCGTCGAATTGCCCAGCCGCAGTTGAGGTACCGGACATGAAGGCACGTTCATTGGTGGGCAAGGTGGCGGTCGTCACTGGGGGAGCCCGCGGAATTGGAAGGGCGATCTCGACTACGCTTGCCGACGCAGGCGTTGTCGTGGCCGTCGGCGACATCGACATATCCGATGTCACGGACGCGGCGTACGCCGCGAGACTCGACGTCGCCGACTCTGGTTCCGTTTCGAAATTCTTCGACGACGTTGAAGCCCGCCTCGGACCCATCGACATTCTCGTCAACAATGCGGGAATCATGCCGACTGGCTTGATCCACGAGATGGACTCGCTCGTCACCGCACGGATAGTGCAGGTAAATCTGTTGGGAGTCATCAACGGAATCAGTGAAGCCGCACGGCGCATGAGGCCCCGCGGTCACGGCCACATCGTCAACATGTCGTCACTCACTGCGCGCCTACCCGGTGCGGGCGTCGCCACGTACTGCGCGTCGAAGGCGGGTGTCCAGGCATATTGTCAAGCCGCGGCAATCGAACTCGCAGGGACCGGCGTCGACCTCAGTGTCGTTCTACCGTCGCTGGTCAAAACCGAACTCGTCGCTGGTATTTCGGTCAGGCGGGGGACACCGACGTGTAGGCCCGCAGACGTCGCCGAGCGGGTACTCGAAGTGCTTCGCAAGCCGCGATTCGAAGCGTACGTTCCTCGCTCCGTCGCGCCGGTCGCGTTCATCCACCAGTTGCTCCCGGCGCGGGCACGCCTAATGGTCGCGCGCACGTTTCGGGCCGACCGGATGATCGAAGAATTGGACACCAGCGCGCGCGTGGGTTACGAAGAGCGCGTTCGTGAACACCTCAACCCAGGCCGCGAGGATGGTGAGACGAGGGCGTGAACCTAGCCGACCGATGCCTCCACGGTGCCCACATCCCCAAGACTGGCCGGAGCGTCGGCCAGGTACGCCATGGCGGCTCGAGACAGCTCAGACGCGAATTCGCGATCGGTCAGATCGTCGGTCGGCAACTGCAACTGCGGGCTCAGCTGGTAGCGGTACAGCAGTGCTGCTCGCAGCTGTGTTGCACAGAATGCGGCGGCGCTGCGGGGGCGCGGGTGCCCGATCGACTCGACGCGGAGCAGGATGAGTCGTGTGATGCATGCGTGGAATTCGGCGTGGATCCTGCCCTCACGGGCGGCAACCTTCTGATCGGCGGCAGCCAGGTGCGCAGTTGCCAGCAATAGACCCGAGTTCTGATGGGTTACCTTGGCGATCTCTTCGATGACTCGCAGCAGCATCTCCTCCATCGGCACCCCCTCCCATCGCGCTGGGTTCAAGGCCACCGACTGAAGGTGTATTGCCCGCTCCGTGTATCGCTCGTGGACGACGTGCAGCAGCCCGTCCCTCGACTCGAAACGACGATAGAAGGCTCCCACGGAGTGACCAGCTCGGGTGCAGATGTCGTTGATCGACACTTCGTCGAAGGGCTTCTCGGACATCAGTTCCTCGGCCGCGGTCAGAAGCCTCTCGAAGGTCTGCAGCGACCGCTGCTGCTTGTAGCCGTGATGCCTCTGCGGAACCGCATCGACTCGAGGCGAGACGTTGCTGACTTCTTCCACGCGAGCAACTGTCTTCTTACGCGAACTTGCCACCTGATAAGCGTAACAGTGATTCGCGTCTTGAAAGGTGCGCGCGGCGCAACGAGCATAGATTCTCGTCACAGTTGGCCTGGTCCTGTATGCCGCCGAACATCCCTCGTTCGCGGCGGCTTGCCTACCATTCAATCTGCGCAAGATCGAGCCGAGGATCAGCCCAAAATCGTCGATCTGGCTTTACTTTTCATCGCAGTCGCGCTGCGGGCGCCGACCATTGCGATGGGTCTGAAACCCTGAACCACTTCGAAACACACCACGGGCTCGCGTCGTACAGCTCGCTCATCCGCAATCTGCAAGCCCGAGTTGAAATGGGAACGCCATCACCTACCTCACCGCACGGAATCAGACGTCGGCAGGTACTCGTAGCTCGCGGCGTAAGACCTTTCCCGAAGCATTGCGTGGCAGCGCCGCTACGGCGCTGAAGTGACGCGGCACCTTGAACTTGGCGAGGTGTTCGGCGGCAAAGGCGCGCAGTTCTTCCTCGTCGATTTCGCTTCCAGGTGCCAGCACGATGAACGCCTTGGGCACCTCTCCCCAGCGCTCATCCGGAACGCCGACAACGGCAACTTCCTTGACGCTTGGATGGTCGTAGAGCACGTTCTCGACCTCGGCCGGGTATACGTTCTCTCCACCAGAGATGATGGTGTCCTTGACGCGGTCCTTCAAGAACACATAACCGGCTTCGTCAACGTAGCCAGCATCGCCGGTATGGAACCATCCACCGCGAAAGGCCTCCGATGTGGCCTCTGGCATGTGCCAGTATCCCGTCGTGAGTACGGGGCTCTTGATGGCGAGTTCGCCAATCTCCCCGGTGGGCAGCTCATTGCCGTCGGGATCCAAGACGACTAACTCCACGCCGTCCATCGGCCGGCCCACGGACAGCATCCGGGGAACCGGCGGGAGTTGGTGTTCGTCGGCGTCGAGCACCGTGACGATCGTGCTCTCGGTTGCCCCGTACATCTGCACGAACCCGCAACCCATGACGTCAAGTGCCTTGCGCAACAGGGTGGGAGGGATTGGCGACGCACCGTAGACGACGTAGCGAACATTGGAGAAGTCCGCTTCTTCGACACCCGGTGTATTCAAGAAGATTTGCAGCATGGGGGTGACGAGCGGCAACGCCGGCACCGGATACTCACTGACCAGGCTCAGCAGCACGACCGGATCGAACTCGCGCATGATGACCAGTGGGCATCCCTGGATGGCGCCTATGAAGGCCCAGTTGATGCCGCCGATGTGGAAGAGCGGCGCGGTAACGACTGCGGACTCGGTCGAATCCCACTTCCAGTACTCCGACTTGATGGTCGCCATCAGGCGGAAGTTCTCGAACAGATAGGTGTGGGGGACCAGTGCGCCCTTCGGCCGTCCAGTCGTGCCGCTGGTGTAGAGCTGGATGGCGTCGTCGCCAGGGCTGCTGTCGAGTTCTGGGTCAGTGGTGTCCAGGCCAGCCGCCCACTGCACGTAACCGTCGTCGTCCAACTCGGAATCGATGACCACGATCTGCAACAGCAGTGGAAGCTGTGCGCGGATGGATTCGACCGTCGGCGCGAATTCACCGTCCACGAAGAGGATCTGGCTCTCGGAGTCCTCGAGAAGGAATTGAAGCTCGGGAGCGGCCAACCGCCAGTTCACCGAGACCAGGACGGCGCCCGCCTTGCCCGTGCCGAACAGAATCTCGAACCACCGATCCGAGTTCTTCCCCAGAAACGCAACGCGAGCCCCTTGTTCAAGTCCGAGGTTGCGAAGTCCGTTCGCGACGCGGTTGCTTGCAACGTCCAGCTCTCCCCAGGTGCTCGTCCGTCCCTGACTGATTGTTGCGGTGGAATCTGGTGAACGTCTGGCATTCTCGCGAACGACGGTGGGTATCGTGCGGTCCATTTCGTCCTCCTTGACTATGCGGCAGGCTTAGCATAGAAATTGAGAGTCGAGATTCGCAACTCCGGGCAGGAAGGCGACCATTGCCCCCCACTCTCACACTCAACGATCCTCACATCCACCTGTGGGATCTGACGTCTGGGTGGTATCCACTCTTGGACCCGAAGACGGGCGATGCGACCGACGAGTCGCACGGAGTTGGTGACTTCGGCAAACTGCAGGGCAAGAGCTTCCTGCTGGATGACTACTTCGGACATGCACGCGACTTCCACGTCAACAAGATCGTGCACGTGACGGCGGCACAGGCCCCTCCGACCTGGCCGGACGAGACTCGATTTCTGCAGGAACTGTTCGAAAAGCACGGTCATCCGCATGGAATCATCGGCTGGACCGACTTCGACCGTCCTCCCGAAGAGGTGGACGCGGAGTTGGCCGCTCACGCGCAGTATGCGAACTTCCGCGGAATCCGCCATCAGACGGCGCCCGACTACACCAGCGATCACGTCAACGATTGCCTCGCGCTCATGCAAAAGCGAGGGCTCATCTACGACACCGTCGCGCACGAGGACAGTCTTCCTGCCGCCGCCGCCGCGGCGAAGCGGCACCCAGGCATGTCGTTCGTGTTGGAGCACGCAGGATGGCCGACGGGGCCTGGACGCGATGTCTTCGACGCATGGCGGGCCGGGATGACGGAGTTCGCGGCTGCGGAGAACACCGCCGTGAAGATCAGTGGTCTCGGAATGCCGTTGCGCGGCTTCGACGCCGAACTGATCGCGCCGTGGGTGGACGCGACGATTGAGGCGTTCGGACCCGATCGGTGCATGTTTGCCTCGAACTTTCCGGTCGATTGGCTGTTCACCGAGTACTCCACCTTGATGGACGCATACCTGTCGGTGACTGCGTCGTACTCGGACGCCGAGCGCGCGGCGATGTTCGCCGACAACGCCGAGCGCTGGTACCGCATCTAAGACGCACTTCAGACGTCGAGAATCTCCTCCAGTTCATGTGTTCAGCGTGTGAGGTTCTTCAGCTGGGCGATGAAGTCGACGTACTCTGCGGCGTTGTCGGTGAGCGGACTGACGAGCAGCGTGGTGACACCGGCCTCCGCGAAGGCAGCCATGCGCTCCCTGACGAATCCAGCGGAGCCGATGAGAGATACGTGGCGCACCAGGTCATCGGGCACCACTGCGATCGCCTCCTGTTTCCGACCGGCGAGATACAGCTCCTGAATGCGATCGGCGGCCTCGCCGAAGCCGTATCGGGTGGCGAGCGCGTGGTAGAAATTGCGGCCCTTGGCACCCATACCGCCGATGTACAGGGCCAGTGGGGGTTTCGCGCGAGCCACCCGATCCTCGACGTCGTCACCGATGGCCAACGGCGTGCCGACGATGATGTCGAGGCCACCCAGTGCCGCATCCCGTTTGGCGAAGCCTGCGCCTAGTGCGTCACCCCAGACAGACTTGGCCTTCTCCGGATAGAAGAAGACTGGCTGCCATCCATCGGCAATCTCCGCGGCAAGCTCGACATTCTGCGGTCCCAGCGCAGCAATTGAGATCGGGATGCGTTCGCGGACCGGATGATTGATGATCTGGAGTGGCTTGCCCAGTCCCGTCCCTCGGTCACGTGGGAGTGGGATCTGGTAGTGCCTGCCGACGTGCTGGAGTCGCTCCCGTCGCCACACTTGACGGCATATCTCGATGATCTCGCGTGTACGGCCCAGCGGCGAGTCGAAACCAACCCCGTGGAAGCCCTCGACGACCTGAGGCCCGGAAGCGCCAAGGCCGAGTAGGAAGCGACCGCCGGAGACGTAATCCATTCCTGCAGCCGTCATCGCCAATAGCGATGGTGTGCGCGTGTAGATGGGGAGAATCCCCGAGCCGATCTCAATCGTGGTGGTCTTCGCGGCCAGATAGCCCAGTTGACTCACGGCATCGTAGGAATAGGCCTCGGGAACGAGCACTATGTCGGCGCCGACCTTCTCCATCTCGACAACCTGTTCGGCGGCCCGTTTGAAGTCGCGCGAATAGCCGAGTTGAACGCCGATACGTATTCTCATCAAGCTCCGTTCGAGGCGTTGGTCGTCTAGTGACGCAAGAATGTTGCGGCCCGCGGTCACTGCGCCTGGCGGCCAAGGGAATCGATGACGTCGCGCGGACAACCGACCGCGTTCAATACCGCCACGGTGTCCACCCCGAGCTCGGGAGCTGGTGGGACGGACGACAGCGGATGGCGCGGGAAGTTGACCGGGCTCGCGACGGTCCGGAAATCTTCCCCAGCGACGTCGACGAAGCAACCCGCCGCGTTCGCCTGTTCGTCGGCGACGACTTCCGCGGGAGTCAGCACCGGATCCCACCAAACGCCGCACGCTTCGAATCGCTCCTGCCAGAACTGCATCGGCTTGCTGACGAACTCGATGTCGAGTGCCTGGATGAACGCGCTGCTGTTGTGACGGCGTTCGCGTGCCTTTGCGAATCGTGGGTCCCTCGCAATGTCGTCACGTTCGATTGCGGTCATCAGGGCCGGGAAGTGCCGGTCGGCTTCAACTCCGAGCAGCCAGAACCAATGGTCGTCGCCTGTGCGATAGCAGTTGAACATCGGGTTCTTGGTGGTCGCACGGTCAAGGCCAAACAGGACGCGCCCCAGCAGCAGCTGCACACTCAGTTCCCAGCTCAAAGCGAACGTTCCCGTCCGCATCAGGCTGGTCTCCACAATCTGCCCGCGACCCGTCCTACTCCGCTCGATCAGGGCGCCAAGAACGCCGGCCAGCGCGGCCAGCCCGACTACGTGATCGCCGACGCCTGACGGTGTCGCTGGTGGAGGAGCATCCCCGGCGCGCATCTGGTGCAGCACGCCCGAGCGTCCTCCGAATGCGCCGATGTCGTATCCCGGCCGGTCTTTGTGCGGCCCCGTCGATCCATAGCCGGTCACCAATCCGATGACGAGCGCGGGGTACCTCTCGGTGACGGCTTGAGGGGTCAAGTCCAGGCGTGCAAGTGACTTGACTCGCGTATTCGTGATGAATACGTCGGCGGCAGCCAGCATGCTCTCGAAGGCCGTTGTGCCGTCGGGTGTGTGTAGGTCGAGTACGACGCTGCGTTTGCCCCGATTGTCCACGAGAAATGGGGCGTTCGGGATGCCGGGGCTGTACCCCTGCGAACTCATCAAGGCGCGAAATGGGTCACCCTTGGGCGGTTCGACCTTCCAGACCTCAGCGCCCCAGTCTGCGAGGAGGGCACCGACGCTGGGGCCTGCCACCCACGCCCCCAAATCAACGACCTTGACTCCGTCAAGCACTCCCATGTCTCCGGTGGTCCTTCCCAAGTAATCTACTATTCTGCCGATTAATCATATTGTCACGATCCTTCAGATTCGACCTGCCCGCACCACGGCGGTACTGCTTTCGCCAAGCCTGGGGTCTCCGGCTTTACCAGGCGCGCCGTGCCGCGAATCAAGGTTATATACGACGATTTACCGGGGTTCAACCTACGGGCTCCTCACGCGTCAGGGGCGCGGGGCTGTCTCCCTCTGTTCGGCCTCTGGCGATGTCCGATCTCGAGATGCTTCTATTAATCGGCGAATCACCCTAATATTAGGCGCAGGTCGAGTGTGATGGCGAACGACCTCGACGTCTCGGATCGACCTCAGCATGAACACCTATCGAAACGTGACGACCAACGGGCGCTCGCCTCCCCGGTGACAACTGATCAGGCACCGGGCACGTCGGCGTGTTCCGCTGCCAAGCTGGGGTCGGGTCCGACACCTTCGTCGGGCTACGCCTGCCCGTGGGTTCGTCCGTGTGAACTCCCGATGCGTATTCGGTATCGGCGTATGACGCTCGCATTTTAGGATGCATGTCCCGTATCGAACCCGCGATGCTTTTGGTCGGCCGCGCGGAACCTGCGGGCGCCGCATTCGAGCCGCACGCATCTGCGCTCAGTCGACCGCGGCCTTGGTCGACAGTCGTGAGGTGGGCGGGCGGGCCGGTGGGGCCGCCGTTGCCTCATCGTCGACCATGGCGCAGCGCAGAGCTTGGACTGCGTGTAAGGCGGGCACGCTTCCTCGGAAAGCGTCGGCTACGGGTGCGAATCGGAGTCCCTCAAGGGCACGCGCTCGATAATCAAAGAACTGCTAATAATGTTGTAGTACAACCGATCTAATGATTTTCGGCGACGGCGATAGTCGTCACGAGATTGTGACCGTCCGGCGAGCCGGGAAGCTTCTTGTTTGATGCAGCCACGGGGCGCCTGCCTGCGCAGCTGCAGCCACTGCTCTAGCCCTATGCGCCAACCCGGCTGACTGATGACACGACATCTCGATCGGCCAAATGGTTCGGTCGCAGAAGTCCGTTGGCGCGACCGCCGATGGCATGGGGGTCTGATGCGGTCTTGGCCGCAGACAACGAGCGAGATCAGTCGCGCCGGGGCCCTGCGAAGCCCGACGGCATACGTCAATTGCGAACGAATAATCGCAAAAATGTTGACGGAACGAGCTGGCGAACACTAGCGTGACGCAGACAACATTTTCGACAAGACCTGTGAGAGGACGTTTGCCCAGATGGACGGTCGCGTCGGCGGAAGTGCCCGACCCGCCCGTCCACCGTCGCTGGATGCCATGGCGTCTTCGTATGGGCATTCCCGGGTGCGGCGCCATGAGGGAGGTCAGTCTTGATGGCCTATTCCGCTGCGCCGAGTGTAGGGGCGGCTCCGGAGACAGTTGATGTCGCAGTTGACCCCAACGGCGGCCGGATTCCTCACTCCGGCAGGCTCACCGGACTCCCGGCAGTGTCCCTCGGTCGTCGGCTGCGCAACATCGGCAAGCGGTTCTGGCGGACGCCGTTGGACAGTGCCGCGACGACGGGGCGGGGCGTGATGCTCTTCGCATCGGTCCTCCGTTTCTCCGTAACCGATGCAATGTCCTTTCGGCTGCCAGTCGGTGAAGTGGTCGTCCAAGCGTGGACGCTCTACAAGGTCACGGCGTTGCCCGCCATCATGATGGCGATTCCGTTCGGCGCGATGGTTGCGGTGCAGGCTTCGGGACTGATCAATCAGGTGGGGGCCAACTCACTCGTCGGAGCAGCTAGCGGTGTGGGTGTCGTACGCCAGGGCGCGCCGATCACCGCAGGGCTACTGATGGGTGGTGCCGCGGCTGCCGCAATTGCATCCGACCTCGGTGCGCGGTCGATACGTGAAGAATTGGATGCACTCCGGGTGATGGGAGTCGACCCGGTTCGGCACCTGATCGTGCCCCGTTTCTTGGCGCTGATCATTCTGGCCCCAATCCTGTGCGCGATCATCCTCGCCTCGGCCGTGCTTGCGTCCTTCCTACTTGCAATCACCGTCAACGACGTGACAAGCGGCAGCTTCTGGGCGTCGTTCGGCGCATTCGCGAAGATGGTCGATGTCTGGTTTGCCATTGGTAAGGCGACGGTGTTCGGGGCAATCGTTGGAATCGTCTCCTCGCTCAAGGGGATAGAGGCCAAGGGTGGGCCACGCGGTGTCGCGGACGCGGTGAACGCGGCCGTCGTGATCAATGTCGTCGGAATCGTCATCGCCAACCTCGTGATCACGCAGTTGCAGACGATGTTCTTCCCCATGCAGGTCGCTTGATGTCCGCCCATACGTCGGACCGCCATGCCGTGCCCGCCGCTTATTTTCGCAGGCTGCGCGAAATCAAGGCCGCCCGTGAGCGTGTGTTCAGAAACATCGGGCAATGGATCGTCTTCACTGGGCAGGTCATCTTCCTTCTCCCGGTGACGATCCGTCAGTATCGCCGGGAGACGCTGGCGAGAATGATCAATCTGGCCTGGGGCCGTGGCGCATTGGTCGTAGACGGTGGCGTGATCAGCGTCTTGGTCATTCTGGGTCTGGCGATCGGTGCTTCGATAGCGATCGAAGCGTTCGCGACGTTGAACCTGCTCGGGTTCGGCGCGATGTCGGGAATCGTCGGAGGCCTCGCGAACGTTCGCGAGATGGCGCCGCTCGTCGCCGGCATTGCCTTTGCTGCGCAAGCCGGATGCCGCATGACCGCCGAGATTGGCTCTATGCGGATCGCGGAAGAGATCGACGCCGTCGAGGCCATGGGGCTGAGGTCCATTCCGTTTGTCGTAGGCACCCGCCTAGTCGGCGGAATGTTGATAGTGGTGCCAGGGTTCCTGCTCACGTTGCTCGTCAGCTTCTTCACCTCGAACACCATGATCAAGGTTTTCTATAGTCAGCCTGCAGGGACTTATGAGCACTACTTCGTCCAATTCCTGTCACCCACCGATCTGGTCTACTCGACGGTGAAGGCCGCCATCTTCTGCGCCGCGGTGACGATAATCCACTGCTATTACGGCTACTTCGCCTCGGGCGGCCCGGTTGGAGTGGGCCTGGCGTCTGGGCGAGCAGTTCGGGCGAGCTTGGTGGCCATCATGGTGCTGGACTTGATCATGACGATCTCCCTGTGGGGGCTCAAGCCGACCTTCGTGTTCAAGGGCTAGAGAGTTGATTCGATGACTTCGCTGCTCAGAGGGTCCGACGCTCACGAGACTCGTACGCTCAGCCGAATCGGCGAGGGTGTCGCTGTGTGCTTAGCCGTGGCAGTCGCGGTGTACTTCGTCGCCGGCCCGTTTGGCGGCACACCGAAGAACGTCATATCGGTGGCCATCGAAACGCCATATGTCGGACAGGGCGTCGCCTCCGGCACACCGCTGATCATGCACGGAGTCAAGGTAGGCGAGGTGACGGCGCTCGCCAGTGCGCCCGGCGGTGGCGTTCGGCTCACTGCCGATTTGCAGCCGGGCTTCACGTCCGGGCTCACGGACGCCATGGGAATCGACTTTCGGCCTGCCAACTATTTTGGCGTCACCGGCATCAATCTGATACCCGCCGATGGTGGGCAGCCGCTTCGAAGTGGCGCGGACATCAGCGTGACGCCCAAGGGGAACTTCGCTCTGCAGGCATTGCTATACCGCCTCGGTGAGCTTTCGAACCAAGTGATCACGCAGCGCCTGATCAATGTCGTCGAGCGCGCCACCCGCTACACGGATGCACTCAATCCACTGTTGGAAACGATGATCATCGTCTCGACATCTGTCACTGACGTTCAGACAGTGGGCACCGAGCAGCTATTGCGAAACGCCACCGGCACTAGCGTGGCGTTACCCGGGTTCATCGACGCATTGGTTGCTACCGGCGACAGTTATCTGAGATCCACACTTGGTATCAAGGGATCCTTCAATGCCGAAGAGGACCTCAAGAGCAATCCATACGTGTCGACATACAGTGCCGCGCAGAGGGAGTACTACGACACCGCGCGGAAGTTGTTGGAGTCGAATCCAGATCAATTCAGTTACGGCAGAGCCAAGGAGTGGCTCGTTGGGGCCGAAACCGACCTCTTCAGCAAGGTCGGAAACCTGTTGTCGTCGCACATCTACGAGCTGTTTCCAGTCGTCGAACAACTGCGTGTCATGTCCGACGTCGTACCAAAGCTGGTCAGCCCGGTGGGCATTGGAGATACCCTCCGGGAGTTGCGCACACGGCTCGAGCACATGTACGCCGGGTCCGGAGATCAGCGCGCGCTGCAAGTACGTGTGATCTTGGACGCACTCCCGGGTCAAGCGGGACCGCTCCAGTTGGCGCTGGGAGCGGCCGAATGATCAAACCCCTTGCCGCACTGTGGCGCATGGTGCTTGCCGCCGTGGTCAGCATCGTCTTGTTGATCGTGATCGCCAATGTGATCACGCAACCCGTGGACGTCGCGACGCGTACCTACGTTGCCGACTTCACCGACGTGTCTGGACTGCACGAGGGGGCGGACGTGCGCGTCCGCGGCGTGCAGGTCGGCAAAGTCGAGACGCTCGCGCTGAAGCGAGCCGACGGGCGGAGTCTCGCCCAGGTGAGATTCACGATGAACAACCGCTTCAGAGTCGTGCCGACGAGTCGCGTCGCGATCAAGTTTCAGGCACTTACGGGTCTGCGCTACGTCGACGTGATCGGCGCCGCGGACGGTGGCGCTGCAGGCGACGTCGTGACATCTCTGCCAACGACCATGACCCAGCCCTCTTTTGACATCACCGTGCTGTTCAATGGCTTGCAGCCCGTACTGGCAACGCTGAGCCCTGACCAGATCAACACGTTCACCGACAACGTCGCAACCTTCCTCGACGGCGACGGTGAGGGACTCGGTCCCATGCTCGCCAGTATCCGCAACCTGACCGCGTTGGTCTCAGACCGCGAGCAGGTGATATCGACACTGGTTCGCAACCTCACCATCCTGGCCGATGGCACCCGCGGCGGGTCGGACGAGCTGATCGAGATCTTGAAGCTCGTACAGATACCCATCGACGGTGGCATGACCGTGCTCGACGAATTCCGGAAGTCACAGGTGTATGGCCCTGACTTCGTGGCCCAAGCAGTACGACTGCTGGACAGCGTCGGCATCAAGCCGGGCATCAACATCGAAACAGCGCTCGACAAGGCGTTTACCAATGTCTACGACGCAATCGACGAGATGAAACGGGTGCCGGTGATCTGGGAGAACATTGGGCCGCCTTCCGCTGATGGCACGCCCGCGCCGTGCTCGAAGGGACGCGCCGAACTTCCGTTGCCGATGGACGTCCTCTTGAATGGCCGGAAGGTGTTGTTATGCAATCAGTAAAGACATCGGTTCGTAACCCGATGTTCTGGGGCGTGGCAGCACTGGTCATGGTCACCGTGATTGGCTTGGTCGTCGCATGGGTGTACGTGAGCCCGCCGGGCCGAAAGATCGTCACCTTCTACACCGACGACGCGCTCTCGATCGGTCCCGGTGACACCGTCCGCATCGCCGGCATGGTCGTGGGCGACGTCAAGGATCTCTCGATCGAGCCGAACCAAGTCCGCGTCAGGGCAAGCGTGGACAACGACGCCTTCGTCGGAGACCAGTCTCAAGTCGAAGTACGAATGCTCACCGTAGTCGGGGGCTACTACGTCGCCATCAACTCACTCGGTGACGCCCCGCTCGGTTCCCGGCCCATTCCCGTGAACCGTGTCACGCTGCCGTACAGCCTGATACGCACGCTCGCGGACACGACCAAGATCACCGACGATGTTGCGCCAAGGCCGATCAACGAGTCCATCAATCAAATCCAGCAGGGCCTGACCGGATCCAACGCCGACGCGCTCAGTCAACTGCTCAATGCGGGCAATGCCATCACTGACACGTTGGATCGTCAACGAGGACAGTTGTCGAAGATGCTCGAGCTGTCCAACGAATACATTGCCAAGCTGAACGACAACCGCGAGCTTCTCGAGTACCTGATTTCGCGCGTCTCGATCCTGATGCAGACACTCGTCTTGTACGGGCAGGGATTTCGCTCGGCCATGGAAGGCCTTGGCCAAGTGGGACTGCGCTTGGAGTCGGTCACGGCCTTCTACATGCCGCATCGCCAAGATTTCCTCGCTCGCGTGCGCGGCGTCTTGGGCGAGTTCACCACGATCGCCGACCGCAACGGTGTGCTGGTGCGCGTGCTGGGTCGAGTACGCGACCGCATGGAACGGACGTTGGCAGCGCAAAACAGTGGCACGCCGCCAGAACTGCTCGCCACGGACCTGTGCATGCCGACCGAGGGGGCGCACTGCTGATGGCTCGTCGTCGATCTGCCTACGCAATGTGCGCGGTCGTGGTCGTCGCATTGGGCGCGACGTCGTGCGGGCGCGCATCGGAGGCAACGGCATCTGAATTCTGCGCGATCATGTCCGACAGCGTCGGTCTGTACCTCGGAAACCCAGTCACTCAGATGGGTTTCAAGATCGGCACCGTCACATCGATCGAACCCCGAGCCATGGACGCCCAGATCGGTTTTGAGATCACCGACAATCGCCACATTCCACAAGACGTCAGGGCGGTCACCCGCTCACCTTCGATTCTTGCCGACCGTTCGTTGGAGTTGGTCGGCAACTACGAGGGAGGTCCGCAATTGACGGCAGGCAATTGCATCCCCCTGAGCCGCTCGTCCACGCCGTTGAGCATCTCGAAGGTAATCGGATCGGCGACCACCTTCGTGAACGCCATCAATCCGGATGGATCGAACAACCTCAAGGATGCACTGCAGGGCATCGACCAGGCGGTCCAAGGCAACGGAGCAAAGGCAAATGAACTTCTGACTCGATCGTCCAGCCTGCTCGACAACCCGGATCAGACCATCGCCGATCTTGGCGAGATCACCCGGAACATGGCCGAATTGACGACCATGCTCAGAGCGAATAGAAGCCCGCTCAAGGAAATCGTGCAGGACATGCCAACCGTCGGCCCGGACATTGCGGGAGCCATCTCGGGTGCCGGGAACCTGTCGCATCCGCTTGCCGAACTCATCCAACTGGTCATGGACCTCGAACTCGAGCTTGGACCCGAGATGCAACTCGGACTGGATACGGTAAGCGAGGATCTCCGCATCTTGAGCCCCCACTACAAGGGCATCGCCGACATGCTGAATCCCCTGCCGCGCTGGATCAGTGGGCTCGCGAACGAGCCGCCAGGAGCGCCCGCAGGCGGACTCACCAAGCACATCAACAACCACCCCTTCAATCTGCTCCCATACCGTCCGCCTCTGTTCCGCATTCCTACACCGAACGGACTTCTCGCTTGTGGATACATGAATGCGTCCTTGCCAGGGAGCTGTGCAGACGTCGGCGGTCGTCCGTACGCCATGGACGTGGCGCTGCTGCAGTACGTACTGACGGAGGCGGCGCGACAATGACGCGTGGAGTGCGATCGGTGATCGGCGCGGGCATCTGCGCATTGACGGTGACGTCGTGCGCGTCGCTCAATATCGACTCAATACCATTGCCGGGCAGTGACTACCGGGATGGCTACGACATCGTCGCGGAGTTCACCAACGTCCTGAATCTTCCTGACAGGGCGAAGGTAGTGATGGACGGCGCCACGGTCGGGGTGGTGACCAAGGTTGACATCGCCAGCGACCACGTCGATGTCACGGCTCGCATCGCACACGATGTCGAGGTGCCTTCGAACATCAAGGCGGTTCTGCAGCAGGCGACGGTGCTCGGCGATATCTACCTGGCCCTGGACAGGGGACAAGACACCACTTCCGCGACAATGCGATTGCATCCGGGAGATCGAATTCCGTTGGCCCAGAGTACATCGCCACCCCAGCTGGAAGACACCATCGCGAACCTGGCCAATTTCATCGGCAGCGGATCAATCCAGCGCGCACAGAACACCGTCATCCGGATCAACCAGTTGACCCCGCCCAAAGATGAGGTGCATCGGGTGGTCTCGCGAGTGACGACAGACCTTCGGGAACTGTCTGACAATGTCGAAAACGTCGACTTGACGCTCAATGGTCTGTCCGAAACCTCCACCGTCCTCGCCAATCGGACACCGCAGCTCAGCCAGTGGTTCACGTCGGAGGGGGTAGCCGGCTTCAGTCGGAACATGGTGCTGGCGAACACTTTCAGCAAGTTGTTGCCGTCGATCGGTTCGATCTACAACGGCGGCTACTGGTTGGTTCCGTCGCTCAGTTCGTTGTCAACCACCTTCGAAGCCGTCGTCGGTGCGAAGCACGACGTGGAGCAGGAGTATCCGCGCTTTCGAAACTTCATCAACGACTACTACCTCCAGCAGGAAAAGTATCCCGCGATCAACATCACCTCAATCGTGGGTCCGGACGGGCGTGAGCTGTCCGGCAACGTCGAACAAGTTCTGAGAATGCTGGGAGCAGTCCCGTGATCGTCAAAGGTCTCGCATCTCTCATCGCCTTCGCTGCCATGGCAGTCGGGTTCGTCGCATACATCGGTTCGTTGGGTATACGGGTGGGCACCCCGCCACACCGTGCCAACCTCTCGATGGACGTAGCCGACATCAACAACATCGTCGTCGACTCGAATGTGTTGTTTCGCGGGGTACCGGTTGGGAAGGTCAGCCGCGTCGACTCTTCGGTGTCGACTGCGACCATTCACTTCTATGTCGACGACAAGTACGAGGTTCCAGCCGACAGCCTCGTTCGGTTGGAGAACCTCTCCGCCCTTGGCGAATCCTATCTCGAGCTCGAGCCGCAGAGTTCCGGCGGACCTGTGTTCCAGGACGGTCAGCGAATCGCTGCGGACTATGTGAAACAACCACTTTCGATATCGGAGCTCGGCACGAGCGTTGTCCGTGTCCTGAATGAACTCAACCCCGACCAGCTTCAGAGTGTCATCGGCGAGGCCGACACCGGATTGCCGGACCCGTACACGGTACTTCCCAACCTGCAGCGCGCGAGCCTGCTGCTCCGCAACACCACGACTGATCTGAATGGTCGAGGCAAGGAGGTGCTCGGCAACGTTCAAAGCCTGCTTGAGAATGCGGGCTTCGTGGGGCCGGCGCTGGCCGAGGCAGCGCCTTCCGTGCGTGCTCTCGGACCGGGAATCCAGGCGCTCTGGAACAACGGCACCAACATCCAACTAAGAGATGATTCGCCGGCCAGTGTCTACATATTCGGCAAGTTCCTACAACGCCTCCAGAAATTGTTGGATGATCGCGCACCCGACATCAGAGTGCTGACCGAACCGCTAATGCCGAACATCAATGCGATAGCTGCTTCGTTGAGCACCATCGACAGTAGCCAGGTTCTCGGCAACCTCTTGGCGGCCGTGCCAGAAGACGGTGCGATCAACCTGCACGTGTCGCTGCCGGAGGGGCAGGAGGGCACGACCCCCGAAGGGCAGGCGGGCAACTGATGCGTCCCGCCACCAATGAAGACACCGGCAATCCCGGTAGCGATTAAGAGGAGACGATTGTGACAAACACCATCACCGTGGAGAAATCCGAGATCGTTGACGACGCGAGCGAGTCCGCGAATGACGATGACGTGGTTGCGGTACCGGCCGAAGAGAATCCGCATGCGACGCGCAGGCGAGTGTCCATCTCCGTTCGGGCTCTGGCGATTGCGGCCGTCATCATCGCCTTAGTGGCGGCGACGGGTGTCATGACCTGGTTGTACCTAGGGGCCCGGACGACGCTGGAGCATCAGATCGGTCGGGCTGGCGACGACAGGCGTGCTGAGCAGATTGCTCTCGACTACGCCGTGAATGCCGCGATCATGGACTACAAGGATTTGGGTCCGTGGAAGCAGAAGCTGGTAGCTGGCACGACCCGCGAATTGAACGCGAAGCTGACGGAGGCATCTGCTGCCATGGAGCAGATCTTGCTTCCGTTGCAATGGAGTTCGACGGCTCAGCCGATCGCAGCGAAACTGCGGTCGAGTGACAACGGTGTCTACGTCGTCGATGCGTTCGTCAGCGTCATGACGAAGACGGTCCAAGCTGCAGACAGCTTGCAATCGACGGCTACCTACACCGTCACCATCGACAGCAACAATTCGTGGCAGATCAGCGATGTCGGTGGGATCACCTCCGCCGTGGCGCCCAAGTAGCAGAGACGTGGCTGTCGTCGAACACCTTGGAGGTGCCCACATGGCTGACGACTCGAAGTGCGGCGCAGCTCGAACGTCCAAGAGAGGCCCCGCCCTAACGGTGGCGTCGTTCCTAGCGCTCATTGCGACGCTATCCACTGTTTTGAGTGGGCGAGCGAACGCCGAACCGGTGGATGTACCTCCGCCATTACCGCAGTTCACCCCGGCCGCCAGCAGCTGGGCGCCGAAATTCCCGCCTCCGTACGACGCCACTCGGAAGAATGTCACTGAAGCAGATGTCACCGCAGAGCGTGAAATGTGCCAGTGGTTCAACGCTCAATACGTGGAGTTGCGCCGACAGATGGACCAACTCGGGTTCGACCTACTCCATGCCAACAACGATTGGACGGTTCCCGGAATACAGTTGGAGGCCGACGCAGTTGCGTCCAACGTCGAGCAGACAGTCAACTTCCTGGCGCCCCGAACAGAGGCCTTGACGCAGAGCCAGGACTATGCCGCCGACAACTACTTTCCCATTTACCAAGGGGAGAGCTTCTACCGGTTGTGGCAGCACCTGTCGAACACTGGCGTAGGAATCAGGGCGCGAAATACGGCCTGGATCTATGGTCCCTCCCAACAGCGGACTGAGCACTGGGGAAGCAGGATTGAGCGATCCCATGTCTGCGATTGAGATGTCTCGGCGTGGGCTGCGAAGATTCTTCGGCACGGCACTCGGGGTGTGCGCGTTGGCGTTGACTGGTGTGGTCACCGCCGGCACTGCCGTCGCCGACACCGCGTCTTACCTCCAGAAAGTGAGCGACGCCGGGATCACCACGCCTCGCGGCGCACCTGAATTGAAGGAGTGGGGGTGGGAGATCTGCCTACTGCTCCAGCAAGGCCAAGACCCGCACCGTGTGATGGAGCACGCGGTGTACAACTCCGGCTCGCGCCCTCAGTACGGGATGACGGTCGAGCAGGCCGAGACCCTGATGCACATTGCCGTGACGGATCTCTGCAACGGGAGGGATTGATGGACGGACTGCGTGACGTGACAACGTCTTTCCCCGGCTATCAGCCATCCAAGCAACGGCGCTGCCGTCGTGTAGCGGCGGCGGCATTCTTGAGCACGGCGGCGTTCGCGGTCGTGGCGATGTCTCTGGCGCCCACGGCGGCTGCTGATGTGACCGCAGACCTGCGGGCGAGTGTGGACGGCGCTCGTGGGGGATGCCCGACGTTGCAACCAGATCCCGTGCTCACCGATGCGGCGACACGCGCAACCTCTGAAACGCAGGCGTACATCGAACACACCGCCAGGTTCATCCCGTTCGAGGATCCGATGCCCGTCTTGCGCGAAATGGGTTACAACGCAGGCAAGGCCAAGCTAGTCGTCGGCTACGGCGATACTCAGGACAAGGCAATCCGAGGGATTAGCGTGTTGGGTTGGGACACAATTCCGGATTGCTCCTACACCAAGTACGGCCTTAGCGCGCTCTATGGCGCCCGCGGCGACTACGTGCTCACCGCCATGGTGTTGGCGGGCGACTGACAACGGTGAAGGTGAGCACACATATGGCCGGACGATCGACGGCACGTGAAGGCACGACGTTGCCGCGACGGCGCCTCGCAGCGGTTGCACGAACATTCGCTGCTGCGGCCATCCTGTCGGCGGCCGCCGTCGGATTCGCCGGCACGTGCGCAGCCGGCGACATCCTCGGCGTCTACGACTTCAGGAGCGACAGTGGCGAAACCAGCATCTGGACGGCGACGCCATGTGGCCCCGGATGTGTGAACGTGGGGGTCACCAACATGGCCCCGAACTGGGGTGAGCGGTTCACCGGGCAGGCGAGGGTGGACGATGGTCAGTGGTACATGAGGGTCGACGTGCGCTACGCCGTACGTTGTGAAATCAATGAGCAGCTGTATCCTGGGCAGTTCGAGTTCGTTTGGGATGCAGAAACTTTGAGTGGAACAATGGTCGCGATCCAGACGACGCCGAACTGTGGAAGGCCGGGGATGGCGAGGACGGCTCCTACTGACTTCGCCTTGACACGCAGGCCAGCTGGGTGACGCCTATCCGTCTCGGCAGCGGGCACATCAGGTTGCGTAGTGCGGAGGGATCCGGCGCAAGGTGGGACAGCCACGGCGAACCCGACAGGCCCGGCTCCAGTCAGACTCGTTTCAGGGTGGCGTCGAGGATTACCTTGACAGGCTTGGTGGTGCCCCATCGGGTGATCCCGTACTCCTTCGGTGACACGACCACCGTGGCGTGGTAGCGGGGTGGTCCCGCCGTGACAGACCGAGTCGCCTGGAAGGTGACCGACCGGCTGACGTCGCGGACCCGCAGGGTGCCGGTGACGTTGAGCCCGGTGGGCGTTTGGACGATGGACGTGCTGCGGAACTCCGCGGTGGGAAACCGTGCTGTGGCAAACACGTTATCGGCCCCGAGGTGCTCGTCGCGCAGCTTGCTGCCCGTATCCACGCTGTCGGTCCATATGACGGATGAGACCGCGGATTCAGCCACCGACGCACCCACCGTGATCGCCGAGTCATACTGAACGAACCGGCCATTCACCTTCATGCCGAAGGCCGCCTTGGCCTGAAAACCGATCGACGTCGCCGCGGTATCCAAAGTCCACTCGCCGGAGCTCAATTCAGAGTCCACTACAAACCATCCTCTCCTTGACTAGTACCCGTTCTGTACCCGTGGATCTGCGTGGTCATTCCATGCCGGGGGTGATCGACCTTTCGACCGCAAGCCCAGCGGGTCAGCCCAGGAACTCCGACTCCAGAACCAGGTCTTTGAGTAGCGTCTGATACTCGACGTGGGTCTCGTGTTCGATGGTTTGCCACTGCTTGCCTTGTTGTTCCTTCATGTAGGCGCGGTACTTGGGTGCGCCGGGGATGCCGACGTTGTCGGCAACCACGATCGTTCCCGGATGCAGCCAGCCCCGGCCGACCAGGCGCTGTAGGTCGGCCAGGTACACGTCCTTCCAGTGGTCGAGGAACACGAAATCCAAACAGCCGTCGGTGAATCCGTAGTCCTTCGCGAGAATCTCGAGTGTCTTCGCGTCATCGACGGTGCCGTTGATGCACGTGACGCGATCGGCGAGGCCGGCGTGCGCCCATACGCGGCGGGCCACCGAGGCATTCGCACCGGACTTCTCGATGGAGAACACCTTGGCATCCGGCGCGGCTCGGGCGATCCGCAGCCCGCTGTATCCGCAGTAGGCGCCGAGTTCCATGGCGAGCTTCGGATTCGCGCGCTTGACGGCGGCGTCGAGCAGCTGGCCCTTCTCGTCGCCGACGTTCATCAGGATCGACTTGTCGTAGGCAAAGCTGTCGATGGCGTCGATGGCGGCGTCGACATCGCCCGCCGGCGCGTTGGCAATGACGTACTTGGCCATTTTGTCCTCCCGGCCGTCACCCATCTGACCGGTTCGCAAGACACTCAGGCCGCCGAAAGCTCCGCGCAGGAAGGAGTACCTCAAGAATGGAAGCTTCTGCCGCAACGTCCTATTTAGACTCATCGCACTGAATCCTCATGGGTACAAGGGTCTTGATGCGGGTTTCGGGTTGGCAGTGGTAGCGGCGCGACGGTCCCTGTGCGCCGGTAGTGCTCGCGCTGTTCTCTGGCGAGTGGAAAGTACTGCAACTGTGTCGGGATCGCCTTGATCGCCTCGTGAACGGCCTTGAGGTGTAGGCGATATCGCAATTCATCCAACCGTGTCCAGTCCAGGCACAGCCGTTCGCGGATGATCGGTGGCAGTGCGCCGGTGGTGATCCACAGCATCGACTTCACCAGGGGTGTCTGCACGAACGGTTTCAGGATCAATGGTCCCACAACGGCGTTGGCGCGAGCGGGCAGGCGCTTGCTGGTCGGCGCCGGCATGGTCCGGTACATGTGAAAGCCTTCCCGGACGGCGCGGCTGTCTTCGAGCACGTCGTTGATCATGTGCTCCCAGTACTCCTGAAACGCATCCCAATCCGGCGGGACGGGCCTCATGCTGACGCCGTAGAGCCGATACCAGTCAATCGACTCCAGGTAGAGAGCTTGCTTGTCGGCCTCTGAGAGCGGATAGCCGGTGAGCTCGTATCCGGTCACGATGTCTTCGACGAACGTGGCGTGCGCCCAGAAGAACGTCTCGGGGTTGAGCGCGCTGTATCGGCGGCCGTATTTGTCGACGCCCTTGATGGGGCCGTGAAAACCTCGCACCAGTTTGCCCCACTCGTGCGAGGTGGATCCGCCGTAGACGACCGACATGATCGGCCCGATCGACCGCTCACCGCGGGCGCGCGGATCTTCGAAGAACACCGAATGATGCTCCACCCCGGCGGCGAGTCCGGGATGCATGTTCTGCAACATCGCTTCGCGCAGCCCATTGGACAAGCGATGCACCGGAAGGCGACCGAAGTGCTCCCAGACCAACCCGTCGGGGTCCAACGGCGGGATTGCCGTTTCAGTCATCCGTGGCTCCTAAAACTGATTCGATGAAGTATCAGATATGGCAGTACAGTAATATCTGATACGCAGGCGTGTCAACAGTGAGGACTCATGGCAGAGGATGCGAGCTCGTCGGATGTGGTCGTATCGCGCCCGTACCGTGGCGTCAGTGCCACCGATCGGCGTGAGTCGCGCCGTCAGCGGCTGATCGAGGCCGGCCTTGAACTGTTCGGGACGAGGGGAATCGTGGCGGTCGGCATCGTGGATGTCTGCGCCGAGGCCGGACTGACCAAGCGGTACTTCTACGAGAACTTCGCGTCGATCGACGAACTCGCCGACGCGGTGTTCGAACACGTGACAGGAAACATCGTCGCCGCGGTAGCTCCCGCGATCGCGGCCGGCGGCGGCCGCGACCCCCGTCCCGCCCTCACGGTCTACGCACGCGCCC